>Ga0187893_10003925_pt1 | contig 29182 bp, 31 predicted proteins | sample MA1701074metaG_FD_139574 | JGI IMG/M metagenome (GOLD analysis project Ga0187893, IMG submission 139574) | White microbial mat communities from a basaltic lava cave in the Kipuka Kanohina Cave System on the Island of Hawaii, USA - MA170107-4 metaG ...
GGCGGCGCGGGAGCCGCGCGGAGCCGGGCTCCGCACTTGGGGCAGAACGCGAAATCGGCGGGCGCTTCGAAGCTGCAGCCGCTACACGTCATGCGGACGGGGCGACGAAGTCGGCGCGTAGATTGTGTGTTCCTCCCTCGGGTGGATCGATGTTGCCACGATTGGCCCTGGTCTCGCCCGCCGTCGACAAGCCGGGCGAACCGACGATACACAGGCTGGCACCAGGTAGCACGGCCGGGCAGCCCTCGCCGTCGCCGTCATGGACGACGCCGGCGTCGAGCGGGCAATCATTCAGGTGCCGCGTTGGTACAGGACACCCAGACGCAGACCCATGATAGCGGCCACGGCGGCGGCGGAGACGAAGCTGGCCGGCACCCAGAAAGCGGCCAGGACGGTGCCCGTCGGGTCGCCGCCGAGGGAGAAGCCGGCGGTGTTGGCCACGAGCCCGGCCACGGCGGCACCGAGCGCGAACCCCGCCTGCTGCACGGTGGCAACCGACGAGGCGGCGATGTCCTCCTCGCCGCGTCGGGCACTGGTCATGATGCGCTGAGCGGTGAAGGCCCAACAGGCGCCGATGCCCCCGCCCACCAGGACAATGGTCGAGACGATCGCCGCCACCGGACCCGTCGGCATTGCGAGGGCGATGCCGAACAGCCCCATCCCCATCGTGAGCGGGCCGGCGACGACCATCCGGTCCGGCCAGCGATCCGTCAACCCCGCCACCGCGATGGCCGCGAGAGTCCACGCCATGGATGCGGCGGCAACCGTGTACCCGGCGGCGAGTGGGTCGAACCCGTGCAGCCGTTGCAAGAAAACCGGCACGAAGATCTGTAGCGGAACGAAAGCGATCGACAGGAGCAGCGCGATCCAGAGGCCGACGCCCGTTGCCGAGCGCAGCGAGAAGGCGTCGCCGGGCATGACCGGCGTGGCGGCCACGCGGTCCAGCCGGAGCATGACGGCGAGGGCGGCGACGGCGCCGGCGATGAGGCCCGCCTTGCCGACCGGTGCGTCGGCGATGGCGGCCAGCGACATGGCGGCAATCGCGAAGCTGATCAGTCCGACTCGGCCGACCGGCGCGCGCGGCCGCGCGCCACGGCGGGCGGCGCGTGCCGCTGGCAGCGCTCGCAGGGCGACGACGGCCAGCAGCCCCGCGAGGGCGGCGACCGCGAAGAATGCCCCGCGCCAGCTGCTGTAGGTTGCGAAGACGCCCCCTACCAGCGGACCGACCAGCACGGAGATGCTCCAGACGCCGGCCAGCAGCGCGAACACGCGCGGCCAGAGGGGTTCCGGAAACGTGCTGCGGACAACCACGTAGGCCACCGCCGACAGCAGGCCACCGCCCGCACCCTGCACGAAGCGGCCGGCGATGACCTGCCCCATCGCCGGCGCGAACGCGCACAGCAGCGTGCCGGAGCAGAAGACGAGGGCGCCGACCGCGAATGCGCGCCCCGGCCCGACGGCGATGGTCAGAAGGCTGGTGCACGCGGCCGCCACGATCGAGGAGGCGAGGTAGGCGGTGGTCGGCCAGCTCATGAGAGACGCCCCGCCAACTTCGGCCACGATGCTCGGCAGCACGGTGGCCACCAGCAGGACGTTCATCGAGTGCAGGAGCACGCCGCCCAGCAGCACCGCCAGCGACGGGATCCGCTCCGGCGCCAGCAGCGCGCGCCAGCCCGGGAATCGCATCGGTGCCTCGCTCGCCGGCCGAAAGCTTCCCACGATCACCCTCGCGACGCCAAGAACATACATCACCATACGGTCAGGTTGTCGGTTGACTGTGCCCTCACCCGGGGTGATGCTCAGCCTGGCCCTGAGTCGCCGCGGTGCGCGCCACAACTCCTCGATGAGGGACACGATCGTGAAAGGGAAGAGCGAGAAACCCGGACATGGCAAAGCCGAGACCGTGTTGAAGCGGACGCTGGTCAACGCCTGTCGCATCCTCGCGATGGCTGGCCAGGGGGACGATGTCTGGGGGCACGTGACCGGGCGCGTGCCGGGAACGAACACGTTCTGGATGAAGCCGGCCGGGCTCGGCCTCGAGGAGATCGAGGTCGACGACCTCTTGCTCGTCGATCTCGACGGCAAGGTCCTGCGCGGCCGGCGCCCGCGTCACACCGAGGTGTTCATCCACACCGAGATCCTGCGGGCCCGTCCAGAGGTCGGTGCGGTCGTCCACACCCACCCCCTGCCCGCGACCGTCTTCTCGTCCCTCGGCATTCCGCTCCGGCCGATCATGCACGAGGGCACGAACTTCGTGCCGCCGGACGTCCCGCGCTTCGACGAGACGAGCGATCTCATCGTATCGCCGGAGCTGGGCCGGGCGGTGGCCCGCGTGCTCGGCGACCGGCCCGCGCTGTTCCTGGTGAGTCACGGCATCGTGACCGCCGGCGCCACCATCGAGGAGGCCGCGGTGAACGCGATCCTGCTCGACAAGGCCGCGCGCGCCCAGCTGATGCTCCCCGGCGGCACCCCGCGATTCTGGACCAACGACGCCGAAGCCCTGGTCAAGCGCCAGCGGATCTACAACGTCGACTCCCTCGCCTCCCGCTGGGCCTACCTCCTCCGCGTCCTCGCGGCGTCGCGCCGCCCGCGCCCCAGCGTCCGCTAGCAGCGTTGCGCCTCGAGCACATGATGGAGGCGGCGCACCGCTACGAGGGAACCGTCAATCAAGTGACGGGCGACGGCAGCCCAGTGCTACACGGTCCTCACCGCCTACTGGGTCGATCCGGTTCGCCTGTGATAGAAGGACAGTGGAGATGCCGGCATGCGGCAGATGACCTTAGTCGCCTTTCTGCAGGCGCAGAACTGCTCCAACTACGCGGCGTCATGGCGCCACGCGGCGACGGCGCCCGACTTCCTGACCGCCGACTACTACCAGCGCATCGCGCGCACCCTGGAGGCGGGCCGCTTCCACCTCGCCTTCTTCGACGACCGGCTGGCCATGCCGGACCGGTACGGCGACGACTTCGCCGAGGCCGTTCGCCACGGGATCCGTGTGGTCAAGATGGACCTGATCCCCCTCATGACGGCCATGGGCCTGGCCACCCGCCACTTGGGGATCGGCGGGACGTACTCGACGACGTACTACGAGCCCTTCCACGTGGCCCGCGTCTTCGCGACCCTCGACCACATGATTGGTGGCCGGGCGGCCTGGAACGTGGTCACCTCGCTCAACGACTCCGAGGCCGCCAACTTCGGCCGGGAGGCCCTTCCCGAACATGACACCCGATACGACCGGGCCGACGAGTTCATGGGGGCGGTGCTCGGCCACTGGGACACCTGGGAGGACGACGCGATCGTCCTCGACCGCGCGCGCGGTGTCTTCGCCGACCCCGCCAAGATCCACCGGCTCGATCACCAGGGCACGTGGTTCCGGACGCGCGGCCCCTTCACCGTCCCGCCCACTCCCCAGGGGCGCCCGGTGATCATCCAGGCCGGCCAGAGCGGGCGGGGGCGGAGGTTTGCCGCGCGCTGGGGCGAGCTGATCTTCACGATCTTTCCCAACCGCGAGAGCGCCCGCCAGGCCTACCGGGAATTCAAGGACGATGTTGCCCGCGCCGGGCGCGATCCGCGGGCGGTGATGCTCACCCCCGCGGTGTACTGCGTGGTGGGGGAGACGAAGACCGTCGCGGAGGACAAGGCCGCCTATATCGAGGGACTCGCCCATCCCCTCGATGCGCTCGTGCTCCTGTCCGAGGTCCTCAATTTCGATTTCTCGACGCTGGGTCTCGACGAGCCGTTCTCCGACGCCGCCCTGACCTCGATCAGCGGGTTGCAGGCCATTCGCGATCGAGTGGTGCGCGCCTCCGGCAAGACCAACCCCACGCCGCGCGACTTCATCGAGGTGAGCGGTCGGGGCACCGTGCGCGAGCTTCCGCGCTTCGTGGGCACGCCGGGTGAGGTGGCCGACGGCCTCGAGGAGTGGTTCGCCACCGAGGCCTGCGACGGCTTCGTCGTCGCGGCTACCCACATGCCGGGGGCCTACGACGACTTCGTGCGGTTCGTCGTCCCCGAGCTGCAACGGCGCGAACTCTTCCACCGGGAGTACGCGGGGACCACCCTGCGCGAGAATCTCGGCCTGCCGCGCGCCCAGCGCGGCGACTGGACACGTCGGATGCCATGAACTTGATGGCCGCCGGCAGATCGCCGAGATGGTCCGGCTCCTCCTCGAGCGCGAGCGCACCCTGGAGCGACCGCGAGCCTGATGCTACCCGGCATGGATGAGCGGGGGGCGACCCCGTCCGTCGACGGCATCCGAGCGTGAGGCCAACATGAGAAAGAAGGTCGTCTACACGATGGACGTGGGCGCCATGGGTATGCCCGGCAGTGTGGGTCGGCGCGTCGAATGCTATCGGCTCGGAAACTGGGTCTGCATGACTGGGCAGGCCGCTTTTCGCCTGGACACCGGCGAACTGGTGGGCCTCGGAGACCCAGCCGCCCAGGCCCACCAGAGCTGCGAGAACGTCAGGACTCTGATGCAGATGGCCGGCGGCACCATGGCCGACGTGGTCAAGCTCACTGTCTACGTGACGGATCGCGCGCATCGCGCGCTGACCTACCCCGTCATCCGCAGCTACTTCGGAGATCCGCGTCCGTGCCAGACCGGCCTGGTGGTCAAGGGGCTGGCCCGGGAGGAGATGCTCATCGAGATCGATGCCTGGGGATTCGTCGACGATCCGGAGTAAGCAGACCCGAGCCCTCCCTCTCCGCTGCCCCTTCAGCCAGCACCCCCGCCCGGCTATCCGCGCGCCCATCGACGCAGGCCGTGCTACATTCTGGCGTGACTTCCCGAGCGGGCATGTCACGGCCTCACGTCATTGAGGGTGGACCGATCGCCGTCACCGAGGTCGTCTCGGGACACATCAACGAGGAGACGTGTATGGCAGAGATGACTCGACGAGACGTGCTCAAGATCGCGGCCGCGGGTGCCGCGGCCCTGCCGGGCGGGCTCCCCCGTCCGGCCGGGGCACAGACGACCCAGAAGCGTGAGCTCATCGTTGCCCAGGGCGGCGACATCGCCTTCTTCGACCCGCACATGAGCACGTCATCGAACGACATCCGCATTTCGTTCAACATCTTCGACAACCTGACCAGTCGGCGGCCGGACGGCAAGCTCGCCCCCGGGCTCGCGACGGAGTGGAAGCTGCAGGGGCAGACGACGTGGGCGTTCAAGCTTCGCCCCGGGGTCAAGTGGCACAACGGTGACCCGTTCTCGTCGGCCGACGTCAAGTTCAGCATCGACCGCTCGCTTGACAAGACGCTCAAGGGCAATCGCGTGAGCACGGTCTTGACCACGGTCGATCGGGTGGAGACTCCGGACCCGGGCACGGTCCTCGTCCACACCAAGAAACCCGACCCCCTGCTGCCGGCGCGGCTCGGATTCTACGGGGGACAGATGATCCCGAAGAAGTACGTGGAGGCGGTCGGGCCGGACAAGTTCAACCTGGCGCCGATCGGCACCGGGCCCCTGCGCTTCGTCTCGTGGACGAAGGACGACAAGATCGTGCTGGACGCGAACCCGGACTACTGGGGCGGCCGGGTGGACTTCGATCGACTCGTGGTGCGGGCTCTGCCCGAGATGGCGCCCCGGGTGGCTGCTCTGCTCAAGGGCGAGGTCGATCTCATTACCCAGGTGCCGCCCGACCAGGGTGAGCGGATCAAGACTAACGCCTCCACCGTGGTGAGCGGGGCGCTCTACGGTGGCCTCTACGTTCTCGCCGTGAATTCGCAACGGCCGCCCCTGGACAATCCTCTGGTGAAGCAGGCGCTCTCGCTGGCCGTCGACCGGGAGTCGATCGTGAAGGAGCTGTGGCGCGGGCGAGGCGTCGTTCCGAACTCGATGATCGCCAAGGGCGACAACCACTTTGACCCCTCGCTGCCCGCCCTCGCCTTCAATCCGGGCGAGGCGAAGGCTCGTCTCAAAAAGGCCGGCTACAAGGGCGAGGAGATCATCCTGGAGACGACCGCCGGCTACCTGGCGGGTGACAAGCCGATGGCGGAGGCGGTCCAGGCCATGTGGCGGGACGTGGGGGTCAACGCCAAGGTCGAGATCTTCGAGTATTCCGTACGCGCGCAGAGGATTCGCGACAGGAGTTTCAAGGGGCTCTGGTGGTCGGATCCCACCTCGACGTTGCGGGACCCCGACGGGATGATGTGGCGCCTGCTGGGGCCGGGCGGCCCGCAGGACTACTGGCGGAACCCGGAGTTCGACGAGCTTGGCAACGCCGCGCGCTTCTCGGTCGACGAAAAGTTCCGCGGTGACGCCTACAAGAAGATGACCACGATTTTCCTCGAGCACTTCCCCTGGATTCCCGTCATCCAGCCCTACGAGGACTACGGCCTTCAGAAGTACGTGGAGTGGACGCCCGATCCCCTCCAGCAGCTCGAGATCCGGCGGTTCAACTTCAAGTTCCGCCGCGCGTAGACTGACTCTCCGGGGCGGAGTCCGCTGGGCTCCGTCCCGGTGTGTATGCGCGGGCTCCTGCCCTTCCTCATCTCCCGTATCGTTCGCGCGGCGATCGCGCTGTGGCTCGTCTCGACCGTCGTCTTTGTCGTGATGCGGCTGTCCGGAGATCCCGTACCGCTGCTCCTCCCCCCGGAGGCCCCGCGCAGCGAGATCTTCCGGGTGCGGGCCGAGCTCGGCCTCGATCGTCCGTTGCCCGTGCAATACGCCATCTTCCTCGGCAACGCGCTCCGCGGGGACTTCGGGCGCTCCATCCACTTCCGCCAGCCCGCCTTCCGCGTGGTGCTTGGCTATCTGCCCGCAACCTTCGAGCTCGGCCTGAGCGCCTTCGCCCTCGCTCTGGTTGTCGCCGTACCCGTCGGGGTGGTCTCCGCGATGCGACGCAATTCCGTCGTCGACCAGGCAGCCATGGGGCTGGCCCTCGTCGGCCAGGCGGCACCGACGTTCTTCATCGGGATTCTCCTGATCCTGATCGTCTCGCTGAAGCTTGGCCTCCTGCCGACCTCGGGTCGGGGCGACTGGCGTTACCTCGTGCTGCCGGCGCTCACGCTCGGCGCCTTTGCCATGGCCTCGATCGCCCGACTCACCCGGTCGGCGGTGCTCGAGGTGCTGCGCGCCGACTACATCCGCACCGCCCGCGCCAAGGGCCTGGCGGAGACGCTCGTCGTCGTCAAGCACACGCTCAAGAACGCGGCGGTCCCGATCGTGACGATCACCGGTCTGCAGTTCGGCACCCTGCTCGGGGGGGCGGTGGTGACGGAAACCGTGTTCGCGTGGCCGGGCATCGGACGGCTCGCCATCCAGTCGATCTACAACCGCGACTACCCGATCGTGCAGTGCACCGTGTTCCTCTCCGCCGTGCTCTTCATCGTGATCAACTTCTGTATCGATCTGATCTATGGTCTCCTCGATCCCCGCGTCCGTTCGAGCTGACCCGTCGCCGGCCGCGATACGCGGGGCTCACGCCGGTCGTGGGCGCCGGACCCGTTGGATGGTGCTCGGCGGGGGCACCTTCGTCGTGCTGCTAGTCGTGATGGCACTGGCGGCGCCGCTGATCGCGCCCTACGATCCCATCCGCCAGTCGCTGCGGGCCCGGTTGACGGCGCCCACGCTCTCGGCCGCCGACGGCAGAGCGCACCTGCTGGGCACCGACCACCTCGGGCGTGACGTTCTCTCCCGCACAATCTACGGAGCGCGGGTCTCGCTGCTGGTCGGCTTCGCGGCCGTGGTCGTAGGCGGGATGGTCGGCGCGACCCTCGGCCTTCTGGCCGGCTTCCGGGGTGGCTGGACTGACAGTGTCATCATGACGCTCGCTGACGCCCAGCTCGCGTTCCCCTTCATCTTGCTCGCGATCGGGATCATCGCTGTCCTCGGGCCGAGCTTCCCGACCCTGATCGTCGTCATCGGTCTGTCGGGATGGGTCACCTACGCGCGGGTGCTCCGGTCCCAGGTGTTGGTGTTGCGCTCGCGCGAATTCATCGAAGCGATCCACGCCCTCGGCGGCTCAGTGGCGCGCGTCGTCGCCTCTCACGTCCTCCCCAACGTGCTCTCGACGCTCGTCGTCATCGCCACGCTCGAGCTGGCCCGAGCGATCGTGCTCGAGGCCACCCTCTCATTCCTGGGCCTCGGCGTCCAGCCCCCGACCCCCTCCTGGGGCGGGATGGTGCACGAAGGCCGAGAGTACCTCGACACGGCGTGGTGGATCTCGACGGCGCCGGGGATTGTCCTCATGCTCACCTCGGTCATCGTGAGTCGCACCGGGGACTGGCTCCGCGACCTCCTCGATCCGGCCCTACGGGGCGAATAATCTCAGCGCGTAACGCCTCGCCGGCATGGTCGAGCCGAGGCTCCTCACCGAAGCGGCCCGACAGGATCCGGGGGAGCAAGGTGGACCCGCCTCCCTCGGCCGGAGCCGGGAGGCATCGCCGTCAGAGTGCGAGGATGTCGATCCCGAGATCCCGGGCGGCCGCGCTCAACCACTCATCGTAGCTGGCGAGCTCGACGGCCTGCCCCTGGCCCCGCAGGAACTCCATCGAGGCCAGGTGCAGCGCGTCAAGCGTGCGGACTGGCTTCCGAAAGGGCTCGAGGGCGCGCGCGAGCACCGGCGGCGCGAGCTCCACCAACGCGATCCTGGCCAGAAGCGCCCGAACCGCCTCGCCGTGCGATGCGGCCAGCCGACGGCGATGGATTCGCGTCCACATCTCGTACTCGAGCAGCCGACTCGACGTCAGGGGAACCTCCCACAGTGATGACGGAGGCACGCGCTCCTCGGCGAGGAGGTGGGCTAGCGCGACGGAGGTGTCGAGATAGATCACCGCTCGCTACGGTCGTGGTCGATTTCGCGCATCAGCTCCTTGAATCGCATCACCGGCTTGCGGGGCGGGGCGCTGCCCGGTGGTAGCAGGGGAGGAGTGACCCACCCCTTGCGGACGGCTTCCGCCAGGAGGGCGTCGGCGAGCAGGGCGCTTCGCCCTTCTCGCGGCGGGACGAGCTCGGCCACAACCCGATCGCGGTCGGTGACCAGCACCGTCTCGCCGCCGGCGGCCAGACGGACGTACTCGGAGAGCTTGTTCTTGAGGATCTTGAGCCCGACGGCCCGCATGGCATTAAAGTAGCTTCCGGTAGCTACCTTGTCAACGCTACGGAATCCCGGGCCCCGCTCGCCCCGGCGTCGCACAGTCGCCGCAAGAGCCGTTGCCACGCCAGGTGTCCGGATTCGAAGCGTTGCACGGGGGCGTCGTCTGGAGACCGCTTCTCATTTGGCGACCCGGGGGGGAGCTGCGCCCACGCGTCTGTCAGCGTGCGCGCCAGGAACGCCTCGTCCGTGGTGCCGTCCACGATCAACAGGCACCGTTCGAACGGCACCTGCTGAGTCAGATACTGAAGCTCGTGAATGCACCCGCTATTGGCGGCGGCGAAGGTGCGCAGGTCCATCAGGATCACGTCGCCTTCCTCGACCAGCCGCGGCAAGGCGGCCTGCCAGGAATCGGCGTGACAGAAGAAGTTGTTGATCCGAAACCGGCCATCCGGATCCGGTCCGCGATCTCGCTCGGCCAAGCTCCGCTCCAGCGATGCCCGATCACGCACGAAGTGCCTGGTCAGCTTGCCGCTCAGGAAATCGAGGAACTGGTGAGGCTGCACCGTGCTGAGGGCCACGTCGGGCCCGGTGATCATCTGTACACTGCCGAGATGACGCCAGTGCCGGGCGACCGCGTCCAGGAGGGCATCACTCCGCCGGCCGAGCGAGAAGACTCGCAGGAACGTCAGCCCGTGCGTCACGTTCGATGGGAGGCGCATGATTCGGCGTTCTGCTCCCAAGACGAGCTTATAGGCGAGGAGCGCCACCGGTGCCGTGGCCGCCCACCCGAGACCCCCCAGCACCAGCCACATCGTGTAGGAACTGGCGAAGAGCAGCCACAGGGCATCCAGCGCCAGAGACTGATCGCTCGACTTTCTTCGCCGGTAGGCTCTGGCGATCCAGCGCGCCAGTCCCCAGCCCATCGCGCCGAAACCGGCCAGCGACACCACGACCGTGGCCAGGACGAACCAGTACACGGGCGTCTTCAGGGACACCGACAACGCGACCACCGTATCGACACCTCGCTTCGAGAAGAGCGCGACGTAGGCGATCCAGGTCCCGCTGATGGCCGTTGTGACCAGGGCGAGCATGAGGGGAGCCACGGCGCGCACCCAGCGGTTCCAGCAGAGCACAATGAGCAGAGTGGGCCAACCGTCGACGGCGAGCCAGAGTCGCATCATTCCCCATGGCGTCATCGACGAACGAGCGTCCAGCGCGATTCCGCCGACCCTGTATTCCGGGATGTCGGCGATCGAGGCTGCCCACAGCCCGAGGAGCAGCAACAGGGCGAAATAGATGACGACGCCCACCACCCGCCACCTCATCGAGCCTGGGACAACCAGGGGCAGCGCCAGCACCACCGGCCAGGCATAGATCCACACGCCGATCAGGAAACCCGGCGCATCGAGTCGCAGGGGATAGACGAACCGCGCGGCGAGCGCAAAAACGAGGGCAAACGCCAGCCCGGCTCCGGCGTACTGAATGGCGTGGTACCAGGGCGCTCGTCTCACGAGGCGATACAGGTCGCTACCGGTATGATCGCCGCCCAAGGGCGGCCGGTCTGGCGGCCATCCAACCGACGGAGGGGGCGCGGCCCCTTGAGCGTGGAACTCTCCCGGGGCCGCCATCGTGCGCGTCACGGTGCGCCGGTACCTCCACAGCAGGAGTGTGGACAGCAGCAGGGTGAGGAGCGGCGCCGCGACGATGATGAGAAAGAGGGACGCGGTCACGACCTGCGGGGTGAGTGCCATCGCCACGCCACCGTGCGCGGTCCGCCGAGCGAGGAGCGTCAGAGGTCAGCGATCAATCGCTGCGGCGGACGGCGCTGCTTTCCTGTTCCAGCAGGACCTTGCCTTTCCAGTCCTTCATGATCAAGGTACAGTGCCGCGTGTTCTCGTCCGGGAAGATGCAGCGCCCCCGATAGGATATGTCCCACTGGGGCGGATTCTTCCATTCTATGACGCGGTTGCGCGCATCCCAGATGCCCGGGGCCAGGTAGACATAGGCGCCGGTGGACGAGAAGACCCAGAAGGGGTATCCCTTGGTCTGGGGGTCATAGCCGGCAATGATGATGTCCTCGGTGCCGTCGGACTTGCGCTCCGTCGTGGCTCTGAGGAACTGGCGCCGGAGTACCCACTCGTAGGTCTCGATGTAGGTCAGGTCGGGCTTGGGGGGCTGCCGCGTTTTCACGCGCACGTCCCAGCGGCCGAGAAACTTCTCGAGCGCGCCGTCATCCGCGCGGGCCAGGGGCCCGTTCATGCAGAACGCCATGGTTAAGGTGGCGACCATCACGCTCCGGACGACCGTGCACGTGGCCATGGTCATCTCCTGTCGACCGCCGCGGCGACGGACGACGTCGAATCCCGATACGGGGCCGGCCAGGCCCACCGCGACCCCGTCGCGTCATGGGGCCACGGTCCCATGTTATCATGTATGTAAGCGGTGATAACACCTTGATCCGAACCCAGATCTCGCTCGACGAGCAGGCCTACCGTGAGGCCAAGGCAGAGGCCCGGCGCCAGGGTGTCTCCCTCGCGGAGTTCCTCCGCCGGGCGCTCAGACTGGCCTTACCCGCTGGCAACGATCGGCCGTGGATGCGCTACGCGGGCGCGGTCGCCTCGGGCGACCCGGACGCGAGCGCGACGGTGGACGACGTTGTCTACGGCCGTGGGCGGCCGTGAGGCGGGGGCCAGCCTTTCTCGACAGCGGCATCCTCATCGCCTTCCTCGACCGGTCGGATCGCTATCACGCCGCAGCACTCCGCCTCTTCGCCGACCCGCCGCGCCGCTGGTACACATCCCTGGCGGTGGTCTCGGAGACGTACGGGTGGTTCCTCCACCGTCTGGGCGAGGATGCCGCTCGCACGTTTCGCTTAGCCTTGGCCGAGCTGCCGCGTCTCGAACTCCTCGGCCTCGACCCGAAACATCACGCCGCCGTCGTGGATCGCCTCGAGCGCCTGCGGGGTCGAAAACTGACCTACGTGGATGCCTCCAGCCTGGTCTTCTTGCGTGCGCTCCGGATCGGTGAGGTGTGGGGCACGGATCACGACCTCGGTCTGGAGGGGGCCCGCGTAATCCCGGTAGGCCGGCCGGGATAACCTCCCGACCCGTGTATTTCACTCGGATCCTCACGCACCGCACGAAGCGACGCCTGGATGTCGACGTGCCGATCGATCCTGGAGATCTCGAGCCCGCGCCAGTCTTGCGTGCCCAGCCGGAGCCGAGCCGCCTGCGCCAGGCGGTCGCGCCATGACCGCGCCCCGGCTTGGGGTGGTCCGAGCTGGGCGATCGGTTCGTCCCGGTCCTTCACGAGGATCAAGGACCCGCGCGAGGCCATCCGGAGGTACTTGCTCAAGCGAGCCTTGAGCTCGGTGACGTTGATGACCTTCATGGTCACAATGTGAGACCATCATGGTCTCACGGCAAGGCCACCTGCAGGCCCAGGGCGGGCGTCCGCTCGAGCTGGGTCACTATCGGCACAATCAAGCATCTGCTGCTGAGGACAGCGTCACGACGTCTTGCGGCGGGCCTCTCGATCCTTGACGCCTCGCCGCCGGGGACCCAAAATGTGCCCGGGTGGGGATCAGGCGCCGCCGCAGGCGAGCCAGGCGAGGTGAAATCCATGACAGAGCGGAAGTCCGGCCGGGCCCATCTCATCGCCGGTGGGTTCCCCCCTGGCTCGAATGCCGGACACGACCATGACTATGCTCGTCTGCGCCTGCTCGGGCTCATGGCGGAGCAGGATGTCTTTGCCTCGGTCGCCAATGACTTCGCGGACATTGAGAAGTGGCTGCCCGTCAGTCAGTTGCTGATCACGTACGTGGCCGGCCCGTACCCCGACCCCACGCAGTGCCACGCCATCCAGCGCTGGTTGGGAGCCGGCGGCCGCTGGTTGGGCTTGCACGGAACCAGTGGCGGCCGCGCGGAGCGGGTGGATGGCGTGCGACAGCGCCGAACCGTCAAGACCGAGCACCACGCCCTCCTCGGCAGCTACTTCTTGATCCACCCGCCGATTTGCAAGATTCGAGTCGACGTGAGGGCCGGCGATGGGCGGCTGACCCGAGGGCTCGGCCCGTTCTTCGAGGTCGAGGACGAGCCGTACTTCATCGAGCTCCAGGATCCAGCATCGACGCGAATCCTGCTCAGTGCAAACTATGGTCCGCACGCGCTGTCGTCCACCATCGAGACGCTCTACGGCTCGGACACGTCGATGCAACCCGACGGCCGGAGCCGCGTGCTCGGCTATACCCGTGAGGTGGGTCACGGTGGCGTCGCCTACGTTGCGCTCGGCCACTGCCACAATCCGGCTATCCGCGCTGGTCGGGCGATCGATACCACGGACACCACCCCGGCGACCTTTCGGGGTTCGTGGGATACCGACGCCTTCACCACGTTGCTACGGAACGGCATCGCCTGGGGCATGGGCGCCTGACGTGCCGCGGCCCAGCCGCCGGTAGCGGCCGCGACCGCGGCCGTTCAGTCCTCACGGTTGCCCACGCGAGGCCCGCTGACGTAGATACCACCGCTCGTTCGGTTCGGCATCCGTCGTGACGACCACGCTGATCGTGTTCTCCTCGCCGTACTTGAGAAACATTAGTGAGTCCAGGATCTGACCCCGAATCCTGCTCTGACTCTAGATCCTGCTGAGAGACATAAGAAGGGACAGGCTGCGTGGCGGACGGTGCTGTGAGCACCGTCATAGCCGATCAGCGCCACAGTCGAGCTCAGGGGTGGCGCGATTCCAGGACGAGGCCCTGAAGCACGCGACCGACCGTGCCCCGCGCGTCGCAGATCCGGGTGTCGGCCAGGCCGATGCCCTGCGGTTCGTAGATCGAGATCGAGTCGAGGCCGACCCACTCGCCCTCGAGCGCTCGGGATAGCGCTACCGTGAGATCGGCGTTGACGGCGGTCTGGACCCGATGATCGATGGCCGCGCTCACGCCGCTGCCGGAGTCGGCCGCGACGAGCACGCGCTCCAGCGGCGAGGGCAGGGCGTCCGGCACCAAGGGCACGCGCTGCCGCATCCAGACCGCCATGCGACCGCTGCCGAACTCGCCGCGGGCCAGCCGGGTCTCCATCGCGGTGTGGTAGCCGTCGGGCTCGCGGAAGAACGGGAACTGGAAAGGCCGCGCGGCCTCCGGAGGGGGCAGGGGGGGCGCGTCGGTCAGCGGAGTCACCGGGCTCACCTCCTGGCGGATGAGCGTCAGCAGCGCGTGGGCCACCAGTGTCTCGCCATGGAGCAGCCGGGCGATCAGCCGCTGGACCCTCGCTCCCGCCCGCAGGGGCTTCACGCGCACGCGGAGCCGGCCGATGGGCACGGGGCGCAAGTAGTCCATCGTGAGGCGCGTCACGAAGAACCCGGGCGCGTCTGCCTCGACCACATGGGCGATGAGCGCCGCCGGCGGGCCGCCGTGCTGGTGGGCGGGGCTCCACGGCCCGCGCGTGTAGGTGGTGGCGAGCCAGGCATCGCCGTCGGGGAGGAAGAAGGCGTCGGTCATGCGTCCCATGCTAGCCGAGCCAGACGCTAGAGGACGATGAGCGCGACCGAGGCGGCTAGTGGCAGGCCCATGACGATATTGAACGCGCCCCGCGCGCGTTCGGTACGCAGGAGCCGGCGAACCGGCCTGGCTCCGTCCGGACCCGGCGCTCGAGCAATTCCCCCTGCTCGGTCAGGATGCAGATCTGGCCGTCCTTCTTATGGACGTCGATGCCAATATGATCCATGGCTGGCCTCCCACTCTTGCTTTGACCGCGTGTGTCTGTGTGGGGCGACTCTACGCCACCACGTTGAGTGAGGGGGTCAGCCGCTTCATCCCCATCTATGCTCTGACTACTGGCTGCTCGTCCATACGGATCTGAAGGCCGTGCCGCGCGTGCGGCACGTGATGGAGCGGATCCGCGGCGTCTTCAAGGCCAGCCGCGCCGCCCTCCGGGGATAGCGTCTCATCCCGCCGGAGGCCGTTATCCTCAGCTAGCCGTCGACCCCTGCGCAATCTAACACCCACGGGAGGCTCGGTGAGAATCGTCGCGCACGTGGACATGGACGCCTTCTACGCCGCCGTCGAGGCGCAGCGGGATCCTGCGCTACGAGGTCGGCCGCTCGTTGTCGGAGCCGATCCCAAGGAGGGCCACGGCCGAGGCGTCGTGACGGCGGCGCGAGCCCGAGACGATCTTCGTCCGTGACGATCACGCGCTCTACCGGGAAGTCTCGGCGCGGATCATGGCGATCCTCGCCGCCGCCGGCGGCGCCTTCCAGAAGACCAGCGTCGACGAAGCGTATCTCGAGTATCTCGAGCTATCGTCGCTCGGCAGCTTCGACGCTGCAGTCGAGCGCGCTCGCCGGCTTAAGGCGGAGATCGTGCGCCAGGAAGCGCTGACCGCCTCGGCGTGGACGAGCGAGGAGGCCCTGTGCGCGGCGGCGCTCGAGCTACTCCTGCCTTTCCTCGACGACCGCGAGAATCCCCGGCACCGCAAGCTCCGCCTTATCGGCGTCCGCGCGGAGAAGCTCTCCGTTGACGACTCCAAGCTGACGATCCTCCCGGCGGCGTACTGGCTGGTCCGCGAGTCCCGGAGCTGGCGTCACGGTCGGTCGGCCAACTTCCTGACGGCGCGAACGGCAACGGATGACTCGAAGCGTCGGCGCATGTCCTCGCTGGGCAGTGCCGGTGCAATCTGGTCGGTGATCGCCGCGCTCTCGGCCGCGAGCGCATCGTCGCCGTCGATGACCAGCAGCTCGGCGGCGGCGCGCAAGAACATCGCCGGATCCTTGGTCGGCCGGACGAGCTGCACGGCTCGTCGGAGATCGGAGATGGCCTCACGGGTGCGGCCGAGGGCGTGGAGGGCCTTGGCGCGTGTGCCGAGGCCGGCCGCCTCGTACTTGATCTTCTTCCCACGATTCAGCTCGATGGCATCGGTGGCGCACCGAACCGCCTCGACGAAATCGTCGCGGGCCAAGGCCAGCTCGGCGCGCACCTGGGCGAGGCGAAGCCGCCAGATCCAGCCGTGCCACCCGGACGTCTTCTCCGCGACGCCGACCACGTCGGCGAGGAGCCGCTCGGCCCGACCGACCTCGTGGCAACGGGCAAAGTTCAGCAACAGGTCGATGCCGGCACTGACCTGCGTCGGGGGGAAGTCGAAGGAGCGCGCGAGCTCACGCGCCTCTTCGGCGATCGTTTCGTTCCCACGGAAATCGAAGACGTCGAGATGGTAGCCTGCCGAGACGGCCAGCGCGCGCGCGAGCAACGGGCCCACGCCGAACTCTCGTCCGAATCGTTGTGCCTCCGCGAAAACCTGCTCCGCCTCGCCGTAGCGGCCGAGGCCGGCGAGCGCGTGACCGAGGTGGGGGAGGGCGAACATGATGTTGGCGGTGTCGCTGGTCTGGCGCGCGACGTCGACCGCTTCGCGACCCCGCTCCACCGCCTCTGCCAGGTCGCCCACGAAGCCGAGAAGGTGGCAGTAGAGGGCAAGCACGAAGCTGGGTGGGGCGATTCCGAGCTCGCGGGCCTTCGCGACCGTGTCCCGGACACGCTGCATGCTGGGCACCGGCTGGCCGTCGGAGTTGTCGGCCATGGCGAGCCAGCCCCCCACGTGGAGGAGCAGCTCGTGGCGCCCGGTCTCGGCCGCTCGTCGGCCGGCCTCGGTCGCATAGCGACGCAGGTTCTCGGTATCGAATGACCAGAAGCAGACCTCCGCGAGGTCGATCAGCACCTCGGCCCTGCGCTTCGACAGCTCTTCGGCCAGGCTCGCCAGCCCCGCTTCCAGGTCAGGCTTCGCGGAGGCCCAGACACCGAGGCGGGCGAAGGCCTTGCCCCGTCGTGCTTTGAGGTCGGCGAGCAGCTCGCGGCGCCCGGTGGCTTCGGCAATGTCGAGCGCCTGCCCGAGGAGAGCGGCCTCATCACGATGGGCGGCCGCGCGCCGGGCGCCGTCCGCGGCGTGGAGCAGGTAGTCGAGCGCCCGCTCCTGCTGGGCCGCCTGTAGCGTGTGATAGGCGAGCCGATCGTAGACCTCGGCCGGACGATCTGCATACAGCCCCTCCAGCGCGTCGCCGACGGCGGCGTGGAGCGTCCTCCGCCGGGGTTCGAGCAGCGCGTCGTACACCACACGGCGTATCCGCTCGTGGGTGAAGTCGAAGCCGTCGCCGACCGCGCTCATGATCCGCCGCCGCACGAGCTCCTCCAGACCCTCCGCCGCCTCCGGCGGCGGGAGGTTGGCGCTCTGCTGGAGCAGCGCAAAGCTGAAGTCGCGACCGATCACGGCCGCCACCGCGGCGAGACGCCGGGCCGGCTCGGCGAGGCGCTCCAGGCGTGCGGTGACGAGGTCCCGGACGCGGCGGGGCACCACGACGGCCGCACCGCCGGGGCCTCCGGCACTGTCGACGAACTCGCGAACCGTCTCGACGATCACGAACGGGTTGCCCTCGCTCGTCCGCCAAATCTCTTCCCCGACACGCTCGACCGACGTCTCGGCGGCGCCTCGCCGCAGGAGTGCGCGGACCAGGTCCACGGTGTGGACGTGAGAGAGCGGCGAGAGACCGAGCCTGATCAGACATCCATCGCGGTCCAGCTCGTCGAGTGCCTGGCGGAGCGTTCTCGCCTCGACCAACTCCTCCTCGCGGGCGCTTCCGACGAGGAGAACGGGACGCTGGCGGACGCGGCGGCCGATGAAGGAGAAGAGTCGAAGGCTCATCTCATCCGCCCAGTGCAGATCGTCCAGGACGAGGAGAAGGCGCCGGCGGGCCGCGCGCTGATCGAGGACGGCGAACATCGCCTCGAGGAGGCGGAGAGGGTTACCCGCGGTGCGCGGGGAAGGACCCAGCTCGGGGAACAGACGGCACAGCTCCGCGCGCCACACTCCGAGATCGCCGAGACCGCCGAGGACGTCGCCGCTGCGGAAGGCATCGATCCAGCCCTGGAAAGGCAGGGCCTGCTCCGTTTCGTGGAAGCGACCCACGAGCACCTCGCCCCCGGCCGCCGCCGCCTCGGCCGCGATTTCTTCGAGCACGCGGGTCTTGCCGATCCCGGCCTCGCCGGTGAGGAGCACCGCCTGGGCGCCTCGGTTCCAGGCTTCCTCGCGGGCTCTCCTGAGCCGCGCGAGCTCCGCGTCGCGTCCGATCAACGCCGGCTCTCCATGCTCCCGACCCGGTCGTGATCGCGCGAGGCTGTGCCGACGTCCGAGCGGGGGGTCAGGCCTGACGTCACCCGCGGCACCTCGCAGAAGCGGGTGCTGCAAGATTTCCTGGTACAGACGCTTGGTCGCCGGCTCCGGCTCCACACCCAGCTCGCGCCGCAGGATGCCGACGCAGCTCTGGTATTCCCGAAGGGCCGGACCGCGTTGCCCCTGTGCGATGTACAGGCGCATCAGCGCGCGATGGACGTCCTCGCGCAGCGGGTCCAGCGCGAGAAGGCGCCGCGCGGTGTGAATGGCGGCCTCCGCGGCCCCCGTCCTCGTCTGATGCCCCAGGAGCTTCGCGAGGGCTTGCCGAGCCAGCTCGCGGAGGCGCTCGCGTTCGGCGACGAGCCAGTCCTCGAAGGTCGGTGACTTGACCTGAAAGCCGTCCAAGAGGTCGCCGCGATAGAGGACCGCCGCCTGTTCCAGCCGCGCCTGGCTTCCCTCGGCAACGAGCCGCTCGAAGCGCGGCGCGTCGACGTCGATTCGCGATGGGTCCACGGCCACCGTGTCGGCGTCGACAACGAGGGCCCCCGTGTTCGAGATGGACCGTCGCAGTCCGGCCAGGGCTTGCCGGAGGCTCTGCCGCGCCTGGAGGTCCCCGACGTCCGGCCAGAGGAGTCCGGTCAGCCGGTCACGTGCATGGGCTCGGCCCGGATGGATGGCCAGGTAGGCGAGCAGGGCGCGTACCTTCCGGGCGCGGATCGCCACCGCGGCTCCCGAGGACCCGCGGCTCACCTGGAAGTCACCCAGCAACCGGACAACGAGGCGTGTCATGAGTCGACGCCGAAGGGTCTAGGGGGACCCTAGCACCACCGCTGGCTGTCAGGCAAGGAACCCGTGCCCGCGCGTTCACACTTTTTTCACGGCAGGCCTTCACGGCGCGCTGACGGCTTCACGGCACGATCCTCCGCGTGGACGCCAGCGTCACCTTCGTGGTCCGGGCCGTACGCGATCGCAACGGGCGGCTGGTCGGCGTCCTCGAGCGAGTGCGCACCGGCGAGAAGTGGCGGTTCGAAGATCCGGACGCGATCGGTCGTCGCATCGAGCGCATCGTCGACGAGGACGTGCGCAGCGCTTGACAGATCGAAGGAGATGCCGGTGAGCTGGATTGAGATCGGGGTGGCGTTGAGCCTCCCAGCATGGTTGGTCGCCGAGACGATTCTCGGCGCTCTTCAGGTCGGCCGCTCGATGTCGCGCAGGAACGGACATGGAAAGGGGATGCCATGAATCGCTTCGGGCCTGTCAGCCTGGCTGTTGGGTCGTCGCTCTTCGTCCTCGCTATCCTGTTGGCTGCCCGTTCGTCAGCTCAGATGTCTGGCTTCGCGGCGAAGCCACTGCTCCTCAGTACCGTGGAGGGCGATGAGAGCAAGGAAGTCACAATGCTGGGCATCACGATAGCTCCGGGTGGCTCCAGCGGGCGTCACACGCACCCCGGCGATTGCTATGGGACCGTGGTCGAGGGTACCGCCGAGCTTCGTCTGGAGGGCCGCGAGCCGCGTCGTCTTTCCCCGGGGGAGGCTTGGCACAACCCTCGTGGCGCGGTTCATGAACTCAGAAACGTCGGCGACAGCCCCGTTCGCGTGGTGAACACCCTCCTGGTCGACAAAGGAAAGCCGAGAATGCAGCCAGTGCCGCAGCCATAACGTCGGGCAAGGGATCAAGCAGGTTTCCCGTCTATGGAGGAGGAAGAGAGATGAGCGGCGCGTGGATTCGGGGAGAAACAGCGCTCCTGGTTGTGCTCGTGATGAGCGTGATCGGTGGGTCTCTCGGGGCCCAACCTGGGCATCTCATGACTACGCCCACTCATTTGAAGTGGATCGACGATCCACCGATGCTGATGCCCGGCGCAAAGATGGCGGTCATGCAGGGCGACCCGACCAAAGCCGGGCCGTACGTCTACCGGCTGAGGATCCCTGCCGACTACAATGTGATGCCCCACCGGCATCCGGCCGACGAGCACCTGACGGTGCTCTCAGGGACCTTCTACCTTGCGGTAGGGGAAACGTTCGATCCAGAGAAAGGCAGGCAGGGGTTCCCGATGGGGAGTTTCCTCGTCATGCCTGCAGAGACCGCCCACTACGCCTGGACGAAAGAGGAAACCATCGTCCAAGTCCACGGAATCGGGCCGTCGGGCATCACCTATGTCAACCCGTCAGACGATCCAAGAAAGAGATAGAACCCGCCGGATCCGTTCGGACGGTCGGCGTGACCGCTCATCACCTGGCCACGAAACCCAAACAGCCTCCTGGCCGTCGACCGGGAGGCTGCCGGTTGCCTTTGACGGTTGCCGGGGCCCGCAATGCCCCGACGGCGACAACCCAGGGCGCCCACTGGAGTTTGGCGTTCGGCTGGTGCGTGTGAAACAGTGCTTCGCAGTGTCCCGAGGAGGATTCCCAGCCATCTGACCATGACCGGCCAAGTAGCGGAGCAGTTCGCAGAACGCAAGATAGTCGCGCCGGACGACTTTTCAGAAGGGACACCTGAAGCTCTCAGTCGCGGCCGCGAGTGGTGGCGATGTCGCGCCACCCACTCGCTTTCTGTCGCGGACTCGATCAGGATCCGGCGACCGGGGCCTAGGACCTCGGCGAACCGGCCTGTCTCCGTCCGGACCCGGCGCTCGAGCAGTTCCCCCGCCCCGGTCCGGATGCAGATCTAACCATCCTTCCTATGGACGTCGATGCCCATATGATCCATGGCCGGCCTCCCACGCTTGCGGCTTTGACCGCGTGTGCCTGTGGGGGGGCGACTCTACGCCACCACGTTGAGTGAGGGGTCAGCCCTTCATCCCCTTCTATCCTCGCGACGTTCCGGGGCCGCATCGTCAACGCGCGTCGCACGCCGCCGGACCGGTCTGCGGGAGGTGGTCCTTGAAAGCGGGCATGCGTTTCCAGTCGGGGACAGGCGGCGTGTGGCCCCTGTGTGGCGCGTGGACCGAGTATTCGACGAGGTGCATCTTGTGGATGTAGCGGGGGCAGTTCGGGAAGATGCGTTCCGCTTTCACGCGGACGATGAGCTGGGCCCCGGGGAACTCGGCCATGAGCGGGTCATCGGCACTCACCGACGCGATGCCTTGCACGCGCATGCGATGCGGGTCGGTCCAGTCGATGAAGAGCAGCCCAACGCGCGGGTTGACGAGGACATTGCCCAGGCTCTTGAACATGCCGTTGCCGTCGTAGTGGGGAAACGCCAGCGTGTCCTCGCCGACCACGCGGACGAAGCCAGGCAGGCCGCCCTTGTACGAGACATCCGGGTAGCCGGACGCATCGGCCGTCGCGAGAAAGAACATCTCGGAGCGCTGGATCAGGGCACGGTCGCCGTCCGAGAAACGTGCGTGAAGGGTCACCTCTTCCAGCCGGTCAGCAATGCGGCGGCTGTCGAACTGGTCCTGGAGGGTGCGGTTGCCTTCGTGGTAGAGAGCGTCCGTGGTCATCTGCACCTCCTGTGTGCCCATCGTCGCGCCGGCGGGTCCTCCGTGAAGAGGGCGCCGTCCAGGAAGGAATTATGTCATGGGGACGTCGGGTCGCCTTGACGATCGCGCCCTGCGAGCGCACACTTCGGATACCTCCACGCCGGAGCGGTGATTGGCATGAGAAAGAGTCGGCTGGTCCTGACGCTCGCCGTAGGCGCCATGGTGCTCGCGCCGGCTACCGTGCTGGCCGGACGTGACCATTCCGGGCGCGGCGGGGACCATGGCCACCGCGTCAGCGGCGCTCCGGGCTTCAAGGCGGGTCACGGCCACGACGGCTTCAGAGAAGGCCGCCACGGGTTCAAGGGCCACGACGGCTTCAGAGATGGCCGCCACGGCAAGGGCCACGACGGCTTCAGAGATGGCCGCCACGGGTTCAAGGGCCACGACAAGCATCGCCACGGCGTCGGGTTTTTTCCCGTGGTGACCCTCTACGTGCCGCCCCTCTACTACGGTTACGGCTACGGTTACGGCGGATACGGCTACGGCGCCCCGGTCTACGGTCCGCCGCCCGTCTATTACCCCCCTGCCTACGCGGCCGCGCCGGTCTACCCCCCGGCTCCCGTCTACGCCGCCAGCGCGGCAACCCTTTCGTTGGCCCCTGCCCCGCCGATGCCGAGGGTGCTCGAGTATCCGAATGGACGCTTCGAGCTGCACGGCGACGGCATCACGTCTGCACACACGTGGGTATGGATCCCGAACGCACCGCCCCCGCCACCAGAGCCGGCCCCGGCTCCATCGGCGCCGCCACGCGAGACAGAGCGAGTGCAGCCGGCGTCTGGTGACGGGACCCGAGCGCGCCTGAGCCCCCTCTATCGGTGGACCGACGAGCAGGGCGTCGTCCACATCACGAATCGCCCCGAGGCCGTGCCCAGGGGCCACGGCGCTCAGCCCAAGCGCGTCCCGACGCTCTGAGCCCACCCCGACAAGGGCAGATGCGCGTCCTGACCGGAGGCACCGTGATCGACGGCACCGGCGCCGCGCCTGTGCCGGACGCGGTGGTGGTGATCGACGGCGAGCGCATCGTTGCCGTCGGCCCCCGGGCGGTCGTCAGCTGGCCATCGACCGCCGAGGTCCTCGACGTCGGCGGGCGCACCGTCATTCCTGGACTCATCGACGCCCACGACCACCTCGCCTCGCACGGCTACGGCCTCGCCACGCGCTTGGGCCTGGACGAGCCGGCCAGCACCGCGCACCTGCGCACGGCGCGCGTGCTCGCCGACACCCTCGCCATGGGCTACACGACCGTCCGCGACGGGGGCGGGCTCGACGTGGGCTTCAAGCTCGCCATCGAGCAGGGCCTGATCGCGGGGCCGCGGCTCGTGCTCGGCATCCAGATCGTCTCGCCCACCGGCGGCATCGGCGATCGAATCAGTCCGTCGGGCCACGCCTGCTGCGGCGTCCACGACCCCCTGCTGCCCAGCAGCGTCGGCAACGGCCCCGGCGGCGTTCGCGACGTCGTGCGCACGATGGCCCGCGCGGGCGCGGACGTCATCAAGACCGCCACCACCGGCGGCGCCAGCTCACGCCCCGGCCACGGGCCACTCGACGCTGCCTTCTCGCTCGCCGAGATGCAGGCGCTGGTGGCGGAGTCGCACGGGCTCGGGCGGCGGGTGATGTGCCACGCCCTCGGGGGGCCGGGGTTGCGCACCGCCATCGAGGCCGGCGTCGATTCGATCGAGCACGGGTGCTACCTCGATGAGGACCCTGAGCTGCTGAACCGCATGGCCGCCCAGGGGACGTACTTCGTGCCCACCCTCCTCGTATACGTCTATCACCGCGAGAGCCCCGCCCCTCACGTCCGTCAGCGCGCGCGAGATCTGCACAAGCACCATCTGGCCAGCGTGCAGCGCGCGCTCGAGGTGGGCGTGCCCATCGCCGCCGGCACCGACGCTGGCGGCCACGGCCACCCGCCGAACGCGCGGGAGCTCGCATGCCTGGTGGAGGCGGGTCTCACCCCGATGCAGGCGTTGCGCGCGGGCACCCAGTGGGCCGCCCGGTGCCTCGCCCTCGAGCGAGAGGTGGGCACGCTCGAGCGGGGGCGCCTGGCCGACCTGGTCGTCGTGAACGGTAACCCGCTTCACGACATCGGCGTGCTCGCCGATCAGACGCGCATCGAGCTGGTCTTCAAGGGCGGCGTCCTCTGTGCTGATCGCCGCCTGGCGGCGCCCCGGTAGGCTCCGCGTAGCGCCCGAGATGGCCCGGCGTGGTCGCGCGCGACCCGGTGGCGGGCCGAGCCGGCACGCTGTCGCTCGGGGCGCTGCCGGGGCGCCACTCCGGCACGTCCCGGCCGTTCTGCCGGTTCGTCAGCGGAGCCGGCGCCGGGCGGGCAATCAGTTCCGCGTGAACGCGCCCGATCCGGGCGACCAGCCAGCCACTCACGTAGGCGAGCGCACTCACGGCTAGCGTGGTCCCGATCCCGACTCCGATCAAGAGCCATTCCGCGAGGCTCACGGGAGATGCTCCAGCTTCATAACCCCTTGCGCTCCCTTCCCGAGGTGCTCCTCTGCCAACGCGCACGCGAGAGGCTACTTACGGCCGATCCAACCGGTAAGATGCCGCTCCGCCGCGCGTTTATGTATGGTTGGGCGAGTCCGGGACGGCTGTGGGGTCGGGCTTGGCCTCGAATAGCGTTGACGTCACCACCCCCGTGTAAGACACGCTAGGCCAGGGCCGTATAGAGGACCGTACAGCATGGACCTGCTCGCGATGATGGAGGGGTGCAGGCAAGGCGACACGCAAGCCTGGGAGGCATTTCTGACGTGGTTTTCGGCACTCTCCGGACGGGTCCTGGCCGGCTTTCCGAACCTGCACCCGCTCGAGCGCGAGGAAGCCGCCGACGAGGCGCGCTTGAAACTCGTGGCGGAAATCCAGGCGCACCGGCTCAAGGCGGACTACCCCGGCGAGATCGTGAACTTTGCCCGGCTCGTGGTGAAACGCCAAGCACTCGATCTCTTCCGGGCGCGGCGGCTCCGCGCAGACCTCCGCGCTCAGATCGCGTCGGCCGAGGCCTCACCGTTCACGAGCGCCGAGTCCCGCCTGCGCCTCGAGTGCCTCGAGAAACTCCTCTATCATCAGTGGTCGGCCGAGAATCGCTTCATCTTCATGATGAAGATCAACGACGTGCCCAGCACCAGGATTCAGACTGAGCTGGCGAGCGGCTTCGGCCTTCATGTCGCGCCCGGCACCATCGACGTTCGGTTCCATCGCCTGCGGCTGGAGGCCCTGAAGGCTTGCGGCTAGACGGAGTGACCGATGCACGGTAAGGAGTTCGCCGAGTTCGTTCAGGCGCTCGAGCTGCGGGAGCCTCGGTCCGGATGCCTGGCCGACGAGCAGCTCGCCGCCCTCGCCTCCGGCGTCACCGGTGGGGCGGATGCCGCGTCGTTGCGCAGCCACCTCGGCGCATGCCTTGCCTGCCTCCAGGCCTACGCCTCGCTTCAGGCCTTGCTCGACCTTCCCCTGGCGAACGCCGCGGCGGAGCGCGGGGCGGAGCACGAAACCGCCCGTGCCCGCCTCCGAGAGCTCTGGCGGGATGTCCTGTCGCGGATCCGCCGCGCGATGACCGTGCCGATCCCACTCGCCTGGTCAGCCGGCGCTGTCGCGGCGGCCACGCTCTTGATCCATCTCGTCGCCGTCCGTCTCCCCTCGCCGGGGCCGGCCCCGGTCGCGACGCCGGCGCCGCCCGGCATCACGGCTGCCACCGAGCGCGCCGCCAGTGGGGCCAAGCTGGGCGACATCCGCACGGCCGTGGCTCCCGATGCGACGACCGGATCCTCCAGCCCGTGCGGATCCAGACGCTGGCGCATCGAATCGGTCGTCACGAAGAACCTGATCTCCCATCTCTTCGTGTGCGGCGATGGCGGCCCCGACGACGCTGTGTACGTGATCTCGGGACGGCCGACCGAGGTGACCCAACGCCCGGATCAGACATCGGCTATCCTCGAGCAGGCTCGCATCCAACGACTGGACTGACTCTGGGTCGATGCCAAGCGTGCTTCCGCTCGTAGCGGCGCTTCTCCTGGTCGCCGTGGCGTCGCCGCCGCGCCAGGCGGTGGCCGGGGACTGCCAGGCCTCCTGCCAGCTGACACTCGCTCGGTGCATCCAGAGCGGCGGCGGCAACGCCTGCTCCAAGCCGTGGCGTAGCTGTGTCGCCGACAAGGGGTGCGAGGGAGCCTACGGCCTGGCGCGGGAGCTCGGGACCGCCGACACTGAACCGCCCCACGCGTCGCCGCGCGAGCGACCCGCCTCTGCCGTCCCCCCGGCCGGGAGTGGACCACCCGCCCGCCAGCCCAACAAGGGATCCCGCTGGTTGCCGGTGCCGGCATACTAGCGGCAATCTGAACGGGTAGAGCGCTTCGGTCGCAGGGGATCGCCATGCCGGAATCCCGACCATTCGCCCGCGGCCTACTGTGGGCTGTCGTGGCGGCCTCCCTCACCGCCCTCGTGCCAACACCGGCGAGCGCTCAAGCCGACTCGTGGTCGTTTGTCTTCACCCCGCAGGTGTGGCTCAGCCACATCCCGAAAAATGGCTTCGTGGCGGCGCCCACCATCAACACCATCGCCGGCGCGGCGACCACCAGCATGTTCACGGTCGTCGAGAGCTCGCCCACGGCCGCGGTGAACCCACAATGGGGCGCCCAGCTGGCGGTCCAGCGCAGGCTGTGGTCCTTCGCCGTCGGCGCGCAGTATGTCTCCTTTGGCACCCAGAACGACATCAATGCCACACAATCCTTCGAGCTCCCCTTGTCACCGTCGGTGCTGGTGCCGGTGCCGAAGGGCGCGACCATCGCCCAGGAGCGCGTCAACACCGATAGATTCGACCTGGACCTGGCCCTCAGCCGCTTCTTCGGCGACGTCATCGAGGAGCGGCTGGACGTCACCGCCGGGCTCGGGTTCAAGTTCATCTACGCATCGGCGTCGCGACACTTCGCTAGCTCCATCACGACCCCGGCCGGGTCCCTCTCGATGACGTATTTTCAATGCACGGGCACCACGTTCAACTTCGCCGACTCCGCCGCGAACACGAACTGTCGGAGCCGATCCCGCGTGACCGAGGACGACTACCTGTACGGCCTGACGGTGCCCCTGGGCTTCCATGTTCACCTGAGTGACGACGGAAAGTGGGTGACCACCATGAACATCACCCCCTTCTTCGGCGTGGAGAACAGGAAGGACGACGACGTGGTGTACCAGACGACGTCGACCGGCACCGCGGGCGTGGACCGGATCGTGCGGCTCGATGGGGCGACGTTTGCAGTGGGGGCCACCGCCGATGCGGGGGTGCGCTACGTCTTCGATCACGGCATCGCGGTCTACGGGGGGTTCAGGGTCCAGTTCATCAACGGGCACCAGCAGTATCTGGCGTGGGGCCCGATGGTGAACGTGTCGCTGCGGTTCGGCGGGCAGTAACGGCTGCGTTACCTTGGCGGCGTGCAGGGGCCGGGCACCAGCAAACGGCCGGGCGGGTCTTGACCTCGCCGGGGTGCCGAGGGCATAGTCTGCCGCATGGCAGCAGCTCCGTAGGTTCTTGTCCCGTCGAGCCCCCCTGGGGTTGACGTCACGCCAGCGCGTGACATGGAGGACGACCGATGGCACGCTCGGTGACCCGTCGTACCCGTCGAGAATTCCTGAAGAAATCGGCCACTCTCACGGCCGGCGCCACCGCCCTGGCGTCCTTTCCGGCGCCGGCGCTGGCGCAGCGACCCAAGCTCGTTTACTGGTGCTATCAGTTCCTCAAGGCGAGCGACGAGGCCCGGGCGAACTTCGCCCAGGAATGGGCGAAGAAGAACAACGTCGACCTCCAGCTAACCATGGTCCCGTGGAAGGAGTTCATGCCGAAGATCACGGCAGCCATCGAGGCCAAGGCGACGCCTGACATCATCGAGTCTGGCGGCGTAGAGTTGCGCGGGCGCGGCCAGCTGCTCGACGTCTCCGATATCTACAAGAAGGCGGAGAAGGCGTACGGTGGCTGGGTGGGCCCCTCGTCGAAGATCATGCTGGAGCCTGACGGGCGCGTGCACACTATCCTCTACGGCTTGCAGGGCTTCATGCTGATCACCCGCGACGACCTGCTCGCGCAGGCGGGTCTCAAGCCGCCCCCGGCGACGTGGGGCGATCTGCTCGCGTACGCGAAGAAGGCCCAGCAGCCGCCGAAGACATTCGGGATCGGGCAGGCCATCAGCAACCAGACGGACTCTCAGGTCTGGGAAGACATCATGAAGAGCTACGGGGCGCGACTGGCCGACGACTCCGGCAAGCGCGTGATCATCGGCGACTACAAGAGCCAGGTGTGGGAGTTCCTCGACTACTTCAACGAGGTGTGGAAATCCGGTGTGCTCCCGCCCGGGGTGGTGACCTGGGACAACACGATGAACAACTCGACCTACCAGGCCGGCAAGGCGGTCTTCGTCTTCAACCCCGTCACCATCTCGCTCTGGCTCGAGCAAAACAACCCCGAGCTCCTGGCCAAGACGGGGCACTATACCTACCCCCGCGGGCCTAAGGGGCTGATCCAGCCGCTGACCTACGCCTCCCGATCGATCTTGAAGTACACGAAGGTTCCCGAGGTGGCCAAGCAGTTCCTGTGGGACTCGATGGAGCCCGGTAAGATGGACCGGGAGATGAGCGTTGCCCAGTGGGGCCCTGTCCTCAAGGCCTACCTCGGCTTTGACGTCTGGAAGAAGAAGCCGTTCATGACGAGCCTGATCGACATGTCGCTGAAGGGCGAGCCGCAGGGCTACCCGGACGTCTTCAACGACGCCTGGCGTGAGCAGAGCACAAACTGCACGGTCTCCCGGATGCTGCAGCGGATAGTGGTGGACAACTGGTCCCGCGACAAGGCGTTCGCGGAGACGGTCGACGTCCTGACCAAGGTCTACGCGAAGTACGCGTAGGGGCTCCGCGGTGGCCATCCGGCCGCGTTCCATCGCCGTCGCCATTCCCGCTCCGGCCGCGCCGGCGCGGTGGCCGTCGGCGCGCGTGCGCGAGTCGCTCGGCGGCATGGGGCTCCTCTTGCCGACCGTGCTAATCCTGATCGGCCTCGTCCTCTACCCGTTCTTCTACGCCATCTGGCTCGCCTTTACGGACAAGGCGGTAGGGTCCACCGGTCAGTTCGTCGGCTTGAGAAACTTCGCCTACGTCATCGCGTGGCCACAGTTCAGCACCGCGGTCTTCAACACGGTCGTCTTCACCGTGTCCGCCATCGCCATCAAGTTCGTGCTCGGGATGGCCGTGGCCCTCGTCCTCAACCAGCACATCCGCGGCCGGAACTTCTTCCGCGCCTTCCTGCTCCTCCCCTGGGTCATGCCCGCCTTCGTCGTCTATCTGGTATGGCGCTGGCTCTACGACCCGCTGAGTGGGCTGATCAACACGGCCCTGATCGACCTCGGGCTGATCGCGGGCCCGATCGCGTTCCTGTCCGACCGCAGCACGGCCATGGCCTCCGTCATCGTCGCCCACGCCTGGCGGAATTTTCCGTTCTACGCGATCTCCTTCCTGGCTGGCATGCA
>Ga0187893_10003926_pt1 | contig 29175 bp, 26 predicted proteins | sample MA1701074metaG_FD_139574 | JGI IMG/M metagenome (GOLD analysis project Ga0187893, IMG submission 139574) | White microbial mat communities from a basaltic lava cave in the Kipuka Kanohina Cave System on the Island of Hawaii, USA - MA170107-4 metaG ...
CGTGCTGCCGGCTGACTACGAGCCGGATTTCCTCGACAACTACGAGCTTGGCTTCAAGAGCCGCTGGCTCGACAGCCGAATCGCCTGGAACGTTACCGCATTCAAGATGGAATGGAAGGACTATCAGGTCGAGGTCGTCGACCCGGGGCCGCTGTTCGCCATCCTGGTCGCAAACGTCGGCGATGCAGAGATCGAAGGCTTCAGCACGGAATTCAGCACGCGGTTATGGGACTCTCTCGACTTCGGCGTCAATGCGCAGATCCTCGACCCGAAGACCAAGTCGGACAACCCGATCATCGGTACTGCGGCGGGCACGCGGCTGCCGTTCTCGCCGAAAGAAAAGGCTGCGGCCTGGCTCGAGTACACATTCCCCTGGGAGATCGCAGGCGGCAGGTTGTACGGACGTTATCAGTGGACCTACAACGGCGACTCGCTGAACGGCATTACTGACCCGAACCTACAGCCGGCTTACCAGATCTCCGACTTGAAGTTTGGACTTGAGGCCGACGACTGGGAGGTCTATGCCTACGTCGACAACCTCAGCAACGAGCGAGCGATCCTGTTCGACCAGCAAAGCGCGCCGCCCGGGACGATCACGATCAATACGCCGCGGACCTGGGGCATCGGCTTTTCGAAAAGCTGGGGCCGAAATTGAGCTGAAATTGGCGGAGAGAGAAGGATTCGAAATCGAGGGAGTGACTGGCCGGGTCAACAGGTAACTAAAAGGCCACGGGCTCAGGATTGATGAAAGCACGCTTGCGGAAGTTCGCGGCTGCGGTGGTCAATGGAAGCCGCAACATGCGAACTGCCGTAGCTGTTTTGGTGTGGATGTTTTCAGTGCCAGCCGCTTTCGCTGCGAACGCTGTGCAGGTTGCGCGCACCTCACCGGAGATGCACACCAACGACAATCGCGAGCCCGCGGGTCGCCTCGTCGGCAAGACGTTGCACATCGAATTCGAGGCTCGCAAGGGCTTGTGGTACCCGGAATCGCAGGATGCGGCGGGTGTTCCCATGCAGGCCTTTGCCGAGCGCGGCAAGGAATTGTTGGTGCCCGGTCCGCAGATCCGCGTGCCGGAAGGCACGCGTATTCGAGTCGCGATCCGCAATACACTGACTGAGAAGATGGTGCTGCACGGTTTTCACTCACGGCCCGGTGACGCAAAGGACACGATCGAGCTCGCGCCCAGCGAAAGGCGCTAGCTCAGCTTCGATCCGGGTGCTGCGGGCACCTACTAATACTGGGGTTCGACGATGCACGGCGGGCCGCCGGCCCCCGGGGTGGTCGAACCGTTGCTGTTCAATGGCAGCGTCACGCCCGCCCCGCTGCAGATGCGGGTGGGGACAACTTATCGCATCCACCTCATCAACATTACGCCGAGCCATGTGAACTTATTCGTGCGCCTGGTATCCGGCGATCAGCCGATCGAATGGCGCAACATCGCCAAGGTCGGCGCCGATCTGCCAGCGGCGCAGACCTTGGTCACCAAGGATGTGCCTTCCCTAGCAGTGGGCGAAACCCGTGAATTCGAATTCCGGCTCACGGTGGCTGGCAATGTACGCATGGAAGTGCGGCGTCTCGACGGCAGCCTGCGCACCAGCATCGGTGTGCAGGTTCACTGAGAAAAATGTCGGAGAGAGAGGGGCATTTCGCTCCGCTTTCTTCCGCTAATTAAACGCATGAATTCCACCGGTTGGCAACGCGACCGATCACGGTGCCGGCCGCCTGCAGTTCCGCATCGGATCACCCGCCAACGTCGTGCCCATTCGCGATAGCTAGCCTGCGCCCGCAAGCTCAGCAGCGCGGCGAGCTTTGTCACGTGCGTGTACCGCGGCGGGCGCGACGATCACGAACATAAGCTTCCCGCGAGCACACGCAATCCTACTGCCCATTACCTGAGTAGATGGCAGCAGCAGCGGGGATCCGATCGCCAGCGGCGGGTCGGATGATTCTTGCAGGCGAGCGTAAGTACCCAGCTACGACCGCTCACGGTAGGCAGCCGGCGACTGATCATTCGCACTGCGCCCGTCTAACAACTATGACTCTGCTGGCGCCGTGGCTGGAGCAGAATCGAAGGGCGTGGGTAGCGCCCGTGCTGCTCGCTGTGCTCGGGCTCGGTGGGTGTGCATCACTACCGAACGGTCAGCGCTGGGGAGAGGACGCAACGTACCGTCCGGGCTGGGATCGGGTCAGGGAATCCGCAATTGAGGCCGCACGCGATCCCTGGGTTTGGGCGCCGCTGCTCGGTGCCGGTGTCGTCCAGATCGGTAACGCGGATCGCGAAATCTCAGATTGGGCCCGTGAGCACACCCCGGTGTTCGGTTCGCAGCGCAGCGCTGAGCGTTGGAGCGACAACTTGAGGTCGGCGTCCACGATTACCTATTTCGGGAGCGCACTCGCCACACCGAGTGGCAGCGCCGTGGGCAGCTGGCTCGAGAACAAGACGAAGGGTTATCTCGTGGGGATGGCTGCCGTGGGCCTGACAAGTGTCACCACGTAATATTTGAAGACAAGCACCGACCGCGAGCGTCCAATCGGCCCCGACCAAGAGAGCTTCCCTTCGGGCCACACCTCGCGATCCGCTGTCTTGACGCGGCTGGCATCGCGCAATCTGCGATCACTCGACCTGAGTAACGAAACTCAGCAAGTGCTCGACATCGGACTTGATGCCTTGGCGATCGGCACAGCGTGGGCGCGCACTGAGGCGGGTGCGCACTTTCCGTCAGACACACTCTTCAGTATCGCGCTCGGCAATTTTGTCGCCTCGTTCGTAAACGACGCGTTCCTCGGTATCAGGGAGGATCCGCATATTGGGGTCACGGTCGTCGCGACAGCCGATGGGGCCGCATTTCGCTGGCAGTTCCGGTTCTGAAGTGGCTCGCACTTCTGTCGAACGCGTCCCGGCGGTCAGAATTCCCAGGTCACGGTAACCGAGGGCACGGTCGGCAGCCACGTCTTGCGCTTCACTTGCGCACTCAGAGTACCGGCTGCATCGCGTTCGAAATCGAGCGTCGAGCAACAGACATTCTCGCGGTGGGTGGCGTTTGTAAGTTCGGCGCTGACTCGCAGCGCACCATGCGTGAGGTCGAATGTGCGTTGCGCTCGAAAGTCGAGTGTGCCGTACCAAGAAAGTCGAGCGGAGTTGCGCTCGCCCAGAACGATCGCTCCGCTCGAAGTGATACTCACCGGTGTGGTCGGCCAGCCTGTGCGAGCTGTCAATGCGCCTGTCCAGCTCCAGCCCCATCGCTGCGTGGTCAAACCCACACCTAGAGCGTGACGCTGATCCCAACTGCGAGGTTCCGAACGACCTGCGATGTCGTCGTACACACGCGACCCGCTGTAGTTCAGCCAGCCCTGCCACGCAGCATCGAGGGTGGCGACCCAATACACATCGATTCCCCTTGCGTGCGCTCGATCGGGTGCAATCACCGCGTGGTCGGGTTCCAACTCCGGAATGAGGACGAGAGGATCGATCCGGCTCTCGAGCCGAGGCCACGGGTGTTCCACACGCTTATCGTAGAACTCGATACGCAGCGCGCGGTCCGCCGAGAACTCGTGATCCCAGCCGAGTACCCAGAGGGAGGTGCGAGCAGCGGGATCGTATTGGTCGACGCCTCGATCCACAGGCAGTTCGACGGCCGTCGGAAACTGGCTCTGTCGGCCCCAGGCGAGCCGCAAACGCGAACGCGGATTGATCTGGTAAAGAAGCGAGATTCTAGGGTCTACGGCCGAGTCACGCTGGCCCGTGTCAAAGTCGTGACGCTCCCAGCGGACGCCGGCATCAAGGCGAAGGTCGTCAAACACTTCCCATTCGGCGCCGGCATAGGCGCCGACGTCTTGCACTTCTGTCTCCGGCGCTAGGGCGATGTCGCCAATCGGCGTGAGTCCCAGTGCCGCGATCACATCCGGAGAGAATGTGGCAGTTTTGCGATAGTTGTAGTCACCGCGCGCGCGCGAGTATAGCCAACCTGACCGTACGGTGAGGCGCTTTTCTGCGGGTATTTGCCAGTCCTGACTGAGCGTTGCTGTGCGCGAGCGACGCCGATCGCGGAGCTGTCCTGAGACCGTCTCCACATCCGACACCACTCCGCGCCTTTCCTGTGACACGCCTCCCACGATGAGACGCGTCAATGCGCGCGCACGACTCCATTCGTGATCGACTGTGACCCAGGCCTGCGCCTGTTCCGTGTCTACGACCGTTGATTCGAACTCGTCGGGCACGGAGACCGCGACGTCATCGGCACCGCCGAGAACACCGAGTGCGACCGTGGTCTTTGATCCGGTGCGCATGCGCAGATGGGCGATTCCGTCGGCCATCACAGGACGGCCGTAGTCGCGATCCAGCGTCTCGGCGACCAGATCCAGGTTTCCCCGCCGCGCTGCAACGAACCAGTCGCTGTCCTCGCGAGGCAATGTGCCTTCGAGAAGCGCTGAAGTATTCACGAGACCGAGACTCGCGCGCCCGCCCAAGGACTGGCTGGCACGTCGCGACTGCAGGCTCGTGACGGAACTCATCCGTCCCCCGTACTCGATGGGCAATACGCCCGAGTAGAAATCGAGCTGCTCGATCCAGGCTGGGTCGATGACACTGAAGTCGGCGGGCAGCCCTTCGAAGTGGATCGGATCGGCGATCGGCACGCCATCAAAGAGGATAAGGTTCTCGTCCGAGTCACCGCCGCGCACGTACGATCTTGATGAGACTACTGTGCCGGCGGTACCGGGAAAACGCCTGACTGCACGCAGCGCGTCCTCGAACAACGCGGGCTGAGTAGCCAGGTCGTGCGAATCGAGTGTGAGTGGCGGCTGCGACGCATCTGCGAACAGCGTGTAGCGGCTCGATGTGACGGTGACCTCAGAGAGAGGCGCGGGCGCGGATTCCAGGCTCAGATCGACGCGAGCCGGTCGGCCGGGACGGATTTCAACGAGCCGGTTTGCACCTGGACGATTCTCGCCCGGCTCGATCACGAGACGATGACGCCCCGGAGGGATGTCCCACAGGAAGAATGTGCCGTCTGCGCGCGTCCGCACGTCGCGATCGGAGGATGCCAAATGAACGTGCACATCCCCGAGCCCTTGACCCGTGGCGGCATCGGTGACTGAACCCTCGACCGCGCCAAGGTCGTCGCGGACGACGACCCACACCTCGCCGCCGGCCGGTTGCACCGTCAGGCCGTGTTCCGCCAGCATTTCGCGGATGCGTGCCAGCGGATCGGCCGATCCCGGCTCCCGCCGCACAGTGAGGTCGGGCGAGACCAGCGCGCTCGAGTAAACAACTCGAAGCCCGCGGTCGGCGACCTCACTGAGGACCTGCACGAGCGCTCGTCCGGCCCATGGATCTCCCAAGCCCCACGCCGGCGGACAGGTTGCCCAAAATAGCAACAGCAGCCGGGCCATTGCGCGGCGAAATGTCATGCGCCGGCATAGTACGGATCGGGCACGCGCATTGCACGCCCGGGAACAGCGCGTAAAAGGGACGTGTCGGCCGTTGCGTCAGCCTAGTTCTTCGTAATTAAAATCCTATTATCTTCAATGACATACCAGAGGTCCGTGCCCATCATGATGGCGCCGATCGCCTGTCGTGGCGTAAGGCCCGTCACGGCACCATGCAGGATGACGGCCGAGGCGTGCGAGCGCGCCGTCTCGTCGGCGAATTCAAGGCGAAGGCCCAACTCGTGCGCAAACCAATCGAGCGCCTCGACGAGACTGCGTCCTTCGATGCGGAACTCAGGGGCCGCCGATTCGGCCCACGCCCAAGCCTCGCTCGCCGCGCCAGGCCCGGCCACCACCCTCACCACGCCTTCCAGGTATTCCAATTGCCCGCCGGCAGTCACTGTCGTGTTGGCGCCCGCAGGGCTACGAAATGCGGCGGCACCCTCGCGCACGCGAACGCGAAGCTCGTTGCCGGCAACGCGCACCTCGAATCGAGTTCCGACGTGGCGGACGGCGCCATGGGCGGTCAGAACCATAAAGTCAGCCGCCTGGTCATCGGACGTGCTGCGAGGGGTTTCGACGTAGGCCGTTCCGCGTTCAAGACGCAACCGTGCCGGCGATTCGAAGGCGATGACCGTGGACTCGTTGACTCGCACGCCGATGCCGCTGGCGAGCTCCAGCGACACACGACTGCCTGGCGGCACGGAAAGGGTCTCGCCCGTGCGCACCCGCTGCCCTTCGACCGCCTGCGCTGAGGGCGAAGTGCCCACGGTCGCCGGATCGCCCAAAACGCGCGTGATACGAGCCACGACGACCGAGTCAGGCGCCCGCTGCTGCAGGAGAAACGCGCCCGCCGCAAGCAGCGCAATGCTGGCGGCAACCGCGAACGACCAACGCCGGTGGCGGCGACGACGTAGCTCTGCCTCGTACTCCTGATAGATCGTGGCACGAACACGCTTATCGACCGCGACAGTGGGACTCGGCCGCGCCCCCGCTGAACGCACCAGTCGTGCGACGCTGCTCTCAGCGCGCGGCTCATGTGGCCTATTGGGATCAGAAGCGTCGGTCACGTTGGATACTCCTCAGCGCCATTCACATCGACGAGCTGCTCTCCGGCCAATCCTCGCCAAGTGTCCCGAAACGATCTGCGCGCCCGTGCGAGCATGGATTCCGCTGCGAGTGGGGTCACATCCAGTCGGCGGGCAATTTCATCGACACGCAGGCCCTCGACGTATTTCCACTCCAAGACGTCACCGTAACGCGCCGGCAAATAGTCCAGCATGAGCTGAACGAGGCGACTGCGGTCTGCGCGCGCGACGCTCTCGAGCGGATCGTACGCCTCGCCGGCCGTGATCGATTCCACGGCCGCACGCACATCAGGGTCATCATCGAAGGCAACATGGCGTGCAGCATACTGCGCGCGCGCGCCAGCGAAATCGCTGATTTCCCGCCGGCAGATCTGACACAGCCAGGTGAGGAGCGAGGCCTCACCGCGATAGAGCTTCAGCTTGCGCACGGCCTTGCACAAAGTGCGTTGTGAGACCTCCTCTGCCGCATCGACATCGCCATCAAGCCGCGTGAGCGCGAAACGGTAGACGCGCGCAAAGTACAGGTCGAAAAATCGCGTGAACAACTGTACCTCACCTGCCGCAAGGCGCTGGGCCAGGTCCAAGTCTTCGGGATGTTCGGCCAAGCCTTCACCTGCTCGTATGGCACCCGCTTATTAGACGGCGCATTCCACGCTTATCCGTCGCGAGCAAGTGAGTCGGCAACTCCTCCGGCCCGACGGATTCGGGGCGCCGCTCCCGTCTATCCATAGGGTGTGCCTTGTGAGCAACATGAGCCGATTCCACGCTGCCGCCCTCGCATGCTTGGCTACGCATGTCGCGATGGCGGCAGATGATGGCGCCGCCGTGCTGCCAAGTGTCGCCTCTCGTCACGTGGCCGAGCCCGACATCCGATCACCCGGTGTGCCTAGTGATGAAGAACTTGAGCGCACCGGCGCTCTCATCGGTGAGGTGCTCATCGATGTGCGCAACATTTTCGACACCGAGCGCCCGGAAGAGAACACAGCACTGTTCCGGCTCGGCAACCGGCTGCACATTCGCTCGCGCGAGCTCACGATCGCGCAACAGCTGCTCTTTCGGCAGGGCGACCGTTACGCACACCGCTTGCTGGAAGAGTCCGAGCGCATCCTGCGCTCGAGACGCTACCTGTATGATGCGCGCATTCGTCCGGTGGCGTATCGGGACGGACGCGTTGACATCGCGGTGCGCACCCAGGATGTGTGGACCTTGAATCCGGGTTTCTCCTTCGGGCGACGCGGCGGCAAGAATACAAGTGGCTTCGAGCTTGAGGAGCTGAATCTCCTCGGGTCAGGCACCGAGCTTAGCGTCGGCTACAAATCCGACATCGATCGGAACTCGACTGCGCTCGTCTATCGCAATCGCCAACTGCTCGGCACGTGGTGGGGGATCTCTGCCGTCGCCTCGGAAAATAGTGACGGACAGTCGCGCGAGTTCATGGTCGGTCACCCGTTCTTCGCGCTCGATTCGCGTTGGGCGGCAGGCCTCAAGCTCGCGAACAATGCTCGCATCGATTCATTTTATGATCTTGGACAGATCGTAGCGCAGGTCGAGGCGCAGGAGAAACACGCGACGCTGTTTGCGGGCTGGTCCGCCGGGATGCGCGCGGATTGGGTGCGGCGCTGGACCTCGGGCGTCACATACTCGAACACACACTTCGACCGCCTGCCCGCAGCGTCACCCACCTCGTTCCTGCCCCCGGATCGCAAACTGGTGTATCCGTGGATCGAGCTTGAATTGATTCAGGACGAATTTCACTTCACCCGCAACCGCGATCAGATCGAAAAGACTGAGGACTTTGCCTTGGGATGGCACGCCAGGGTGCGCCTTGGGTGGGCATTGCCGAGCTTGGGTTCGGATCGCAACGCACTCATCTTTGAGAGCCTATTAAGCCGTGGCTACGACCTGCGGCCCGAGCAGACGCTGCTTTTCGAGACAGGGTTGATCGGTCGGGTCGAGCACGGCGCATTCGCCGATACCATTGCGAGCGCGGCCGCACGCTACTACGTGCGCCAGTCCCCTCGCCGGCTCTTCTTCACGGCCTTACAGGGCGAGCGCTCCCACCACCTCGATGCGGACCGCCAGTTGCTGCTGGGCGGAGATAACGGGCTTCGGGGTTACCCGCTGCGCTACCAAGGCGGCGAGGGACGGTGGCTATTCACGGCCGAGCAGCGCTGGTTCACCGATTGGTATCCGTTCCGGCTCATTCACGTCGGTGGTGCCATGTTCTACGACATGGGCCGAACCCGGGGTGACAACCCGCTGGGTACCCCATCTCAGGGCCTGCTGCGGGACATCGGCGTAGGGCTGCGTCTTGGCAGCAGTCGTTCCGCAGTGGGCAACGTGCTGCACGTAGACGTTGCGTTCCCGCTGGATGGGGACCGATCGATCAGGCACCTGCAACTTCTGATCGAAGCCAAACAGAGATTTTGAACGGCAAAGAGTTTTAATACTTCGCTTCAAATCCAAAACCCATGAAGTAGACGCCGCCAGAGCATTCACCCAACAAGCCGAATACGCTCGATCGATGGTTGATGCAGGCGCGGAGAATTCGTGCCATCCGCGTGGCTCGGCCGAGATAAAGAAGCACTGACGAGCGCGATCAAGAGCACGAGCAAGCAACGCGTAACGACTCGTTGGTAAGGCGCCCACGTCCGAATGCAGGGGCATGTCACAGGATAGCGGCGCGGGGTCGCCGCTACTTCGCGGATCAGCGGATCATCTGTCGCCCGCCGCGACGGATTTGCTGCTGTCGTGCCGTCTAATGGCGGGACCGTCTCCAAACGAGCGGAATTTATGGCTGCCGAGGGTTCCATGGGTTCCCACGTCCCGACGCGCGCCGCGCGCGGGCATCGACCAGCGCCTACGCGCATTGGAGTGCCATGACTCTCAAAGTAATGATCCTGGGCGCGAACGGCTTCATCGGCAGTGCGCTGACGAGCGCCATCCTGCGCCATCGGCCCTGGGAGGTTTACGGCATCGACCTGTCCGATCACAAATTGCAGGATCTCAGGAGCTCCCCGCGCTTTCACTTCGTCGAAGGCGATATCACGATCAATCGCGAATGGGTCGAATACCACGTCAAGAAGTGCGACGTCATCGCGCCGCTGGTCGCGATCGCGAACCCCGCGCAATACGTGACCGACCCACTCAGGGTCTTCGAGCTCGACTTTGAAGCCAATCTGCAGGTGGTGCGCTACTGCATGACGTACCGAAAGCGACTGGTCTTCCCCTCCACGTCCGAAATCTACGGCATGGCCGAGGACCGTGTGCTCGATGAGGAGACAAGTCCACTGGTCTATGGACCGGTGCACAAGCAGCGCTGGATCTACGCCGCCTCCAAGCAATTGCTCGACCGAGTCATCTACGCCTACGGCGTGCGCGATCATCTCGACTACACGCTGTTCCGGCCGTTCAATTTGATCGGGCCCAATCTCGACAACATCGATGAGCCGAAGGAAGGCAGCTCGCGCGTCTTCACGCAATTCCTCTCCAGCATCATGCACGAACGTTCGATCAAGCTCGTCGATGGTGGACGGCAACGGCGCTCCTTCACCTACATCGACGACGCGATTGATTGCCTGCTGCGCATCCTGGCCAACGCCGAGCGCTGCGCATCGCAGCGAATATTCAACATTGGCAACCCGGCCAACTGCGTGTCGATCGCAGAGCTCGCGAACCAGATGGTGCGCATCGCGTGCGAATTTCCAGCGCTGCGCGCACGCGCCGAGCGGACCGAAATCATTACGGTGTCGGCCGATGATTATTATGGCAAGTATTACCAGGATATCGTCACGCGAGTGCCGGCAATCGAAGCGGCCCGCCGCTTCCTCGACTGGTCACCGAGCACCGATCTGGAGACGGCGATTCGAAAGACGGTCGAATACTACGTCAGCCGCAAGGCGCCCGATGTGCCTGCCGACGTCGATCTGCATCCGCGAGCGCGCCTGTTTGCTACCGCATGAGCGTGGCAGAACCGCGCATGATCGCAAGCAGCGATTGCGCAGCGTCTCGATGGTGGGTCTGGTTACTGCTGGCTATGTGCTGGTTTGCCACGATCCAAATGCGCCCGCTGTTCGATCCGGACGAAGGCCGCTATGCGGAAATTCCGCGCGAGATGTGGGCGACCGGCGATTGGGTCACTCCGCGGCTCAATGGGCTCAAATATTTCGAAAAGCCGCCGCTCCAGTACTGGGCCACCGCCGCCACATATTCACTCTTCGGTGTAAGCGAATGGACCTCGAGACTGTGGTCCGCTGTGCTCGGCTTCCTGTGCATCGTGGCGAGCTACACCTTCGTACGTCGAATCTACGATCCGTCACACGCCGCCGCCGCGGCGCTGGTCCTCGCAACCAGTCCTTACTTCGTGATCATTGGGCAGTTGAATCTGCTCGACAACGCATTCACGTTTTTTCTTATCTGCGCCGTGTTCGCGTTCCTCGTGGCGCAGCGCACGCACGAGCGCAGCACGGCCGAACGCCGCTGGATGCTGTTGGCCTGGGGGAGTGCTGGCCTCGCTGTCTTAAGCAAGGGCATCGTTGCGCTGGTCCTGGCCGGAGGAACACTCGTGGCTTATTCCATCACCGCGCGCGATTGGCAGCCCTGGCGTCGCCTGCAGATGCGGTGGGGACTTCCTTTATTCCTGATCGTGACAGTCCCGTGGTTTTGGTTAGTGTCACAGCGCAATCCTGAATTCCTGCGGTTCTTCTTCGTGCACGAACACTTCGCGCGTTTCTTGACGACCGTTCACCAGCGCGCACAGCCGTCGTGGTATTTCCCGGTGATCGTGATGCTTGGTGTCCTGCCATGGATCACACATCTGTGGCCGGCACTGCGAGACGCGTGGCAGCGGCCACATGATGCCGGCGCCATGCGCGTTGAGCGCTTCCTCGTGGTGTGGTGCTCGGTCGTGATCGGGTTCTTCTCGGCGTCGGGTTCCAAGCTGGCGCCCTATGTGCTGCCGGTAGTGCCAGCGCTCGCTGTGCTACTCGCGCCGAAGATCGTGAATGATCTGCGCTCTGGCGCGCGTGCTTCGTGGATTGTATTTGGATTCATTCTTGTCGCCGGCACGGGAATGGGCGCAGCGGTTGTGCGCGCATCCGTCGGGGCGTCGCTGTCGCTCATAGGTTGGATGGCAGGCGCCATCTTGATCGCCGGCTTCGCCACGCTGCTGATGAGTACTGCGATTGTCCGGGGGCTCGGCCCATGGCGCTTCGCCCCGCTCGCGCTCGGCTCGCTGCTCGCGTGGCAGGGTTTGATGCTGAGTTACGCGGAACAAAAACCGGCCCGAACTGCGAAGTCACTCGTTGCAGCGATCCGCGATCAGGTGCGTCCCGACACCCAACTGTTCAGTGTCGGACAATACCGCCATACGGCCGCGCTATATCTTGGCCGTACGCTACGCCTCATAGACTATCGAGGGGAATTCGATTTCGGACTCTTTGTCGAGGACACGGATTACATCCCATCGTTGCCAGCGTTTGAAGAGGAATGGGAGCACAGCGCAGATGCGGTGGCGTTCGTCGATCCCGACACGTTTGCGCAGCTGCGCCCGCGCGGGCTACCGGGGCGCGTGCTGGCCTCGGATTCTCGCAGCATTGTCGTGAGCCGACGATGAAAGTTGCCGACTTCAGCCTACTGTTTTTCGCTGTGCTGCTGAATGCCGCCGCGCAACTCGGACTCAAAGCGGCAACGCGGGCGTCAGGGCCCATTCGCATCGAGTGGCCAAGTATCTGGCACTTGACAAGTCAGGTGTTCGCGGTGCGGTGGTTGTGGGTAGCGCTCGCGTGCTACGCGATGAGTGTCATCGTCTGGCTGATCGGCGTGTCGCGTGTGCCGGTGAGCCAAGCCTATCCGCTGCTTTCGCTCGGCTATGTGATCAATGCGCTGTTTGCCTGGTGGCTGCTCGGGGAAACCTTGAGTGCCCACCGCCTTATCGGCGTCGGTATCGTGATCGCCGGCGTCGCCGTCATCGCCCGGTCGTGAGGACCACTCCCTTGTCCACAAAATTTCTGCCGTTTACGCGCCCCTCGATTGATGAAGACACGATTCAAGGGGTGATCGAGGTGTTTCGGTCGGGTTGGCTAGCGAGCGGTCCGAAGGTCCATGAATTTGAAGCGGCCTTGTCACGCTATGTGGGCGGTCGCCCGGTGCGGGCGCTAACTTCCGCAACTGCGGCCCTCGAAATCGCGCTCGAAGTCTGCGGCATCGGTCCGGGGGACGAAATCATCACGCCGGCGCTCAGCTTCGTGGCCACCGCGAACGTGATTCTGCGCGTCGGCGCACGGCCGATCTTCGTCGATGTGGATCTCGATACGCGCAACCTCGATCTCGATCAGGTGGAGGCGGCGATCAGCCCGCGCACGCGCGCTTTGATGCCGGTGCATTTCGCCGGCCTGCCAGTCGAGATGGATCGCCTGTACGACATCGCCGGGCGCCACTGTTTGCGCGTCATTGAAGACGCAGCACACGCGATCGGCTCGGCTTGGCGCGGGCGCAAGATCGGCAGCTTTGGCGATCTGGTCTGCTTTAGTTTCCATCCCAACAAGAACATCACGACCATCGAAGGCGGTGCCATCGTCGCTGGCACTTCGGAGGAAATCATGGGCGTTGAGCAGCGCCGCTTTCATGGCTTGGTGAAGCGAGGCGATGACTGGTTCGACGTTGAGCTCGCTGGCGGGAAAGCCAACCTGTCTGACGTCGCGGCGCGTGTCGGCCTCGGTCAGCTGCCCCATCTCGACGCCTACAATGCCAAACGTCGCGCGCTCGCCAATCGCTATTTCGAGCGCTGGCAGGACACCTCGCTGGTGCGTCTCCCGGCGCGCGGTGACGAGGGACATAGTTGGCACTTGTTTGCACCTCTTCTGCCGCTCGATGCGCTGCATATCTCCCGCGTCGAATTCATCGAGGCGATGCAGCACCGCGGCATCGCCATCGGCGTGCACTATCCAGCCATCCACCTATTCAGCGCCTATCGCAAGCTCGGCTACCGCGAGGAACAGTTTCCGAACGCCGAGCGCATTGGCCGGGAGACGGTGACGCTGCCGTTGTTTCCCGGGATGGAACTGGACGATGTCGATCGAGTGGTCGATGCCGTGACAGAAATCCTCGGCAGGCGCCACCTATGACACTCACCCTGTCCGTCATCGTGCCGGTCTTCAACGAGCAACAGGTACTTCCACTGCTCTTCGCGCGCCTCTACGCCGCCGTTGATCAGCTCGGACGGCCGTACGAGATCCTTTTCGTCGATGACGGTAGCCGCGACCGATCGGTGTCCTTGCTGCGCGAACAGTTTCAGAGACGCCCGGAATGCACGCGCCTCGTGCTGTTCGCCCACAATGCCGGCCAACACATGGCGATTCTGGCCGGTTTCGAGCGCGCACGAGGAACCTACCTCGTCACGCTCGATTCAGATCTGCAGAACCCGCCGGAGGAGATCGGGCGATTGCTCGCCGCGTTAGAGCAAGGTCACGACTACGTCGGCACCGTGCGCGCGGTGCGCCAGGACACCTGGTGGCGCAAGGCAGCTTCGCGGGGGTTGAACATCGTACGCGAACGCACGACGCACATCCGCATGACTGACCAGGGCTGCATGTTGCGCGGATACGATCGAACCGTTGTCGATGCCGTGAACCGCTGCAGCGAGGTCAATACGTTCGTGCCGGCACTCGCCTACACTTTTGCGCGACGGCCGATAGAGATCACCGTGCGGCACGATCCGCGCGCGGCCGGTGAATCGACATATTCACTGTACAGACTGGTGCGCCTCAACTTTGATCTGATGACAGGCTTCTCGCTGGCGCCCTTGCAAGTCTTCACCATGACGGGGTTTTTTATTGCGCTGCTGTCGCTGGCCTTTGTCGTCTACCTCGCGCTACGCCGGCTGATTATGGGCCCGGAAGCGGAAGGTCTCTTCACGCTGTTTGGGATCGCGTTCTTTCTGATCGGCGTCACACTTCTGGGTCTAGGCATCGTCGGCGAGTACGTGGGTCGAATCTACCAGCAAGTCCGCCAGCGGCCTCGTTTCGTGATTGCGGCGGTCATCGAGCAACCGCAGGATCCCGGCGTTGCTCCAGGCAGCCGCATCGCAGCGAGCGCAGGACGTCGCGAATGAGCGTGCGCGCCGTCGTGTTCGCGTATCACGACGTCGGGGTGCGCTGCCTCAAGGCGCTGCTCCGCAAGAGTATCGATGTGCAATTGGTCGTGACGCATGCCGATGATCCACAAGAAACCCGATGGTTCGCCAGTGTGGCCGCCACGGCGGCGGACCATGGAATTGAGTGCATCGCGCCGGCGGCCCCCAACGACGCCGCGATCGAGGCAAGGCTCGCGGCGCTGCGGCCCGATTTCATCTTTTCCTTCTACTATCGGCAACTGCTGGCGCCTCGTCTCTCACGCTACGCGCGGCACGGTGCCTTCAATATGCACGGATCGCTCCTCCCCCGTTATCGCGGACGGGCCCCGGTCAATTGGGCCATCCTGCGGGGCGAGACGGAAACGGGCGTGACCTTGCACGACATGGTCGAGCGCGCCGACGCAGGCGACATCATCGATCAAATGACGGTCCCCATCCTGATCGAGGATGACGCTCGCGAGGTCTACGCGAAGATAACGGTCGCCGCCGAGATGGTGCTGGAGCGCTCCTTGCCATTCTTGATCGCCGGTACCGCGCCGCGCCGTCCACAGGACTTGGCCGCCGGCCACTACGTGGGACGCCGGCGGCCCGAGGACGGACGCATCGATTGGCACAAATCGGCACGGGACATTCACAACCTCGTGCGCGCCATCGCGCCGCCGTTCCCCGGCGCGTTTGCGGCGGTGAACGGCGTCCGCTGGTGGATTCATCGCACACGACTCGTCGGTGGCGCCGACGACCGCGCACCACATCTGCAATTGTATTCGGCGGACGGCAGATGCTTGGCTCGCTGTGGTGACGGCAAGGTGTTGCAGCTTCTCGCGGGCGCGACGAACGACGGGCCGCTCGTGCTCGCGGAGCTCGCCGCTCGCCTCACCGATTGTCCGATCGTGCTGAGTTGATATCAACGTACCTCGAATACGGATGCAGCTGGCGCTCAAGATCGACGTTGACACCTTCCGTGGCACGCGCGAAGGCGTGCCGCGGCTTGCGGATCTCCTTGAACGCTTGGGCGTCCAGGCCACGTTCCTGTTCAGCGTCGGGCCCGACCACACGGGTCGCGCGATACGACGTGCGTTTCAGCCCGGGTTTGTGCGCAAAGTGAAGCGCACCTCCGTCGTGGCGCACTATGGATGGCGTACCTTGATCTACGGCACCTTGCTGCCTGGGCCTCACATCGGGCGCCGGTGTGCCGCCGTCATGCGATCCGTCGCGCGCCGCGGATTTGAGGTCGGCGTGCATGGTTACGACCACGTCAAATGGCAGGATGGCGTTGCCTCAGCAAGCGCGAATTGGACACGTCGAGAACTCGAACTCGCACGAGAGCAGTTTCAGGAGTTGTTTCAGCGGCCCCCCGAAGTCCATGCGGCGGCCGGTTGGCAGGTGAACGACTACGTCCCGAACCTCGAGCGGGAACTCGGGTTTCGCTACGCTTCCGACGTGCGCGGGCACCGCCCCTTCATTCCTGTCGTCGATGGCCGAGTATCAGGTGTTCCACAGCTGCCAACGACACTGCCGACCCTCGACGAGCTGATTGGGCGTTCGGATCTGCAGGGTGTCACGCCCGTTGGTCACCTTGCCCGATTGACCGCCGCGAGTCCCGACCGCGATCATGTCTACACGCTGCACGCCGAACTCGAAGGTGGCAGGTATCTCGAATCGTTCGAACAGTTGTTGCAAAGCTGGCAAGGCCAGGGCCGTCGGCTCGGATGCCTTTCTGAATACTACGGCACGCTGGATACTGCCGGACTGCCTCAATGCGAGATTGTCGCTCGGCAGGTGGCGGGGCGTGCGGGAATTCTGGCATGTCAGGGTCGATCCACGCACGAGGTGATCGAGGGGAAATGACCTTCGCCTGGGTAATTGGTCACTCTGCACTGGATCAGCCGCTGCGCGCGCGATTGCGCCATGGCCACGCGAATTTGCTGGTCGAGTTCGCCGTGCCAGAGTGGGGCAGGAGCGGGCTTAGGGCTCGACAACCGAGCGAAAGAAATGGCGGAGAGAGAGGAATTATATATACGCGAAGGCAATTGTTTCAAAATGGCTTTCTGACGTCCGTAAATACTGGTGCCATCACGAATCACGCAGATACCGCGACTCCGACTGCTCCTTTAGTATTGGCGACTGTGACACCACCCTCTTAGCAGACACTTTTGTCAGCTGTCAGCTACCCGACCAGGGATAACAACCCCGTTCGGCGACGGAATCGAACGAACGACACGCGGATTTTCAGTCCCAGGCTGAAGTTCGCAATTTGAGTAACATCAACCGGATAGCCGGGGTGCCCGATGCAATGAATGCCCCACGATGCAGGACCGCGCAGGACCAATTCACGCAAAACTCCCGCAATAGCCACAGCACGCTTGGCCAATCGGCGTGCCGCGCCAAGGCCAGGGACCTCTGAACCGACAAATGGCTACCTGGTCGCGGGCACGACGAACGCAAAGAGTCCTCCGAACAGAAACATTCCAGCGCTGATTCCATAGAGCCAGATGCTGGCTCGTCGCAATCGCATGCATTTTCGGCCGAGATCCGGATCGACGGGACACGGTTGCCGCCAAGCCCAGACAATTGCCGCCCCTCCAACCGCTAGAAGCGCCGCCGCGATACCAAAGACCGATGCTTTGTGCTCACTCAGCCAGATCAACTGCGGCACGGCGGAGATCAACCCGACAAGAACCGCGCCTGCTCCAAGCGAGACTAGGGCGGCCGGAAGCACGCAACAAACAAGCGTCGTTGCATTCGCAAGAAGGACGGCAATCGCAACCCCGAGACTGCCTTCACTTGATGCCTTCATGATCGCGGCTTCTTCAGACGTGCTCGAATGCCACCAAGGGTAGTTTGCGTGCGGGCAATTGTCTTGACGTCATAGCCAGAGTCGGTAAGTGCCTTACGGAGGTCTTGATCGGGTATGTCGAGTCCCGGCTTGGTCGCAATGGCCACGAGCTTGTCCTCAAGGCTCACGACGACATCCGTGACGGCGGGATTCTTGCGGAGTGTCTTTTCGATGCCCTGCGCGCAGAAGGCGCACACCAGTCCGTTGACCGTTAATTCGATGGTCTCTGCCATCGCATTGGAACTCAGCATGAACAGCGCCAGTGCAGCAATTCCTGACTTAAGCATGGGACCTCCTGTCACCTAGAAATTAATCATGAACATGGCTCGCAGCCTTCCGTCGGAGGTCGAGCCTACCTCGATCCATTTGCCGCCCTTGAACAGGCGAAGCAGCAAGATCCATTCCGTGCCATCAAAGATCTCGCCGGTGTAGCGCCGACCCTGAACCACGAACCACGTTGCGACGGTGTCATAGTCGTGCTCGTAGGGAGCGAGTCCGAGTTGCAGCGTGTCAATGCGATGCGAGAATTCTGACGACTTCTGCAAATCCGATTTCAGCGAGCCGTAAAGCCGGCGAGTCTCATAGTCGAGCTGAATTCCGGCATTCCAGGTGAAATGGCTGCCTGCATCCGTATTTACGTTGGCGCTGCCGAAGCCACCCCAGACGAATACGTTCGCCTGCGAGCCCTCGCGATTCCAGCGTTTCACGAGATAGTTGCGCCTCACATACGTGATGTCGCGCGAACGCGCGTCGACATCGCTGTCCAGCGCTAAGTGCCCTCCTCCAATGAAGTAATTGAAGCGCGGGGCATAGAACACCTGAAGCTCCTCCATCGTCCCCGCGCCGTATTCGGCCATGACGGTCGTTCCGTGTGCGAAACCAATGGGCTTCGCGCTTGAGCTGCATGGAACCAGTGCAATCGCCAGCACGAGCGCACCGACGATCCCGAATTGGGATACGGACTTCATTTGAGATCCTCCGATTACCGACCAGCGAGACCCACCCGCCCGCATTACGGCCGCGACCATGGGACTAAGCCGAGGTCTACCTAGCCGATAGGCGGAGGGTTGACGGGTGCGTAGGTTTGACTTGCGAGCGATGGCACAGGAAGGTGCCGATTGACGCGTGCAACGCTGTCAAGGGACGACTCGGGCAATTGAAGCACGCCGGTGAACGAGCCAACGCAGGTCGTTTTACACGCCCCGTACATTGACAGACCTGGTGCACAGCATGCGCAATCATCATCATCAGACGCCCCGCCTAAATCGCCCGTGCAGTCGGACATCGGCTGCTCCATGCTCAAGGTAATTGCCAGAGGGGCCACCAGCACGCTCTGCAGGTGCAGAAAACTGACGAGGATCGCGCGTGAAAGCCGAGAAAACACGGTCTTGACGCTACATATAGCCCAGAACCGAAGACAATGTGAATTGCCGTGTAGTTCCCCGCCCTGCCAATCGGGATACCGCAATCGGCGAGGTTTTTTTCACGAGGCAGATGGCAGCTCGCTGAGGATACGCGCTTGGACGTGACCGATGCCAAATTGCGGGCATGTAAGATGGCCGCGTGAGTCCTCCACGCCTGTCCCGAAATCTCCACAAGTGGCTGGCGCTTATTGTCGGTGTGCAGGCGATCCTGTGGATCGTCAGCGGCTTTTACATGGTCGTCGTCGATCTTGATTTCATCCATGGCGACACGCTCGTGCGAAATTTGGCGACGCCCTTGTCTCGCATCGGGAAGTGGTATCCCTTGCGCGAGATCCGTTTGCGCCATGCGGACATCGAGCAGATCCGCATCAAGGCATTACCGGGGTTCAGTGGCCCGCTCTATGAGTTGCGGACGCCGGATGGCGTCATCCTGGCGGATGCTACTACCGGCGAGCAGATTTCGCCCCTCACTCGCGAGCGAGTAGCGGCCCTAGCTCTGCATTACTACGCGGGCAAGGGCTCGACGAAGGCAATCGACCGCCTCACGGGAGAAGCGCCGCTCGAGATCCAGATGCGCGCGCTGCCGCTATGGCGCGTAACGTTCGACGATTGGCACGCAACGACACTCTACATTCATACAGACAGTGGAGACTTGGTCACACGCCGCCACCGGTCTTGGCGGTGGTTCGACACGCTGTGGATGCTGCACATCATGGATTACGAATCTCGTACCGACGTGAATAATCCGTGGCTGCGAATCGTGACGGTCGCGGGGCTGGTGTTCGCTGGCAGCGGCATTTGGCTTCTGTGGTTTAGCTTGCGGCGTGGCCGCGCGCCGCGCACGCGTTGAGGCGGAAGGCTCGGTGCGCACACTACGAATTCTGCACAAGTGGCTTGGGCTACTCGTTGGCATCCAGCTCCTTCTATGGACCGTAAGCGGCCTCGTGTTTGCCTGGCTCGACCATCAGGACGTTGCCGGCGAACGGAGCGTACGCGTGCCGCCGAGTGTCGCGATCCCGGGCGACAGCCGCGTTCTTGAGCCAGCGATCCTGCTCGCCGATTATGCAAATCTTGAGATTCGGGAAGTTACGCTCATGCCCGTGCAAGACATTTGGGTGTATCGAGTCCGGTTGCCCAGTCGTATTGAGTTACGGCGGGCTGCGGACGGAGCGCGCTTCGAAATCGCGGAACCGGTAATACGTGACCTGGCCAGGTCATTTTATTCCGGCGAGGGAAGTCTCAAGACAGTCTCGCTGCTCGCGGAACCAACGCTCGAGGTGCGCAATGCCGGCCCGGTGTGGCGAGCAGACTTCGATGACCGCGTACGGTCGAGCCTCTACTTCGCAGCGGAAGACGGTCGATTTGTCGCCGCGCGCAATGACACTTGGCGACTGTTTGACTTTTTTTGGATGCTGCACACGATGGACTATCGCGGGCGGGACAATTTCAACCATCCGCTCGTGATCCTATGCGGCACCGGCGCCCTGTGGCTCGGGATTTCAGGGGCGTTTCTCCTCTGGCAGGCGTTTAGGCCGGTTCGGCGGCTTGCGTCTGAATCTCGATCCAAGACTTAAAGTTGGCCGACAGCCTGAGACTTGCGGAGGCGCCCCGGGAGGCGCAGTCTTAGGCGGTGATGGTATCCTGTGCAATTCTGGCGCTTGCACTCGTTTTGAACGGGATGGCCGTACCGCCGACCACGGCGATGGAAGTGGCCTCAGACGCACCCACTCACGCCGGTCATCACATGCCGGATGCTCCGGCAGATCAAGCGACTGAGAATCAGTCCACTGATTCGTCCGGCGGCAGCTGCTGCGATGGCATTGGCTGCGACTGCGGTTGCGCTGGTCCGAGCGCCGCGCCGTTTACGGCTGCCGCATCGCCCGGCGCATGGGACGGATCACGCGCTGTATTTGCCTTTGCAAGCACCTGCATCGTTCCGAGCATAATCGCCACACCTTTCCGACCTCCGGCCTGACGGCCGATCACGCGTTACACCACAAAGGGCGCGGCTAACGCCGCCGCGCCGCGTTCGCGCGTTTGCAGCTCCTTCGGGTCGCGCTGTGAGGGTCGGATATGAAGGTTTGGTTTCGAATCGCTGCGGTGGCGGCGGTATTCGGCATCGCCGGATGTGCCGTCACGCCCCTCGATCCTGCGGCGAGCTCCGCTGCGGCACAAGTGAAGGAGCGCGTTTCCCTCGCGCCACAGTGGCCGGAAGCTGGTCTCGAATCGACTGATATAGCCGAACTTCGGGAGCCATTAACGTTCCCCGCGGCCATCCTCGTCGCATTCACACGCAATCCGGCGATCCGCCGGCAGTACGCGCGGCTCGGCATTGCTCACGGCGATCTCAGGGATGCGGCCCGCATCGCGAATCCGACGCTTTCGCTCGCGTGGCTCCGCCCCGAAGGCGGCGGACGGGACGAGACGACCCAAGGAATCTCGGCGAGCTTCAGCGATCTGCTGCTCCTGTCGGCACGCCGCCGACTGTCGGCGGCGGAATTCCGCCGCGTCGAGCTCGACGTCGCCTCGGCGCTCGTGGCGCTTGCGCATGAAGTCGAGAAAGCCTGGTACGAAGAGGTTGGCGCGCTCCAGATCGCGGCGATGCGAGCCGAGGTCGCCGATGCGGCGCAGATCGAAGGCGAGCTCGCGAAGCGTTACTTCGACGCCGGCAACATCGACCGTCTGCGGTTCGATTTGCAGCAGGCAGAGGTCGCGCGGACGCACATCGAGTCGCTACGCGCGCAGTCGGATGTCACGAAAAGCCGCGAGCGCCTTGCAAATTTGCTGGGACTGGCGGCCCACGAACCGTGGCGCACCGTCGACCGCCTCGCGGCGCCGCCAGACGAACCACTCGCTCGCGACCAATTGACCGAACGGGCATTGTCGCAGCGGCTTGATCTCACGGCCGCGCGCGAGGAAGTTGCGCTACGTGAGGACGCGCTCGGCGTAACGCGGCGCTGGCGACTGATGGGGTCGGTGGAAGCTGGCGTGGAGCGCGAGCGTGAATCCGAAGGCCCCGAAAGTCGTGGGCCGACGCTCTCGCTCGAGCTGCCAATCTTCAATCAGGGTCAGGGCACCGTTGAGCGCGCCGAAGCGCGATTGCTGGACGCTCGCGCGCGGGCCGATGCGCTCGCACTCACGATCGAGAACGAGGTGACTGCCGCCGTCGAACGACTGGCACTTGCGCGCGACGCGAGCGAGCGCTACCGCCGCGATCTGCTGCCGGCAACGGCCTCTGCGGTCGCGCGCCAGCAAGAACAGGTCAACTACATGCTGGAGAGCCCGTTCGAGCTGTTCCGGACGAAACGCGACCAGTACGACGCCTGGCAGGCGTACTTCGAATCGGTGCGCGACTGCTGGATTGCGCACACGGCGCTTCGCTCAGCGACGGGCGGATTGTTGCCGGGCGATGAGCAGACGCTTCCACTCACTATCGGTCCGGACACAATCGCGCCAATTGAGGAATCGCCCGAAAAGGAGGATCGAATGCACGAGCACAATGGAGATACGCCGTGAGTATGACGCGGCGCAATTGGTTTCACTGGCTTGGAGCCGGGAGCTTGTTGCCGTTCGCCCTGTGGGCGGAACGGATCGCCGCGCAGGCGCACGAGGAACACGCGAAGCTCCCTGAACCCGCACGCACGAGACGGCCGGCGAGCGGCAGCCACGGCTACGCGCCGGTGCGGACGCTGAACGGTTGGACGCTTCCGCATCGAAAGGTCGGCGGCGTCAAGGAATTTCACCTCGTTGCCGAGGAGGTTGAGCACGAGTTCGCGCCGGGCTGCCGAGCGAAATGCTGGGGGTACAACGGCACGACGCCAGGCCCGACGATCGAGGTGGTCGAAGGCGACCGAGTGCGGTTACTCGTCACTAACCGGCTTCCCGAACACACGTCGGTCCACTGGCACGGAATCAAGCTGCCTTCCGGCATGGACGGGGTCGGCGGGCTCTCGCAGCCCCACATCAAGCCGGGCGAGACCTATGCGTACGAGTTCACGCTGCGCCAGCACGGCACGCACATGTACCACCCGCATGCGGACGAGATGGTGCAGCTCGCGGTCGGCATGATGGGCCTGTTCATCATCCACCCGCGGGGTGTTGAGCCGGAGCGAATCGACCGCGACTACGCTTTCCTGCTGCACAACTGGGCTCTGCATCCCGGGACCTACCGTCCAGATCCCGCGATCATGCAGGAGTTCGACCTCTGGACCTTCAACAGCAAGGTTTTTCCGGCAATCGATCCGATCGTCGCGCGCACCGGCGAACGCGTGCGAATCCGCATCGGCAACCTGTCCATGTGGAATCATCCGATCCATCTACACGGTGTGCAGTTTCACGTGACTGGCGGCGACGGCGGGCGCTGGCCGCGATCGCTGTGGAGGCCCGAAGGCACGGAGATCGTTGCCGTGGGTCAAACGCGTGATTTCGAGTTTGTCGCGGTCCCCGGCGACTGGGCGCTACACTGCCACATGTCGCACCACACCATGAACGCGATGGGCCACGACCTTCCGAATTCGCTCGGAGTGAAGCAGCGCGATCTGGAGGAGAGGATTCGCCGCATGCTACCAGATTTTACGGCGATGGGAGAAGCCGGCATGGCGGAGCACCAGGGACACACCGATATGGGGCACATGAAGGGGCCGGAGAACACGCTGCCGATGATGGTCGGACAGGGACCACACGGCGCTCTCGAGATGGGCGGCATGTTCACGATTGTAAAGGTGCGGGAAGACCTCGCGCCCGACGACTACCGCGATCCGGGTTGGTATGCGAACTCGCCGGGTACGCTCGCCGAGCGCGTCAGTGACGATCCTGATTTCGGCACGCCCGTGAGGCGCGGGCCGGCTGCCAATTCGCCGCCGCGCGAGCAGGATCAAACCGACCATTCAAAGATGCATCACGACACCTGAGGAGCGTCGCATGAAACCCCTTTTCCTGCTGCTGGGACTTCTATTCGCCATTGCCGCGGTCGCCACAGTATTCGTCTACTCAGGTGCCTACAATGTCGCGGCAGACGAGCCGCATTGGGCGCCCACTCGCTACGTGATAGAAGCAACGCGCGCGCGCTCAATTGCAGCGCGCGCGTCGGACATTGCGGTCCCTAATCTCACGAATGAGGCGCTGATTCGCGCCGGCGCCGGCAACTACAACGCGATGTGCACCGGCTGCTACCTCAAGCCCGGCCTCGAAATGACCGAGCAGAGCAATGGCCTGTACCCGTCTCCGCCGGATCTTACGAAGAAGCGTCCGGATGATCCGGCCATCGCGTTCTGGACCATCAAGCACGGCATCAAGATGACCGGCATGCCAGCGTGGGGACGAAGCATGGACGACCAATACATCTGGGGCATGGTGGCCTTTCTTCTGAAGTTGCCGGATCTGACTGAGGATCAATATGACGCGCTTGTCAGCGCGAGCAGCGGGCATCAGCACGGCGGTAGTGAAACGGCCCCGGCCAGCTCGACGCAGGGCGCAATGCCCGACGCTGCGGATCATTCGCACGAGAACAGCCACACGCATGCGGCAGAGCCGCATTCGCACGACGATGACCATTCGGGGGCCGCTCCCCACAAGCACTGACACCCAAGGAGCTCACATGTCTCGCTACCTGACACTGACTTTGTTGCTCTTTTTCGCGGTGCCCGCGCCAGCGCACGAGAGTAAGCCACAGATCGACGTGCCGGAGGCGGCCAAGGCAGCCGTTGAATCCGTTGACAGCTTCTTCGCGGCACTTTCTAAAGGAAATCTCGATGGCGCCGGCGCGCTGCTCGATCCGGGAGTGATCATTCTGGAGGCTGGTGGCGCGGAACATTCGGCCACCGAGTATCTCGGCGGACACGCGAAAGGCGACGTCGAATTCCTGAAAGGGTCCCATCTTCAGTTGTTGCGACGCAGCGCAAGAGTCTCGGGAGATCTGGCCTGGGTGGCGAGCGAAAGCGAGCTGCACGTCGAGAAGAACGGCAAGCCCATGTCATTGGCGAGCACTGAAACGATGGTGCTGCGGTCCACTCACTCCGGCTGGAAGATCGTGCACGTCCACTGGTCGTCGCGAGCGAAGAAGCCCGGCGACTCGCACTAGTACACGGTCGGAAAACAGACATCACCGATTTCAGGAGACATGAGATGACTAAGAAGCCATTGGTAATCTGGATAGCAGGAATACTCGGCACGCTCGGAGCATCCGTCGTCGCGATTGCCCAGGACGCGGAGATCGAGGAAGTTTTCGTCACCGGCAGCCGGATCAAGCGTGCGGACATCGATGGACTCGGCAAAGTGGACGTTGCGACTTCGGACGATTTCGCGCGTATCGGTGCGGTCTCCGTCGACCAGCTATTGAAGTACTCGCCGTTTACCGGCGGCGCTCAGGCTGGCACGGAGTCCAACTACCTCTCGGCGAAACAGGGGTACGGCACGGCGAGCGTCAACCTTCGCGCCCTCGGGCAGAACCGGACGCTCGTGCTCGTCAATGGGCGTCGGTTCGTACCGGGCGGATCCGGTGCGAATTCGGTCGTCGATCTCAATGCGATACCCGTCAACATGATTGAGCGAGTCGAGACGCTGCTCGACGGCTCCTCGGCGATTTACGGCGCCGATGCGGTTGCAGGCGTCGTCAATATCATCACTAGGAGCTCGATGGACGGTGCCCTCGTCGACGCCTCCTACGGAATCACCCAGGAGGGCGATGCGGAAAGTGGCGAGATCAACTTGACGTTTGGTCGGGAGGGTGAGCGCTGGGGCTACATCGCGAGCGCGAGCTACGTGGACCGCAAGGAGGCCCGCTCCAAGGACCGGAATTTTTCGGAATGCTTTTTCGAAGAGGAAGAAGGTGAGAAATTCTGCTCGGGCAGCTCGAGCACAGCCGGTGGCCGAGGCACTACGGAGTCCGGCGTGAACCTGCAGTTCAACCAAGATCCGAACGGCGACGGCGACTCGTTCGTGCCCTACGTCTTTGCGCAGCACGCTTTCGATTTCCAGGAGTTCTTCAATCTGACCGCGCCTTACGATCGCATCAACGTGAGCTTCAACGGTTACTTGGATGTGTCAGACAACGTCCGACTCTTTACCGAAAACACGTATTCGGATCGCAGTTCCAATACCGAAGCAAGCCCGGCGTCATTCGCCAACTTGTTCTTCTCAGCCGCCTATCCTCACAATCCGACGGGTGAGGATGTGCTGCTGCGCCGCCGCATGGTCGAAGAGGGATTTGGCGCGCGCATCTGGGAACAGGACGTGTCGCTGTACCGCACAGTCGTCGGCCTGGAAGGCGACGTCGGCGATGGTTGGGCCTGGGAGGTGTCGGCCAACTACGGCAGGAGCGAGTCCGACGAGGTCTTTACCAACGCGATTGATGAGCTGAACCTATTCGAGACGATCGACGAGGTGAACTGCGCGAATCCTGGTCCGACCCAGTGCGTCGACTGGTTCGGAATCAACGACCCGTCGGCGGAGGGTCTCGAATTCATCAATGTGACGGTTCCGACAGTCGGCGAGAACGTCCAGACTAGCTACCTGGCGAGCATCTCCGGCGAACCGTTTGACTTGCCGGCGGGGCCGGTCGGGTTCGCTGCCGGCATCGAGTATCGCAAGGACGAAGGCGCGTACCGGCGCCTCTTCACGCGCCCAACACTGTCCGGCGGCGGCGGCAGCACAGACCCGATCGACGCGGCACTTTCCTCGACGGAGGTCTACGCCGAGGCGATGCTGCCACTTGCGCAGAGGTTCGATCTCAATCTGGCGGCGCGCTACTCGGACTACAGCGACTTCGACTCCGAGTTCACCTACAAGATTGGGGGCGACTGGCGCATGACCGACTCAGTCAGGCTGCGCTCGACGTACTCAACCTCCGTCAGAACACCCAACATCAGAGAGCTGTACACGACTGAGGAGATCAACTTCACGACGTTTGTCGATCCGTGTGACCAATGGGAATCGAAGGATGACGCGAATCTACGCGCGAACTGCGAAGCAGACGTGGGTGCCGGATTCGCGCAGACCGAGCTGTTCATCGAGCTCGACTATCCCGGTAGCTTGAACCTGAATCCGGAGGAAGCCGAGACGTTTACGGTCGGGACGGTGATCGAGCCCGCGGCAGTCCCCGGCCTGGCGGTGACGCTCGATTACTACCAGATCGATATCGAAGATTCGATCCGAAACATCCCGCCCTCTGCGGCGCTCGAGCAATGCTACTTCTCGGAGAACAAGTCACATCCGACCTGCGACGACGTCTTCCGGGACGACTTTTCGGGAAACGTCATCTTCATGGTGGTGCCGCTCGTCAATGCGGCCAAGGAGGAGATGCGCGGTTACGACCTCGGCGTGACGTACGTGTTCCAGGCCCTCGGCAACAAATTCACGCTCGAGTGGGATACGTCCTATCTCGACCGGTTCGACGTCGACTTCGTCGGCGCGCGCAGCACGTTCGAATTGGCCGGCACGATCTCGAATGGTGAGGGTGGGAACGGCAGCTATACGCAGTGGCGGTCCAGCTTGCGCCTTGGGTTTGACCGGGAGGTCTGGGGCGCCTCCTGGCTCGTAAACTACATCGGGGATGCCGAAAGCCAGTTCCAGAGAGTCGGCGCCACCGCGCCGCGCGTTCCCAGCGCGACCTATCACAGCCTGGAAGGGAATCTGCGCCTCGGCGAGCAACTGGTGCTTTGGGCAGGCGTGAACAACCTGTTCGACAAGGATCCGCCGTACTACACGGACCCGATCGACCAGAACACCGATCCGTTTACCTACGATCTGCTTGGGAGGCGGTTCTTCGTGAAGGCGACATACGAGTTCTAGTATGGCCTTCTTTGTCAAGCACCGGCACGGTGTTCTCTCGCGGTTGCAGCGGTTGTTTGAGTCAATGAGATGATGAGATGAGCAGCGCACCGCAGCGGGAACGCGACGCGTGGGGAATGGCTGCGACGATGGATCATTCTAGTATCCGCGTGTTGGCTAACGCATTTCATCTTTTCTTCGCGGGGCTGCCTCGCTCTGAGAACGGAGATCATCCTGGCAGGGACGCTCACGACAAAACTGTCGAGGATTCCCCTCATCGGTCCCACGCATCGCGTTTCCGCTTCGGTGGCTGGTTTGCAGAGGGGATGGCCGGTGGTAACTCTCCCGGAGTGGCTGCGCGGTGGCGGGTCGCCTCAGGGTTTGATGGTCACGTGCCGCGCGACGTCCCAGATGAAGCCCGACAGTTCCCGGGCGATCGCGACGCAGATCTTGTTGTGATTGATCTTGCGTGTCATGCCCAGGCTTCTCCAGCGTTTGGACAGGCGCAGTTGGGCCTTCCAGGAGATCTCCCGGATGCGCTTCAGCTGACCCTGCTGGCGCACCTGGAGCGTGCGGGTGATCTGGGCCTTGAAGCGGTTGAGGTCGCCGCTCTCGGCGACAAAGGTGACGGCGGCCACGAAGTCAAAGCCCTTCAGGCACATCAACGCTTCGACCACGGGGTTCAGGCGCCAGCTTTGACAGAGTTCACGCAGCGCGCCGGTGATGCGCTCGACCCGCTCGCAGGCCTCCTGGCAAGCGGCCCGATACTCGTTGAAGGCGATCGCCTGCGCAGGGTGCTCGCAGCGGATCGTGGCCAGGTGCCGTTCATGTGCCTGACTCCAGGAGTTGTATCGGACGTAGTCGCGCCCATGACGCAGCAGCAGTGCCTTCATCTGCTGGCGAACGCGCAGTCGCGCGGCGCAGGCATCTTCTCGAGCTCGAGAAAGATCGCGGATCGCTTCATCGCGCTCATCGGGAACGACGATGGCAGTGAGATCGCCGGCTCGGCACTGACGGGCCAGCATCAGCGCATCGCGTCGGTCGGTCTTCAGGCGACGTTCGCTGACGCTGCGGGTGATGCGGGATGGCGCGATCACCTCACAGCGCCAGCCTTGCTTGCGCAAATAGCGCATCCAACCGTATCCGCACGGTCCTGCCTCGTAGACCAACAACGTGCTGCCCGGGCTGCATCGCTGGCGTCGCAGCGCCTTGCACAGCTCCGAGGGCACGGGGTTGATGGTACCGATGAAACGCGGCGCTGCGCGGCCCGCCTCGGCCACCGCAATCGCGATGGAGGCCTTGTGAATATCAAGGCCCACGTAGGAAGTGATAGTCTCGCTCACGGTCTGTCTCCTCGTGATGTTGGCAGTAGATCCTCGGACAGGACTCTGCAAGTGGCTCGGCGTCCCCAAGACGCAACCCACGGTAAGAGGAGACAGACCTCTCCTTCAATCAATCAACTCAGCCTGATCCCCCAGCGTGGCTCAGGCCATGATGTCTGA
>Ga0187893_10003928_pt1 | contig 29163 bp, 29 predicted proteins | sample MA1701074metaG_FD_139574 | JGI IMG/M metagenome (GOLD analysis project Ga0187893, IMG submission 139574) | White microbial mat communities from a basaltic lava cave in the Kipuka Kanohina Cave System on the Island of Hawaii, USA - MA170107-4 metaG ...
GGCATCAGTTCGGCCCGAAATGCGGAAGCTCGACGCCGCGCGAGATTAGAGCCGGCGGTAGATGGTCATCGCACGCCTTGAGGGAAGAGACGGCGCTTCCGGGCTGTGCGAACCAGCGCGTCGAGATGCGCGGCCTCGGTTGAGGCGGCGCGCCGGCCGTTCGCGGTCAGTGTGAAGTACCGGCGTCGAGTACCCCTCGGCGCATCCACTTCGTGGACGAACCCGTCCTTGGTCAGCCGGCGCAGTGCCTGATACAGCGCTCCTGTCTTTGGACGGAGACGACCGCCGGATTGCTCTTCAACGGCCTTGCCGATGGCGGAACGACGGGCCGGGCCCCTGGCGGGACGCAATACCAATCCGGTATCCGATTTCTCGGCAAATTCTGACTCCGATGAACAAGAACGCCGAGCGCTACTACGTCGAGCAGCTGCAGAAACACTACCCGGGTTATCTGCCGGAAGGACCACCGCGCGACAGCGAAGAACCCGACTTCCTGTTGGACCATGAAGGCACCGTCGTCGGGCTCGAGGTGACGCAACTGTTCAAGGCTGGCAGCACGCCGTTTCCTGAAAAGGAAGTCATCGCGTTTCAGCGAAAGGCCGTCAGCCGGGCGGGCGAGATGTACCGGCAACTACATCCCGATCGGCCGATCTACTTTTCAGCCTACTTCCACAACGACGTACCGATGAGCGATCTCGAAGCGTGTGCGCGAACGTTGGCGGACCTCGCGTTCACGTCGGATCGTGGCACGCACCGCCAACACATGACATCACCAAAGTGGCTGAGCGTGTGGACCGTGATACCTGATGAGCGTGACAGTACGACCGTTTAGAAACGGAGGATGGGAGGTGGATATTCAGCTCCGCCTCCCAGACGGGACGCGGCACCGGGAGCGGTGCAAGGCACCCGTTGGATCCAAATCAGCCGCGCGGAGCTGGGGCGAGGACCGTGAACGCCATCTGCTGCGACACGGCTGCAGTGAACCCAAAGGGGAGGTGCCGACACTTACACAATTCGCATCGAGGTTCATCGAGGGCTATGCAGAAGCCAATCGGCAAAAGCCGAGTGAAATTTCGGCAAAGCGAACGATCCTGAATGTGCACTTGATTCCGGCTCTCGGCACGAAGAAGCTCGACGCGATCACAAACGAACGGATTCAGTTGCTGAAACACCGCCTCAAGGAGAAGGCGCCAAAGACCGTCAATAACATCCTGACGGTGCTCAGCGTGCTCTTGAAGAAGGCGGTCGAATGGGACGTGATCCAGCGCATGCCCTGCACGATCAGGCTGCTGAAGGTGCCGAAACAGTCCATGGGGTTTTACGATTTCGACGAATACGATCGACTCGTCGAAGCTGCCCAGAAGCTGAATCCGGCAACTTATCTCGTGGCGTTGCTTGGCGGCGATGCAGGTTTGCGATGCGGTGAAATCATCGCGCTCGAGTGGGGCGATGTGGATCTACGCAAACGCCAACTCTGCATCCAACGTTCAGAGTGGCGCGGTCATGTCACAGTGCCCAAGGGTGGAAGGCTGCGGTACGTGCCGATGACGACTCGATTGGCGGCAGCATTGCGGGATCATCGCCATCTCAAGGCAGCTCGCGTGTTGTGTCAGCGAGACGGATCGCCGTTGATCCAGGAGATGGTCGGTGACCACGTGCGGCGCGCGGCCAAGAGAGCTGGCGTCGCGGTCTCTGGAGCGCATCGCTTACGACATACGTTCTGTTCGCATTTGGCGATGCGCGGCGCACCGGCGAGAGCCATTCAAGAGCTCGCAGGGCACCAGGATCTTTCGACGACGCAGCGCTACATGCACCTGAGTCCGGCGGCGCTCGACGCAGCGATTCGGCTGCTGGATGAACCGCGAGTCCCCTACAGTCGTGGAGACATTCTGGAGACGGCGGATCGCTAGATCGGTAAGTTGTTGATCTAGCGCGAGTTAAGTGGCGGGGTGGACGGGACTCGAACCCGCGACCTCCGACGTGACAGGCCGGCGTTCTAACCAGCTGAACTACCACCCCTTGGGGAATACGGATTTGGTGATTTGTTGATTTGGTGATCTTGTGATTTGGTGCCTGTCACCGGCCCAATCATCCAGTTCGATCACGAAGTCTCAAACCACCGAACCACAAATCGCTCACCAAATCACCAACTCACAAAATCACGAGATTCTGGGATCTGGTGGTTTGGTGGGCGATACAGGGCTCGAACCTGTGACAGCCGGCGTGTAAAGCCGGTGCTCTACCAACTGAGCTAACCGCCCGCCTTCGTTTCAGCCCGCCCCTGCAAACAATAGATTGTAGTCAGCGAAACACAGGTGCGTCAATGTCCGGGCGCAGGCAACAGCGACGCGAGGATCGGCGGTCACCAGCATCGCCGGCGCTTCCGTCGATCGGCTCGCGCGCCGTCGTCGACATCTACGGATAGAGCGGAATGAGACGTGGTCCGGCCGCGGTCGGGAACCAGACGCCCGCGTCGTTGCCGCGGTGGACGCCATCGACGCCGTCGAATTCCACGACGACGCCGTTCAAGAGCCTTTCGATGGTTGTCGCGCCAAGTTCCGGCAGCGTGTCGGGGAACGGTCCGCTGACACAGAAGCGCGTTCCGATGGCGCGGTCAGGCGGTTGACCGGGTGGGACGCCGCGCGCCTTGCGCGGCTTGCCGGCGCCTCGCGCGACGATGGCAAGGTCGAGCGTGACCTTGGCATGATCGGGCAGCGCTGCCGTCGCACCTTCAACCAGTCTCCAGCTGCCATCGCGGGGAGTGAGCAGCGAAAAGCCTGACAGCGTTCCAGGCAGTTCGAGGCCAACAGCGGTCACGCGCGGCCGGTCTGGGCGGTCCGCGCGCGGCATCGACGTGTTGGCCACCACGAAGCAGACCACTCGAAGGCCGGTGTCCGCGGTTCCCCAGCTCACCGGGATCGGCGCATCGGCTGTGGCGGTGGGGCTGGCAACGAATGCCGTCGCCGCACCCGCCGAGGCGAGGCTGCGAACAGAATGGGCCGAGACCGCCACGAGCGAGCCGAGGACGAGGCCGCCGAGCAAAGCGGGGGCAGTCAGTCGCGAAGTTTTCATGGGACTACTCCTTTCACGGCCCGAATCGTAGGAAGTCATGACCGCGGCGGCCATGGATGCCGTCTGCAATCGTGGTGTAATCGCAAATCATTGAGCCCGCGGTGGTTGCCAGGCCAGGTGAATGACTGCGATATGACTCCGCGCGCCGGGGTCGTCGCCTCGGAGGACAGCGATGAACACGACGCAGGCGACAGTCAGGATCAAGGCGCGGTACCGCTTCGGCGTCTTCGCGTTCGATGCCGAGACGCTCGAGCTCGTGAAGAACGGCCGCCCGATCGCGCTGCGCCCGCAGCCATTGGAACTGCTCGCGCTCCTGCTGGCGCAGCCGGGTGAGCTGATTTCGCGCGAGCACCTCGAACGGGCGCTCTGGGCGGGCGACACGTTCGTGGATTTCGAGCAGGGCGTCAATCACGCCATCCGCGACCTGCGCGCCGCTCTCGGCGACACCGCCGAATCCCCACGCTTCATCCAGACCCTGCCGCGGCGCGGCTACCGTTTCATCGCCCCTGTCGAGCGCATCGGCGCTGATACACCGGCCGTTGCCGGGGCGCAATCCGCCGAAGCGGTCGCGCCCTCGGCGGCGATGAGACCAGCGCTTGCCTGGTTGCGGGCATCGCCGCGATGGCTTCAATCGCCGCGGCGATGATGGTGCTGGGGCGTGATGAGGGAGCCGGTCTCGCGGCGGCGCCTTCCACGCTCGTGATCGCCCCATTCCAGTCACCAGCCGACCCTTCGCTTGGCGCCGGGCTGGCCAACGCCATCACCGTGAGACTCGGCGGGCAACAGCTGGTGGCCGTCCGGGCGATCCGCGCAAACGGGGATGTCAACGGCGCCGGCTTGGAGTGGCCGAGCGGCGCCACGCACGCGCTGAACGGCGAGATCACGAGTCGTGGTGCGCAGGTTGATGTGCAGATCAGACTGCAAGACTCGGCGGGGATCGAGATGTGGTCCGATCGAATACAGGTCCGCGCCGATGAATTGTTCAGCCTCGAGGATGTGATCGCCGAGCGCGTGGTGTCGGCATTGCGCCTTCGCCTCGCCGCCGCGGAGCAGCAACGGCTGCGGCGCCGCTATACGGAGAACCACACCGCGTATGGTCATTACCTGCGCGGCCGGGCGGCGCTGGTTCTCTACACGCCGGAGGGCACGCGGGCCGCTGTCGACGCGTTCGCCCCGGCGCGCGCCGGCGCGGCGCTCGCAAGCATCCTTGCCGCGCACGGCGACGCTCGCGGGTCCCAGGCGCTGATCGACGACGTGTTGAAGGGCGACTATCGCGACCATCATGTGGCCTACAGCCTGGGCGCGGCGTACGCACAGCTCGGCGACATGGCGGCGGCCGGTCGATGGCTGCGGACGGCCGCCGATACCGGATTCCCCTGCGTGCCGTTCTTCGAGCGCGATCCGCTGCTCGAGGTGTTTCGCCGCCGGCCCGAGTTTGCCGACCTGATCAGCTACGTCCGCCAGCGCCGTGATTCGGCAATGTCGACCGTCAGTCCGTAGCGGCGCCGCCCGGTCGCGCGCTCGGGATTGGTCCTCGGCGAGCCGGGCCACAGTATCATTCTCTCTGTGCCCTTCCGCCAGATCGTCGGCCACCGGCGCCTGACCACGCTGCTGGCGCGCGCGATCGAACGCGGATCGCTGCCGCCGACGCTGCTGTTCGTGGGTCCGCACGGGATCGGCAAGTGGGCTGCAGCTCGGGCGATGGCACAGGCGATCAATTGCACCGACCCTTCGACTCTTCTGAGTCCGGCTTCGCCGGACTCAGAATCGCTCAGGGCGCCTGACGGCGTAGATGCCTGTGGCACGTGCCGCGCTTGCGATCGGATCGCGCGCAACGTTCATGTCGACGTCATCGCCCTCGAACCCGACGACAAGGCCGCGATCAAGATCGACGTGATCCGCGACATGCTGGAGCGCACGGCGTACCGTCCGTTCGAAGGCAAGCGGCGCGTGGTGATGATCCGCGAGGCCGACTCGCTGACCGATGAGTCGCAGAACGCGCTGCTCAAGTCGCTCGAAGAGCCGTCGCCGGGAACCATGTTCGTGCTGACCACCGCGGTGCCGGGCGCGCTGCTGCCGACGGTGCGGTCGCGTTGCATGCGGCTGCGGTTCGGACGCTTGACCGCGGGCGAGCTCGCGAAGGCGTTGACCCAGCATCACGGCTACTCCGAAGCCGAGGCTCGCACCGCCGCGGGGTTGGCCGATGGCAGCATCGGCCAGGCGCTGGCCCTCGCCGACAACGATTTGTCGGCCTATCGCGAGCTTGCGGTCGGCATGCTGACGAGCGCGGCGCGCCGATCCGACGCACAAGCGCGGCTCAACGCCGCGGCGACCCTTCACACCGGTCCGTCGAAAAAAGAGCGGACGCGACAGGATCTCGCGGTGGTGCTCCGGCTGATGGCGTCGATGCTGCGCGATCTCGAGGCGATCAACGCCGGCGCGGATCGCGCGGTGCTGGCCAATCCGGCGGTGCTTACCGCACTGGAGCCGCTTGCGCCTGCCTTTACCGGCGATCGCGCGCGCGAAGCGTTTGGCGCGGTCGATCGCGCGTTGGTCGCGCTCAAGAGCAACGCCGGCATCAAGGTGGTGGCGGAGTGGCTGGCGATTCAGGTGTAGCCACAGAGATCACAGAGACCGGAGAGATGAGGAAGCCGCGTATTGCGTTGACCGTTGGCGATCCCGCCGGCATCGGGCCCGAGATCGCCGAGAAGGCCGCCGCGGATCCGGGCGTGCAGGCGGTGTGCGAGCCGATTGTGTTTGCGTCGCCGTATTCCGGACCGATCGGCGAAGTATCGGCCAAGGCCGGGCGGGCGGCGTACGACACGATCGTGCGCGCCGTCGAGGCCGCCAGGGCCGGCAAGGTCGATGCGGTGGCTACAGCGCCGGTGAACAAGCTGGCGTTCTCGAAGGCAGGCTTGAAGTGGAAGGGTCACACCGATTTGCTGGCGCACCTGTGCCGCGTGAAGCGCGTCGCGATGATGTTTCACGCGCCGGAGCTCAAGGTGGTGCTGTTGACGGTCCATATCCCGATCAAGGCCGTCCATGCCCGGCTGACCAGACGGTTGGTGGACGAGATCATCGCGATCACGGCTGATTCGCTGCCGAGGTTTGGCATCGCGGCCCCGAGGCTGGCGGTGGCCGGACTCAACCCGCACGCCGGTGAGGGCGGCGTGCTCGGCACTGAGGACCGCCGCGTGCTCGCGCCTGCGATCCTGGCGGCGCAGAAGCGGGGCGTCTGCATCAGCGGACCGTATCCGGCCGACACCGTGTTCGTGCGCGCGTCGAGAGGGGAGTTCGACTGCGTGCTGGCGTGCTATCACGACCAGGGTTTGATCCCTGTGAAGCTGGTGGCATTCGGCCACGCGGTCAACGTCACGCTCGGTTTGCCGATTATCCGGACGTCGGTGGATCACGGCACAGCCTTCGACATCGCCGGCAAAGGGGTGGCCGATCCGGGCAGCATGGTCGAGGCCATCCTGCTGGCGGCCCGCCTCGCGACTCACGCACGTTGACCCGATGGCCAGGCGGACTCCCAAAAAAGACGACGAGAAGGCCGAGTCGGAGCTGATTGCGGACAACCGCAAGGCGTTTCACGACTATCACATTCTCGAGACGTTCGAGGCCGGCATCGCGCTGCTGGGGACCGAGGTCAAGGGCATTCGCGAAGGCCGCGCCAATCTGCGCGACAGTTTTGCCCGCGTCGAGGGCGGCGAAGTATGGCTGTTCAACGTGCACATCAATCCATATAGTCATCGCGGCTACGTCGATCACGATCCGAAGCGGAAGCGGCGGCTGCTCCTCCACAAGCACGAGATCAGGAAACTGATTGGCAAGACCGTGGAGAGAGGCTTGACCCTTGTGCCGACGCGGCTGTATTTCAAGGACGGCAGGATCAAGGTCGCCCTGGCGCTGGCCAAGGGCAAGCAGGCGCACGACAAGCGTGAGACGATTCGGCGGCGGGAACTCGATCGCGAAGCGCGAGCTGCGATCAAGGAGCGGGTCAAGCGATGACAGTGCTGGTTCTCGGCGCGGCGGGGCAACTGGGGCAGGCGATGGTGGCCCGGCTCGCGACGCGTCATGCGGTAACCGCATGGACCCGCGACGACATCGATTTGCGGCGCCACGAGGAGCTGGCCGAGCGCATCCGGGAGCTGGCTCCGGCGGTGATCGTCAACTGTTCCGGCTACAACAACGTCGATCAGGCGGAGCAGGATCAGGAGACGGCGCTCGACGTCAACGGCTTCGTGGTGCGCACGCTGGCGCAGGCCGCCGATGCGGTGGACGCCCTGCTGGTCCACTACAGCAGCGATTTCGTGTTCTCGGGTACTGCGACCGTTCCGTATACCGAGCATGATCGCCCCGAGCCGCAGAGTGTGTATGGCCAGTCGAAGCTGATTGGCGAATGGATGGCGGCCGGCGCGGCGCAGCATTACGTCATCCGCGTGGAAAGCCTGTTTGGCGGACCCCATCGACGCAGCAGCATCGATCGCATCGCCGAGGCGGTGCGCTCCGCCGAGGCGGCGCCGGTGTTCGTCGATCGCGTCGTGTCGCCGAGCTTCGTGCCCGATGTGGCTGACGCGTCGATGCATCTGATCAGCACGCGGCCGGCCTCCGGCATCTATCACTGTGTGAACAGCGGCTACGCCACGTGGTTCGAGGTCGGGCGTGAGATTGCGAAGCAGCTGGGCAAAACCGAGGCGGCTCTGAAGCCGGTCCACGTCTCGGACGTCGTCCTGCCGGCGTCGCGCCCGCGATTTGCCGCCCTCGACAACTCGAAGCTGATCGCGGCCGGCTTTGTGATGCCGATCTGGCAGGATGCGATCGAGCGCTACCTCTCGATGTCGCTCGTGCTATGAACCGGGAGGCCAGGGTCGCCGTGGCCGCCCTGTCGTTCCTGCGCAATGACACGCTGCGAGCGGAGTTGGCAGCCCGGTATCCGCACGTCACCTTCGGCGACGCTACGGCTCCGCTCGCAGGTGAGTCACTGATCGCATTGCTGCGCGGCCACGATCGCGCGATCGTCGGCCTCGAGCGCGTCGACGGTCGCCTTCTCGACCAACTTCCTGAGCTGCGCGTGATCAGCAAGTACGGCGTAGGCCTGGATGGCATCGACGTCGAGGCCGTGGCGCGGCGTGGCATCAAGCTGGGATGGACCGGCGGCGTGAATCGCCGTTCGGTTGCGGAGCTGACGTTGGCGTTTGCGATTGCGCTGTTTCACCGCCTGCCGGAATGCGACGTCGCCATGCGGCAGGGACGGTGGCACAAGCTCGTGGGCCGCCAATTGACCGGCAAGGTCGTGGGCATCGTCGGGTGTGGTTTCGTCGGCCAGGAATTGGTGCGGCTGCTGGCGCCGTTCGACTGCCGCGTGCTCGCGCACGACATCCGCGACTATTCCCAGTTTTATGCGGCGCATCGGGTGACGCCGGTTGGACTGCACGAGCTGCTGCGATCGTCGGACGTGGTCACGCTGCATGTGCCGCTCGATGCGTCCACGAGCGGCATGATCGGCGCCGCGCAGATCGCGTTGATGCCGCGCGGTTCCTTTCTGATCAACACCGCGCGGGGCGGACTGGTGGACGAAACGGCCCTCGCCACCGCGCTCGAGAGCGGTCATCTGGCCGGTGGGGCCTGCGATGTGTTCCAGGGCGAGCCCGACGTGAACCCGCGGCTCGCCGGGCTGCCGACGTTTCTCGGCACACCACACATCGGCGGCAGCGCATACGAGGCGCAGCTGGCGATGGGGCGCGCGGCGATCGAGGGGCTCGAGACGGCGCGCGTGCCGGGCGACGGGTGGCCGTCCTGAATACAGAATGCAGAATGCGAAATGCAAAATGCAGAATGCAGAAAACAACGCGGATAGAATAGCCGGATGCGAATTCTGATTACGGGCGGCGCCGGGTTCATCGGCTCGCACCTGGCGGAGGCCCTGCTTGGCGGCGGTCACGAAGTCTTTGCGCTCGACGACCTGTCGACCGGGTCGATCGACAACATCGCGCATCTCAAGGGTCGCCCGGGATTCCATTACACCATCGACACCGTGTTCAACGATCCGCTGGTCGCGGAAATGGTCGATCGCGCCGACGTCGTGTTCCATCTGGCCGCCGCCGTCGGCGTGAAGCTGATCGTCGAAAAGCCCGTGCATACCATCGAGACCAACGTGCATGGCACCGAAGTGATCCTGAAGCACGCGGCCAAGAAGAAGAAGCTGGTGTTCATCGCCTCCACGTCGGAGGTTTACGGCAAGAGCGCGCAGGTGCCGTTCCGCGAAGATGCGGATCTGGTGATGGGCGCGACCACGAGGCACCGGTGGGCGTATGCCTGCAGCAAGGCTCTCGACGAGTTCCTGGCGCTGGCGTACTGGAAGGAACAACGGCAGCCGGTGATCGTGATGCGGTTCTTCAACACCGTCGGGCCGCGGCAAACGGGCCAGTATGGCATGGTGGTGCCGACCTTCGTGCGCCAGGCGCTCCAGGGCGAGCCGATCACCGTGTTCGGCGACGGCACGCAGTCGCGCAGTTTCACCTACGTCGGCGACGTGGTCGGGGCGTTGCTGAAGCTGATGGTGACGCCGAGCGCGATCGGTCAGGTGTACAACGTCGGCAACACCGAGGAAGTCACCATTCGCGGACTGGCCGAGCGCATCAAGGCCAAGACCGGGAGCGGCTCGGAGATCGTGCTGATTCCCTACGACCAGGCCTACGAGGCGGGCTTCGAAGACATGCCGCGCCGGGTACCGGACCTCGGCAAAATCCACCAGGCGATCGGCTATGTGCCGAAGGTCGGTCTGGAGGAAATCATCGAGCGGGTCGTGGACGAGAAGCGCGCCTACGCCGGCATGAACCGGCAGCTTCGCTGACACGACCTGCGGGGCAGCCAGCTGGCGGGCCACACCGGCGTTCACGCAATGAACACGAACTGCACGGCGCCGGCTTTTTTCGTTCAATCCATGAACGAGATGTGTATAATCCTGTTCAGTTCATGAACGGGTCGGCCGATATCCTGTTCAGACCGTGAACGGGCCCTGCCCGGCTGCTGTAACCGACGGGGCCGAAGGCCCTCGGCAGCCGTCACGCGGCCGCGCCTCCAGCGCGGATCAAAGGCAAGCCCACACAATTGAATAACAACGAGTTACGCGATCGGACGCTCGGCGGAATGTTCGGCCTGTCGGGCCAGGTGGCGATCGTGACCGGGGCCCTCGGCCGCCTCGGCCGCGAGTACGTCAAGGTGCTGGCCGAGGCCGGCGCGCGAGTGGGAGCGGTCGACCTGGCCGGCGACCGCGGCCTGTTCGCGCCACTCGCCGCTCAGGGGCATCGCGTGCACGTCGAGCGTGCCGACCTCGCGCGCAAAGACGAGGCGGAGCGCGCCGTCGCGGGGGTCGTGGCCGCGCTGGGGCCGGCTGCCATTCTCGTCAACAATGCCGGCATGGGATCGTCACCCGCCGCTCTGGGCGGCGACAACGGTCCGTTCGAGGACTATCCCGAAGTCGCGTGGGACACGATGATCGACTCGCACTTGAAGAGCGCGTTCTTCACCAGTCAGTCGTTCATCCGCCAGTTTCGAGCCGCGCAACTGGCCTCCGGCAGCATCATCAACGTGTCATCCACCTACGGCCTCGTGTCACCGGACCAGTCGATCTACGAGTATCGGCGCCGGCCCGGGCAGCCGTTCTTCAAACCCGTCGGCTACAGCGTGGCGAAGTCGGGCGTGCTGAACTTCACGAGGTGGCTGGCGGAGTACGGGGCGCCGCTCGGTATCCGTGCCAACACGCTGGTGCCCGGGGGCGTGAAAGAGCCGGGGCACGCGCCGGAGTTCGTCGCCGAATACGAGAAGCGAACGCCGCTTGGACGGATGGCGGCCGAAACGGACTACAACGGCGCCGTGCTGTTCCTCGCCTCGAGCGCGTCGGCCTACATGACGGGCGCGACGATTGTGGTTGATGGCGGGTGGACTGCGCGCTGAAATAACGAAGAACGAATAACAAATAACAAATGGGCGAGAAAGACTTTTCGGATCGGACGCTAGTCGGTAACGACTCGTTGTCGTTCGTACCGCTCGAGATGCTTCGGTCGGTCCGGACCGGGATTGCTGATCCGATCGCGCGCGCGGAAGTGCTCGCGGACCTGTGCCGCATCAATACGCTGTTCATGATCATGCAGGCGGGGTCCGGTCACATCGGATCCAGCTTCAGCTCGACCGACCTCATCACGTGGTTGTGGACCGAGTACCTGCACGATCCAAATGGCTCCAGCAAGGACGCCGACGTCTACTTCTCGTCGAAAGGCCACGACGCGCCGGCGTTGTACTCGCTGCTGATAGCGATCGAGAAGCTCGATTTCGCGTTGCTGCCGAAGCTGCGCCAGTTGAACGGCCTGCCCGGTCACCCGGACGTCAGCACGCCCTACATCGCGACGAACACCGGCTCGCTGGGGATGGGCATCGCGAAGGCGTACGGCATGGCGCGCGCCAATCGTTACACCGGCTGTCGCGGCCGCATCTTCGTGATGACCGGCGACGGGGAACTGCAGGAAGGTCAGATCTGGGAATCGTTGCAGCCGGTGGCCAACGAGCAGCTGTCGGAAATCACGGTGATCGTCGACCACAACAAGTTCCAGTCCGATACCGCGGTGGCCGCGGTCAGCGATTTGGGCGCGCTCGAGGACAAGTTTCGTGTGTTCGGTTGGGAAGTGCGGCGCGGCGACGGCCACGACTACAGAGTGATGCGCGACACGCTCGCGCATTTCGAGACGATCAGCGACAAGCCGAAGGTGTTCATCGCCGACACGATCAAGGGCAAGGGCGTGTCGTTCATGGAGGGGATTGCCGGCGGCGACCAGACGTATCACTTTCATGCCGGGGCGCCGTCGCTCGAGAACTACGTGGCCGCGACGCGCGAGTTGCTCGCCCGCGTGAACGAACGGCTGGCACGGCTCGATCAGCCCGCCGCGAAGCTGACCTCATCGCCGCTGCCCGTCCGGATCTCGCCGAAGAGACCCGAGAAGATCGTGCTCGCCTACGGCGACGAGCTGCTGGCCATGGCGCGTCAGCGCCAGGACATCATCGTGATGGACGCCGACCTGTTGTCGGATTGCGGCATCGAGGCGTTCAAGGCGGAGCTGCCGGAGCGGTTCATCGAATGCGGCATTGCCGAACAGCACATGGTGTCGGCCGCCGGCGGCCTCGCGCTTCGCGGCATGCTGCCGGTGGTGCATTCGTTTGCATCCTTCCTGTCGACGCGCGCCAACGAGCACATTTACAACAACGCCACCGAGAAGAGGCGCATCATCTACACCGCCACGCTGGCCGGCCTCGTGCCGGGCGGCCCGGGTCACTCGCATCAGTCGGTGCGCGACATTTCGGCCATCGGCGCCGTGCCCGGCCTGGTCGCCTTCGAGCCATGCAGCGAGAGAGAGGCGCGCCTTGCCATCCGCTGGGCCGTTGAGAAGAATCCCGACAGTACTTACCTCCGCTTCGTGAACGTGCCGCTCGATCTGCCGTACTCGATGCCGGCCGACTACGCGCTGCAAATCGGCCGCGGCGTGACGCTGCGGCCCGGGAAGGATGTGGCGCTGATTGGCTACGGCACCATCCTGCTCACCCATGCCTGCAAGGCCGCGGATGAACTGGCGGAGCAAGGCATCTCTGCCGCGGTGATCGATCTGCCCTGGCTCAATCGCATCGACGCTGGGTGGGTGCGCGACGTCCTTGGCGGCTTCAGGCACATCGTCACGCTCGACAACCACTATCTCGAGTTTGGACAGGGCGTGATGATCGCCGCGGCGCTGGCGCGAACCGGCGTGCGCGCCGAAGTGACGCCGATCGGTTTGAAGGAAATTCCCGCCTGCGGCTCGAACGCCGACGTGCTCGCCTATCACGGTCTTGACGGTTCATCGATTGCACGAACCATCCGAGGCACGAGGCACGAGGCACAAGGCACCGCGAGGGTGTAGGTTGCTTCCGGAATTCGTTCGTCACTGGATCAACGACGTCGAAGTCGCCTCGACCAACGGCGCGACCTTCGAGAAGCGGCGTCCGCAGGACGATCGGGTGATTGCCAGGGTTGCGCGCGGCGGCGCTCAGGATGTGACCGCGGCCGTCGACGCGGCCGCGGCCGCGTCGCCCCAGTGGTCGCGATGGCCGGTGCCGAAGCGCGGCGCGGTGCTGGGTAAGGCCGCTTACTTGCTGCGCGAGCGCGAGAAACTGTTTGGCGAGATTGTCCAGCAGGAAACCGGCAAGCCGTGGAAGAACGCCGTCGCCGAAGTCGCCTCGTCCGCTGATCTGGCGGTGTTCATGGAAGGCGAAGGCAGCCGTCTGTACGGCAAGACGCTGCCGAGCCCAATCCCGAACCGAACCGTTCAAACGCTGCGAAGCCCGATCGGCATCTGTGCTGCGATCATGCCCTTCAACAGTCCGTTGGCGGGAGTGGCCTGGAAAGTGTTTCCGGCACTGCTGTGCGGCAACGCCGTGGTCGTCAAGTCGCACGAGCTCACTCCCTACACCGCGGTCGCGTTCGGGCAGCTGCTGAAGGACGCCGGCCTCCCCGCGGGCGTCTATTCAGTTCTTCAGGGATTCGGTCCGGAAGTTGGCTCACCGCTGATTGCCGACAATCGCGTTGGCGTGGTCAGCTTCACCGGTTCGTCGGCCACCGGAAAGTTCATCCAGAAGGCGGTAAGCGAACGCACGGTGCTGGCCAAAGTGTGTCTCGAGCTTGGCGGCAAGAATCCCTTTGTGGTGTGCGACGACGCCGACCTCGACGCGGCGGCGGAATTGGCGGCGGCCTCCGCGTTCATCGATGCCGGCCAGCGCTGCGCGTCGGGAAGCCGTATCGTCGTCTTCGATCGCGTCTACGATGCCTTCCGCTCGAAATTCCTGGAGCGCGTCGAGAAAGTGAAAGTCGGCTCGGGTCCGGAGGACGATTGCGGCCCCGTGATCTCGAAGGCAAATCTGGATCGGCTGATCGCGGCGGTGCAAGCCGCGGTGTCGCGCGGCGCGACGCTCGTCACCGGCGGCAGTGCGTCGGCGTCGAAGACTCCGGGTTACTACATGCAACCCACCGTGCTCGAGAACGTGCCGCCTGCCGATGCGGTATCGCAAACCGAACTGTTCGGCCCGGTGACCTGCTTGTACCGGGTGAGCGGATTCGACGAAGCCGTTGACCTCGCCAACGGCACCCAATACGGCCTCACCGGCGCGATCCACACCACCAATCTGCATCGCGCGCAGGAGTTCATCACGCGTTACCAGGGTGGCCTGGTGTCGATCAACGGCGCCACCTACGGCTCCGGCCCACACATGCCCTTCGGCGGCGTGAAGAATTCCGGCAACGGATTCCGCGAGCCTGGCACCGAAGCCCTCGACGTCTATACCGAGCTCAAGACGGTTGTGATCAATCACAACCCGCAACGCATTTGAAACGGAAGATCTGTTTCCCGATCACCAGCCGCGCCTACTACGGGCGCAGCCAGTTCTTGATCCGCAAGCTGCACGCCCATCCGGGCGTGGACTTGAAGCTGATGCTTGGCGGCTCGATTCTGCTCGACAAGTACAGCCGTCACGTGGCCGACGACATCGCGGCCGGCGGGTTCGACATCGAAGCGTCGCTGTTCAACGTGATCGAGGGCGGCAATCACGTGGCGATGGCGAAGACCGCCTGTCTGACGGCGCTCGAATTCACGAACACGCTGTTCACGGCGCGGCCCGACGTCGTGGTGATCTGCGGCGATCGATTCGAGCAGCTCGCGATCGCCATGGCGGCGGCGTATTTGAACATCACCATCGGCCACATCGAGGGCGGCGACGTGACCGGCAGCATCGACGAGAGCGTTCGCCACGCCATCACCAAGCTGGCGCATTTCCACTTCGTGACCAACGACGATGCGCGGCGGCGGGTGCTGGCGATGGGCGAGGATCCGAAGTACGTGTTCAACACCGGGTCGCTCGACGTGGAGCTGGCCGCGCACGTCAGCACGACGATCACGAGCGAGCACGTCAACGCCCTTGGCGTGGGTCACAACATCGACATCGAGCGGCCATTCCTGATGGTGGTGCAGCATCCGGTGACCACTGAAGATCACAATCGCGCCCATCTCGAGACCACGCTGAAGGTGGTGTCGTCGTTCGACCTGCCGACGATCTGGTTCTGGCCGAATCCGGATGCCGGCACCGGCGAGATGTCCGACCTGCTGCGCGGGATGCGCGAAACCCACCCGGAGCTGACGGCGCAGATGCGCTTCATCACCAACGTGCCGGCCAACGACTTCGTGGCGCTGCTCGCGCACGCCGCGTGCCTGATCGGGAACTCGTCGGCGGGCATCAAGGAGTGTTCCTTCCTCGGCACGCCGGTGGTGAACATCGGCAACCGGCAGCAGGGCCGCCGTAGCGGCGAGCACGTGATGCACGCCTCCTACGACGCCGAGGACATCGCGGCCGCGGTCGCCACGCAGCTCGCGCACGGCCGCTATCAGCCGTCGCATATCTACTTCAAGGACGACGCCAGCGACACGGTCGCGAATCTGCTCGCGACGCTTCCGCTGTACACGCAAAAGCGGTTCTTCGATTCTTGAAAGTTCTCGGCATCATCACCGCCCGCGGCGGATCCAAGGGCATCCCTGGCAAGAACCTCAAGTTGCTCGCCGGCAAGCCGCTGCTGGCCTACACCGTCGAGACCGCGCGCCGATCGGGCGCGCTCGATCGCGTGATTCTCTCGACCGAAGACGAGGCCATTGCCGCCGCCGGCCGCGACCTTGGCTGCGACGTGCCGTTCATCCGCCCGCGCGACCTCGCGCAGGACGACACGCCCCACTTGCCGGTCATTCAACACGCCACCCGCTGGATGCAGGAGCGCGTCAACTATCGCCCCCACGCGGTGATGATTCTGCAGCCCACGTCACCGCTGCGAACCGGCGAAGACATTGCCGCCGCCGTCGAACTGCTCGATCGCTCGGGCGCGGACTCGGTGTTGAGCGTGAACGAAGTGCCGGTGCATGCGCATCCGATGCGCGCGCTGCGGCTCGATGCCGCCGGCCACGCCGTGCTGTTCGTCAGCGGCGAGCCGGTGCGCACGCGGATCAACAGACGGCAGGACCTTCCCCAGGCGTGGGTGATGAACGGCGCCATCTACGCGTGCCGCACCCGGTTGCTGTTTGCCGCGGCGCCCAGCTTGTACGGCGACCGCGTCGTGGCCTACCGGATGCCGGCCGATCGTTCGATCAGCATTGATGACCTCGAAGACTGGGCGGCAGCCGAGCGCGCAGTCAAACGGGAACCCTCGCCTGACGGCGGCGGCGACCTGCGGAATTGGTAACGCATCATGGACGTTGAAGCACATCGCGACCTCCGGGTCCTCGAGGCGGTTCAGCAGGATTCGCGGCTGACGCAGCGCGGCCTGGCCAGCAAGCTGGGCATGGCGCTCGGCCTGGCCAACATCTACCTGAAGCGGATGATCCACAAGGGCTACATCAAAGTGGTCAACGTGCAGCCCAATCGCATCTCCTACTTGATCACCCCGCGCGGAATCGCCGAGAAGGCCCGGCTGACCTACGAGTTCATGGACTACTCGCTGCACTTGTATGGCGAGGTGCGGCAGCACCTGCGCGCCGCGCTGCGTGAATGCGCCGCCGCGGGCAAGCGCGTCGCGATCTTCGGCCGCGGTGAAGCGGCCGAGCTGGCGTACCTGTCGCTGAAGGAGTCGGGCCTCGATCCGGTCGCGGTGTTCGATACCGAGGGCGGCGGCGTGTTCCTCGGCATGCCCGTGATTCCGATCGCCGACCAGGGCACCGTCGAGTTCGACCTGATCATCGTCGCCACGCTCGATCCGTCGGGGCAGCAGCTGCAGGCGCTGCTCGACGTCGGCGTGCCGAAGGACAAACTGTTCCCACTTCGCAAGGAAACGGCCGCCCCCAAGAAAGTTCGTCCACGCAACGGCAGATAGAGGCCGCCTTCGGGCGGCCGGTAGGATACATGGCTCTCACCAACAAGCGAATCTGCATTACCGGCGGCGCCGGCTTCATTGGCTCGCATCTCACGTCATTGCTCGTCGATCAAAACCAGGTGGTCGTCTACGACAACCTGCATCGCAACGCGCTGCAGTTCGCGCACCTCGAAGGCCATCGCAACCTGACCTTCATCAAGGGCGACGTGCTCGACTACGACGCCACCCGCAAGGCGGTTGACGATTGCCAGCTCGTCATCCATTGCGCGGCGATCGCCGGTGTCTATACGGTGGACAAGAGCGCGGTCCGGACGATGGAGGTGAACCTGCTTGGCACCCACCAGGTGGTGCGCGCCGCGCTCGACGTCGGGGTCGAGCGGTTCATCGAATTTTCCACCAGCGAGGTCTACGGGTCGTTCATTCACAAAGGCAAGGAAGACGACTTCACGCCGATCGGCCCGATCGGCGAGAGCCGCTGGGTCTACGCCGCCAGCAAGCTGGCCTCGGAGCATCTGTCGTACGCGCACTACCGGGAGGAGCAGTTGCCGCTGGCGATCGTCCGGCCGTTCAACGTCTACGGCCCTCGCCAGGTCGGCGACGGCGCCGTGCGCGGCATGACGCTGCAGGCCCTCAAGAACCTGCCCATCACGCTCTACAACGATGGCACCCAGATTCGCTCGTGGTGCTTCGTGTCGGATTTCGTCGACGGCGTACTGCGCTGCGCAGAGAACCCCAAGGCCGTCGGTCACGCGTTCAACATCGGCAATCCGCAAGGCACCGCGACCAACTTCGAGCTGGCCAATTTGATCATCCGGCTGACGAATTCAAAGTCGGAGATCGTCTTCAAGCCGCACCCGGGGCCCGAAGTCGACTTGCGCGTGCCCTCGATCGAAAAGGCGATGGATCTGCTGGGCTACCGGCCGGTGGTGTCGCTCCAGCAAGGCGTCAAACATGCCATCGACTGGTATCGGGAACACTACGATGCGGTTGCTGGAAAAAAATAGGTGCCCCGTGCCTGGTGCCTCGTGCCTCGGGGTTGGTGCATCGTGCATTTGAGATGCGGCTCGTTCTAACCGGCGCGTCGGGATTCATCGGACATAACGTCCTGTTGCGGGTGCCTCGCGAGTGGACCATTTACGCCGTGTACCACTCGACGCCGGGACTCGAGCAGTTCGTTGCACAGCACGGTCTGACGAATGTGCGACCGGTCCGCTGCAATCTCCTGGACGCAGCCGAAGTGCAATCGCTGGCACGCACGATAGGCGCAAAGCCCGACGCGATGTTGTACCTCGCCGCGAACGGCGACCCCGCAGCGTCGGCGTCGCGTCCGCGATGGGACCTTGAATCCAACACGGTCGCGTTCGTCACCTGCCTCGAGCACTGTCCCGCCGATCACGTCGTCTACCTGTCATCCGGCGCCGTGTATGACGGCCTCACCGGCGCCGTGACGCCGCAGACGCCGGTGTCGCCGCGATTGCCTTACGCGATCTCGAAGCTGGCGTCGGAACAGTACCTGCGTTTCTTCGCGGAGCATGGCGGAACTGTGCGGAGCTACGTCAACGTGAGGTTCTTCGGCGCCTACGGTCCCTACGAGGCGTCTCGCAAAATCACGACGCGCTGGTTGCAAGCGCTCGCGAACGGACAGCGTGAGTTCGTGATTCGCGGCGACGGCAAGAATTTGATCGACTTCATGTACGTGGACGACGCGGTTGACGGGTTTTTGGCGTTGGTGAAGGCGCAGGGCGCCCGACTGACGGTGGACTTTGCCTCCGGCTCCCCGGTGACGGTCAACGACATCGTCAAGACGATGGCGTCCACTCTCGGCGTGGACGTCACGGTGCGGCACGAAGGCCTGGTGCCCGAATACATCCAGTTTCAGTCGGCCGACCCGACCATGCGCGAGCGCTTCGGCATGACGCCGGCGATTCCGTTCGCCGACGGGCTCAAACGTCTGGCGGCCTTCCTGGCAACGTCGTGAGTGCCGGCAACGTCGGTCAGGAGCTCAAGCCCCCAAGCCCTCAAGCCCTCAAGCCCGTGAAAGGCATGACCGAGAACGAGCTGCATGAGTACGTGGCCGGGATCGAAGGCCACGGCTCGCAGGTCACCGGCGTGGTCGGGTATTTCTACGAGATGTATCGCCGTGAAGTGATCGCGCGGGTCAACGGCACACCCAATCGAGAGATTCTCGAGGTCGGCTGCGGAGAGGGGATGATGTTCGACGGCACCGCCATCAAGCCGATCCAGATGGACGTGTCGATGCGGCGCGTGCGGTTCGCGCGCGACAAGGGCCAGCCGGCGTTGTGCGGCGACGGCTACCACATCCCATTCGCGTCGGGATCGTTCTCCACGGTGCTGCTGATCGCGATGCTCGAGCACACCAGTGAGCCGTGGCGCGTGCTGGCGGAAGCGCGACGCGTCCTGAAGCGCGGCGGCCGCGCGATCATCGTCGTGCCCAACGACGTGACGATGAGCGCGGGCCGGCTGATGCTCGCGAAGTTTCCGATTCGCTATCCGGATCACCTGACGTTCACCACACCAGGGCGGATGCACCGGTGGCTCGCTGACGGGTTCAAGGTGACTGAGGAGTTCCCGCTCCCGTTCAGGCCGCTGCCGTTCGCGGTAAATCTCTATTACTTCATGGTTGCGGAGGCGGCGTAGGCCGCAGATGGCGCAGATGACGCAGAAGCCGCGGGTGGTGATTCTCGGCGCGGGACCCGCCGGCATTTCGGCGGCCTGGCGGCTGACGAAGAAGGGGTATCCGGTCACGGTGCTCGAGCGCGACGGCGCGGTCGGCGGCATGGGCCGCACGATCAAGGTCGGCGACTACTCGGTGGACTTCGGGCCGCACACGTTCCACATTCGCGAAACGCCGGAGAGCAAGGAAATCCTCAGGACGATCACGCCGTTCTTCGGCGAGAACCCGCTGACGCTGGTGCGCGGCACCCGCGTACTGTTGCGCGGCAAGGAATACGTCTACCCGCTCGAGATCCTGCAGGTGCTGTTCGGCGTCAGCCCGCTGCTGTCGGCGCGGATCCTCTTCGACTACAGCCTGGCGACGCTCAAGTCGCTGGTGGCGCCGGCGAAGAAGGAGGATTCGTTCGAGGAGTGGGGCGTGCGCAACCTTGGCCGCACGTTGTACGACCTGTGCTTCGGCATTTACTCGGCGCGCGTGTGGGGGTTGCCGACCAGTCAGATCTCGTCGAAGCAGGCGCAACGTGTCGCCAAGCTGAATCTAAAGAACATCATCCTGCGCACGCTCGGCATCAAAGCCGATCCGGTCACCTACTTCACGAAGTACTTCTATCCGCGGCAAGGGATCAGCCTGTTATACGAGGGCATGGCGGCGGAGATCAGAAGCGCCGGCCATCAGGTGTGCCTGAACTCACCCGCCACTCGGGTGTTCAGGACCGGCGACAACGCCACCCGCGTCGGCTATTCCGCCAACGGCGTCGAACAGTCAGTGGAGTGCGACATTCTGTTGTCGACGCTGCCGCTGCCGGCGCTGGTGAACATGATGTCGCCGGCGCTGCCACAGTCGGTGATCGACCACGCTGCGAAGCTGCGGTATCGAAGCCTGAAGCTGATCTACATCGCGCTGAAGCGCGATCGGTTGACCGACTATCACTGGGTCTATCTGCTCGACGAGCACTTCCGCGTCAACCGCATGTCGGAGCAGAAGAACGTCAGCCCCGACATGGTGCCGGTGGGCCGCACCATCCTCTGCATCGAGCTGTCGCTCTGGAAGGACGAGCCGTTGTGGAAGGCGAGCAATGAAGAAATCTACCGGATCGCGCTGCGCGACCTGATGAAGATGGGCTACGGGGTCACCGAGTCCGAAGTGGAGTCGTACTACGTCACCGACATTTCCACCGCATACCCGGTCTACGAGCTGAACTTCGAGGATCACCTGATCCCGGTGCTCGAGGGCGTGCACGGGATCCGCAACCTGATGACGCTCGGACGCCACGGCCTGTTCCTGAACAACAGCATGGACGACAACGTCGGCCTCGGCTTTCAGATTGCCGATCACATCGAGCGTCAGGGAGCGGACGGCCGCGTGTGGGTCGCCGAGATGCTCGAGTTCATGAAGCTTCGCTTTGCTGGGAAGTAGCTCGATGCGTCAGCGCCACGGCGGCGAGCACGATCACCAGCGGCTTCACGGGCAACGACTGCCGCGTCTCGCTCAGCAAGGGAAAGTGCACGCCGGTCACATAGAGCAGCGGCAGCAGCAGCAGCGCGGCGTCGGCGAATCGACGGCGCCGAAGCAGGATCACGGCGCCGAACGCCGCAATCGCGATCAGGATCACCTGCACCAGCCAGATAGCACGAATCACCAGCCACGGCGTGGCGTTGATGTCGGTGTAGCGGATGGGAATGTCGGACGCCCAGCGGATCAACGTGCCGTACACGAGTTGGCGCCCAATCCAGCCGGGAATATCGGCACGAATGTGCTCGACCGCGGCCCTGAAGTATTCCTCGTCGGCGACCACACGCGCTCGCGCGCGTTCCAGAGGGTCGGTCGGCGCTTCCCAAATCCGGCGAATGTCGCGCCACTCGTGGACGTAGTTCAGCATTCCGTCGGGCGGCATGCCGGCAGTGGCGGCAATCGCGCGCACCCGAGTGTCGAGCTCTTCGCGGCTGATGTCCTGTTCAGCGGTGTGCGTCAGGTCGTTGTGCAGCTTGCCGGGCCAGCGCCCCTGCCACGACCCTTCCCACAGGCCGCGGCCGATGCCGCCGGCGGGCGAGAGAGTGAATCGCCCCAGATAGAGATAGTTATAGGTGAACCACGGCACCATGGTGATCGCCGCCGCGAGGGCCAACGCCCCCCACTGCGCCACGCGCCGTGCGCGGCTGCGCTCGGACGGAACCAGGATGGGCATCGCGATCGCGAGGCCAAAAGGGAGCAGGAAAAACGCCGGCCGAACGATCGTCGTGGCGCTGAACAGCACTCCCGCCACGATGAAGTCGCGGGAGCGATCCTGTTGAATGGCGCGCAGGCAGACTACCACCGCGCCAACCATCATGAAAGTGGTCCACACTTCGGTGAGGACCAGCGCACCGAAGTAGGGCAGCGGCGGGAAGAGCGCCGTCATCAGCGCCGCGACGGTTCCTGCCTTCTCGCCGGCCGCCCGCCGGCCGATGGCGTAGACCATCACGCAGATCAGCGCGAACACGAATGCCTGAGCGACGGCAACCGGCAGCGTGCTCACACCGAACAACCGGTAGACCACCGCCACGAATGCCGGATACCCGGGCGTGCGAAGGACTTCCGGAATGAAGACGGGCGATTCAGGAAAGCGCGTGAACTCGCCGCTGCGCGCGAGCGCGGCCCCCAGTTGCTGGTAACCGCCCTGGTCGGTCCAGGCGACGTTCCAATCGGGACGCTGGTAAACGATGAACAGCGCCGCGTGGGTGAGCGCGATCAGAGCGATCGGAATCAGAGTGCGCCGCGGCATCAGGCTGGAATCATAGTGTCATCGCGCGAGCAGATCGCGGTACAGCGCGCTGATGTCGCCGACCAGACGATCGAGGCTGTAGCGATCGAGGACGGCGGCGCGGGCGCGCAGCCCCGCAGCGCGCCGGCTCTCGCGATCCGACAGATAGCGCACGAGGTGCGCGGCAAGACCTGCAGCATCGCCGTCGGGGACGCGCGCACCGACCGCATCGGAGTTGATCACGTCCTTGACGCCGCCGACGTCGGTGCTGACCCCAGGCACCCCGGAGGCCATCGCTTCAATCAAGGCCACCGGCGTGCCCTCGTTGCGCGACGTCAGCAGGAAGACGTCGGTCGCGGCGTAAATGGTCGCGAGATCACGCCGCCAGCCGAGAAAGCGGACGCGATCGGCGATGCCGATCTGCGCCGCGTGGCGTTCGAGGTCGGCGCGCAGTTCGCCATCGCCGGCGATCAACGCCACCAGCGTTGGCCGCGACCTCGCGGCCGCGGCGATCGCGTCAAGGAACAGCCGGTGCTGCTTGATGGCGGTCAAGCGGCCGACGGTGCTGACGACGTCGGCATCCGGCGCGAGGTTCAACTCCCGTCGCGATCGGACGCGCATCGCCTCGTCCACCGCGGCGAAGGCAGCGAGGTCGAAGCCAAGCGGCACCACGCGGTATTGCGGCGCACGGCCGATGCGAAAGTCGTCGCGCAATTCGCGCTCGATCGCCGGCGAAATAGCCACGATGGCGTCGCTGACGCTCGCGAGCAGCCGTTCGAGGGAAGTGAAGAACTTCGTCTTCAACGGGCTGAAGTAACCCTCGAGCACGTGGCCATGGTAGGTGTGCACCACGCGGGCGCGGGGCGCCGGGCCGCGCGTCGCGTTGTAGATCGCCGCCGCCAGGCGGCCAATCGATCCCGCTTTGGCCATGTGGGTGTGGACGATCACCGGCCGCGCGCGCGCGATCTCGCGATAGATGCGCCACAGCGATCGCAGATCCGCAATCGGCGACAGCGGCCGGCGCAAGGTGTCGACATAGATCGCGCGGGCGCCCGGCTCGATCAGGTAACGCATGTCGCCTTCGCCGTCGCCAAGGCGGCCGTGAATCAGCGTAGTGGTAAAGCCACGATTATCGAGCGCGCTGGTCAACCGCGTCGCCTGGATCGAAGGGCCGCCGATGTTGAGCCGCGTAATGATACGTACGACGGAATGTGGCGTCTCGGTGGGCATCTGGCGGAGTGCGATCACTCTACCATTCGATTTACTACGCCGGCGGTGCGATGACGATCACACGCCGGCGCAAGATCATCTACGGCCTGCTGACGCTGGCCATGGTGAGCGGCCTGACGGTGCTGGCGCTGATCGTGGCCGACGTCTACGTGCATTGGCGCACGCAGCATCAGGCCGGCGTCAACGTGTGGGGCTATCGCGGCGACCCGGCGCCGCGAAAGCAGCCCGGCGAGTCACGTGTCGTGATGCTGGGTGGCAGCACGACCTTTGGCTGGGGATTGCCGTCGCACGAGTCGATCCCGGCGTTTCTGGAGCACAAGCTCAGAGACGCGATGCCGGGACGCCGCTTTTCGGTGATCAATCTCGGCGCGCCTGGGCAGGGCGCCTACGGATTTGTCTTCGATCTCGTCGACTTCGCGCATCTCGACTACGACATCGTGATCTTGTACGAGGGGTACAACGACCTGCCGTTTCAGCCGCTGGGGCTCAACAACTTTCTGTTGTGGCGCCGCCAGTCGCCGGTGTTCCGCTGGACCGGCTATCACCCCATCCTGCCGATCGTCCTTCGTGAGAAAGCGACGGCCATGTTGCAGGGCGGCGACATCAACGCGGCTCAAGTGCGATTCGAGCCCGGTCTGGCGACTCGCGCCACTGCGAGCGCGCTGCGCGCAGCGGCCACGCTGACCGACGGCGTCACCGGAAAGTTCGGCAAGCTGTCTGAGATGCCTCCCGCGCCGGCGGTCGACGATCAATGCATCGAAACCTGGAAGCGCTATTGCGGATCGGTTCGTGAGGCCGTTGAGTGGGCACGCGAGCGCGGCAAGGCGGTGATCTACGTGACCCAGCCGTTCAAATCCGATGCGCACGTCGAGCAACAAGCGAATGTGGCGGCGATGTTGCGCGCGCGGTTTGATGGTGATCGGGACGTGCAATACGTCAACCTCGGACGGGTCATCGACTTGAGCGATCCGGCCGTCGCCTACGATGGCCTGCACCTGGTCGCGAGTGGCAATGCCACCATAGCCGACCATCTGCTGCGTCCGGTCATCGAGGCGGCGCGGCCATGAACATCAGCCGCCGCAAGTTCATCGCCTTCGCTCTGGTGGCGATATCGCTGTCGGTCGGCGCGGTGCTCGCGCTGTTGCTCGTGGCGGACCTCGTGCTGCACGCTCGTGCGGAGCGATCGGCGGGCCTCAATCGATACGGCTATCGGGGTCCGGTGGTCGGCAGCAAGCAGTCAGGCGAGTTCAGAGCGGTGATGCTTGGCGGCAGCACCGTCTTCGGTTACGGCGTGTCGCGGCAGGATGCGATTCCGGCAGTGGTCGAACGTGAACTTCGCTCGCGTCTCCAGCAGCCGGTCAGCGTGGTGAATCTTGGCTACAACAACGAGGGCGCGTACTCGTTCCTGCCGAACCTGACCGATTTCGCCTACCTCGATTACGACCTCGTCGTGCTGTACGAGGGCTATAACGATCTCACCGGCGACGAGAGTCCCAATACCGCCGTGTTCCGGCGCGACTCCGCCGTGTTCCGCTTGACCGGATACTTTCCGATGCTCCCGTTGTATCTCGACGAGAAAGCGAAGATGCTGCGCTACGGCGGAGACCTGGGCGCGGCATACGCAGCCTCCCGCGGTGATCAGAAAGTGGTGTTCAGCCCGAACCTCTTCCAGCGAACGTCGGCCGGGGCGATGGAGGCGGCAGCCGCCGTGACCAATGCTCTCGGCGAACAACTTGGCCGTTTCTCCGAGCCGAGTGCCGCCGCGGTCTCGAAGGAGAGCGCGATTGGCTGCAGGTATCCGTGGGTGAACTATTGCCATTCGATTCACACGGCGGTTCGTTACGCGCTGGCGCGCGGCAACACGGTCGCGGTTGTGGGTCAGCCGATGATTCGGTACCGAGTCCAGCTGGTTCACGCGCACCAGCAGGAAGTGCTGGCCTCGATGATCAAGCGCGAGTTCGCCGGCGAGTCGCGCGTGCGCTATATCGATTTGTCCGACGCGGTCGATCTGTCGAATGCCAGCCTGGCGTTCGACCCGATGCATCTCAACGCGCAGGGCAACGCCGCCGTCGGCGCCGCGTTGGCCACCGCGCTGATGTCGTTCATCGCCAGATGAAACGTCCGCGACATCCGCACTTCAAGGAACGGTCGTTCGGGATTTCCGTCGGCGCCGTGCTGCTGCTGATCGCGGCGTTGCTGGCGTGGCGAGGGCGGTTCACGACCGCAGCGATCATGGGCGGGGTCGGCGCGGTGTTGCTGGTCTTCGGGTATGCAAGGCCGACCGTGCTGAGCTACCCGAGCGCTGCGTGGTGGCGAATGGCCGCCGTGCTTGGTTACGTCAATGCGCGCGTCATTCTGACGGCGGCGTTTCTGATCCTGCTCACACCAATCGGCCTGATGTGGCGGCTGATCGGCCGCGATCCGCTACGGAACAAGCGCGCCAATTTCGAGGGCTGGTCCTCGCATCCGGCGCGCTATCGCGATCGTAATCACTTCACCCGGATGTATTGAGGTAATTGAACCATGGCCAAGAGCCGCGTGCTGGCGGAGTTCCTGCAGTTCCTTCGTGAAGAGAAGAAGTACTGGCTGATCCCCATCGTCGTGGTCTTCGTGCTGTTCGGCCTGCTGATCGTGTTCTCGCAATCGAGCGCGGTGGCGCCGTTTATCTACACGCTGTTCTAGGTTGCCAACCCACATTCTCGGGATTTCCGCCTACTACCACGACTCGGCGGCGTGTCTGGTCGTGGACGGACGGATCGCCGCCGCGGCGCAGGAGGAGCGGTTCACGCGCAAGAAGCACGACGCGTCGTTCCCGACCAACGCCGTTGACTACTGCCTGCACGAGGGCGGCATCACGGCGTCCGAGCTCGATCTCGTGGGGTTCTACGAAAAGCCCCTCGTCAAGTTCGAGCGGCTGCTGGAGACCTACGTCTCGGGCGCGCCCAGGGGTTACCAGTCGTACTTGATGGCGATGCCGCTGTGGCTTGGCGAGAAGTTGTGGATGAGCGACGACATCGCCGACCGCCTCGAGGGTTACGAGGGCCCGGTGTTGTTCGGCGAGCACCACGAATCGCACGCGGCGTCGGCGTTTTATCCGTCGCCGTTTGAGAACGCGGCCGTCGTCACCATGGACGGCGTCGGCGAGTGGGCCACCTCGTCGATTGGCGCCGGCACGGGCCACGATCTCGAAATCCTGCGCGAGCTTCGCTTTCCGCATTCGCTCGGATTGCTGTATTCCGCGTTCACCTATTTCGCCGGCTTCAAGGTCAACTCGGGCGAATACAAGGTGATGGGGCTGGCGCCGTACGGGCAGCCGACGTTCGTCAAGGTCATCAAGGATCACCTGATCGAGATCAGAGACGACGGCAGCCTGTGGATGAATCAGGACTACTTCACCTACGCCCATGGCCTCACGATGACCGGGTCGACGCTCGACAAGCTCCTGGGTGGACCGGCGCGACAGCCGGAGACGCGGTTGACGCAACGTGAGATGGATCTGGCGCGGTCGATCCAAGACATCACCGAAGAGGTGATGCTCAAGATGGCCGCGTTCGCGAAGCGCGAGACCGGCATGAGAGATCTGTGTCTCGCCGGCGGCGTGGCGCTGAATTGCGTCGGCAACGGCCGCATCCTGCGCGAGGGACCCTTCGAGCAGATCTGGATCCAGCCCGCCGCGGGTGATGCGGGCGGCGCGCTGGGCGTGGCGATGAGCTTGTGGCATCGCCATTTGAACAAACCGCGCGTGAGTCCGGAGGCGGCCGGTCGGTGGCAGCGGCCGGCGCCGGGCGCGGCAGCCGGAAACCGGGCGTCAGAAGTTCCGAAATACGCCGACGGCATGAGCGGGTCGCTCCTCGGTCCGCGTTTTTCGGAGGAGCAGATTGCGGCCGCGATCGAAAGCGGTGGCTGGATCGCGCGGCGCATCGATCCGCACAATATCGCGGCCGAAGTTGCCGCGGCGATGGTGCAGGAGAAAGTGGTCGGACTGCTGCAGGGCCGCATGGAGTTCGGCCCACGCGCGCTTGGCGCCCGCTCAATCATCGGCGACGCGCGGTCGCCGAAGATGCAGGCGGTGATGAACCTCAAGATCAAATTCCGAGAGTCGTTCCGGCCGTTCGCGCCGGCTGTCTTGCGCGAGCAGGTCGCGCAATGGTTCGAGCTCGATGCCGACAGCCCATACATGCTGCTCGTCGCCGACGTGCGTGCCGACAAGCGGCTGCCGGTGCCGCCAGGCACCGAGAACTTGTGGGGCATCGAGAAGCTCAACGTGCCGAGGTCAACCGTTCCGGCGATCACGCACGTCGATTACTCGGCCCGCATTCAGACGGTTCGCCGCGACACCAACCCGCTCTACTACGACATCATCGACGCGTTCAATCGCATGACCGGGTGCCCGGTGATCGTCAACACTTCGTTCAACGTGCGCGGTGAGCCGGTGGTCTGCTCGCCGCAGGACGCTTATCGGTGCTTCATGCGCACCGACATGGATTTGCTGGTGCTGGAGAATTTCCTCCTCGACAAATCGACGCAGCCAAAAGTGGAGCGGGACGAATCGTGGAAGAAAGAGTTCGCGCTGGACTGATGCCGTCGCGCCAACTGTCCGACCGGCCGGAAAAAATGTCGCTCGCCGCCTACGGCGAGCTGCTGATGAACCTGACTCGTCGCGAAGTCAAGGGCCGCTACAGTCAGTCGCTGTTCGGCGCCGGTTGGGCGATCGCGCAACCACTGGCGACGATGGCGGTGTTCACGCTGGTGTTCGCGCGGCTCGGCCAGATGCCGTCGGGCGGCGCGCCGTATCCGCTGTTTGCATACGCTGCGCTGGTGCCGTGGTTCTTTTTTTCCAATTCAGTGATGTCGGGAACGATGAGTCTCGTCACCTATCGCAACATCGTCACCAAGACGTATTTCCCGAGAGAGATTGTGCCGCTGGCGCAGGTGGGTTCGCGGCTCGTGGATCTCGCGGCCTCATCGGCGCTGTTCGTCATCCTGATGATCTATTACCGGAACGGCATAGGTCCGTGGGCGGCGATGGTGCCGGTGTTTCTCGCGCTGCTCCTGATGTTCACGCTCGGCGTGACGTTGATCACGTCGTCGGTCAACGTCTTTTATCGCGACGTCAGCCCGGTGGTGCAGATCGGATTGCAGCTCTGGCTCTATCTCACGCCGGTGGCGTATCCGCTGTCCGCCGTGCCCGAGCGCTATCGGCTGTTTTTCTTGGCCAACCCCCTCGCCGGCGTGGTGGAGGGCCTGCGGCAAGTGCTGGTGTTCGGACGGGAACCAGACTGGGGCGTCGCCGGCATCTCAGCGGCATCGATAGTCGTGATTTTTGCGATCGGCGTCGTGCTGTTCAAGAAGACGGACAAGTACTTCGCCGACGTGATTTAGACAGGCCAACAGGCCAACAGGCCGACAGGCCAACAGACGACAGGCCAACAGACGACAGGCCAACAGACGACAGGCCAACAGACGACAGGCCAACAGACGACAGGCCAACAGACGACA
>Ga0187893_10003929_pt1 | contig 29150 bp, 19 predicted proteins | sample MA1701074metaG_FD_139574 | JGI IMG/M metagenome (GOLD analysis project Ga0187893, IMG submission 139574) | White microbial mat communities from a basaltic lava cave in the Kipuka Kanohina Cave System on the Island of Hawaii, USA - MA170107-4 metaG ...
GCGGCGCCGCGGGCTGGACCGGGGCGACCGGGAGCGGCATGATGGGCGCCCGTGTCCGCCACGATCGTTCCCGCCCGGCACCAGCCGCCGCTGCCGCTCGAGCGGATGATCCTCCGCGAGCCGGCCGGGGCCGAGGCCACGCCGCTCGACGTGCTGTTCGTCGGCGCCGGCCCGGCCGGGCTCGCCGGAGCGATCCGCCTGGCGCAGCTCGTGCGCGAGGACGCCGCGGCCGGGGGCGGGCTGGGGGCGGTCGAGATCGGCGTGCTGGAGAAGGCCGGCGCCCTGGGCGAGCACAGCCTGTCGGGGGCGGTGGTCGACCCCCGTCCGTTCCGCCGCCTGTTCCCCGAGCTGGACGAGAGCGACCTGCCGTTCCGTGGCGCGGTGGGCGCCGAGCGCGTCTACCTGCTGACCGAGCGCCGCCGGTTCCGCGTCCCGCTCCCGCGCGAGATGCGCAATCACGGCAACCGGGTCGCCTCGATCTGCGAGATCGTGCGCTGGCTCGGCGAGCGGGCCGAGGGGCTCGGGGTCAACATCTTCACCGGGTTCCCGGCGGCGGCGCTGCTGACCGAAGGCGATCGCGTGACGGGAGTGCGCACGACGCCGAGCGGGCTCGGTCGCGACGGCCGGCCCGGCGGCGGCTACGCCCCGCCGAACGACCTCACGGCGCGTGTCACCGTGCTCGCCGACGGGACGCGCAGCGCGCTGGCCCAGGCCTGGCTCGAGTGGCAGGGCATCCGCTCGGCGAACCCGCAGATCTACGCGCTGGGCGTGAAGGAGCTGTGGGAGGTGCCGCGCGCACCCGACGCGGTGATCCACACGCTGGGCTGGCCGCTGCCGTCGGACGCCTTCGGCGGAAGCTGGTGCTACCCGATGGGCGAGCGGCTGGTCTCGCTCGGGCTCGTCGTCGGCCTCGACTACCGCCAGCACGCGCTCGACGTCCACGCGCTGCTGCAGCGGCTGAAGACCCACTCGCTGTTCGCGCCGACCCTCACCGGCGGGACCCTCGTCGAATGGGGGGCGAAGACGATCCCGGAAGGCGGCTTGCACTCGCTGCCGGAGCGGCTCCACGGCGCCGGGCTGCTGGTCGCGGGCGATGCCGCCGGCCTGGTCAACGTCGCGGCGCTCAAGGGCATCCACCACGCGATGCACTCGGGACAGCTCGCGGCCGAGGCGATCTTCGCGGCCCTCAAGGCGGACGACGTCTCCGCCGCCGCGCTCGCCGGCTACGACGCGGCGTTGCACGCGAGCAGCGTGATCGACGACCTGCGGCGCACGCGCAACATGCGCCTGGCGTTCAAGTCGGGCTTCGCGCTCGGCGGTCTCAAGGCCTGGCTGATGGACCTCACGCGCGGAGCGTTCCCCGGCGGGCGCATCGCCGCCGAGGCCGACGCGGCGACGCCGCGCCGGATCGTCGCCCGCGCCGCCGCTGAGCCCGTGGCGCCGGGCGGGATCTCCAAGCTCGACGCGGTCTTCCGCTCCGGCAACGCGACCCGCGACGACGTGCCGAGCCACCTCGTCGTCGGCGACGACGTGCCGGCCGAGGTCGCCGAGTTCTACCAGCAGCTGTGCCCGGCCGGCGTCTACGAGCGCGACGGCGACCGGCTCGTCGTCCGTGCGCCGAACTGCGTCGACTGCAAGGCGACCGACGTGCTGGGGCCGCGCTGGACGCCGCGCGAGGGCGGGAGCGGCCCGTCCTACAAGCGGATGTGAGCCGTGCGGCACGACGCGCGGCGGTCGAGACGCTCGCCCGTGTGGTAGATTGGCGGAGAGTCGATGGAGCGCTGGATTGCGGTTGTCGATGCGACGGAGCTGCCTCCGGGTCAGGGTCGGACGGTGGCCGCGGGCTCGTTGCAGCTGGCGCTGTTCCGCGACGGCGCGGAGGTGTTCGCACTCGACGACGCCTGCCCGCACGAGGGAGGATCGCTGGGGAGCGGCACGCTGCACGCCGGGCGGGTGATCTGTCCGCTGCATTCGTGGGTGTTCGACCTGCGGACCGGCCGCTGCCCGCGCGAGACGCACGAGCCGGTGGCGACCTACCCGGCGCGGTGCAGAGCCGGAAAGGTCGAAGTCCTCGTGCCGGACCCGTCGCCGGACGGGGACTAGCACGGCGGAGGGAGCGGATGCAGGTCAAGCGCGTGCGGCGGACGTGGTGGACCGGCCTCTACCTGCCGAGCGTCCTCGCCGGACTGCGGGTGACGCTGCGGCACGTCTTCCGGCGCAAGGACACGCTGCAGTATCCGGAGCAGCGGCGCCGGCTCGGCGAGCGCTACCGTGGCGTGCCCGTTCTGGTCAAGGACCAGGACGGCCGGGAGAAGTGCGTCGCCTGCTACATGTGCCAGTGGGTCTGTCCGCCGCTCGCGATCACGATCGAGGCCGACGAGTACCCGCCGGGCCATGCGCTGCACGCGATCGAGAAGTTCCCCCGGCGGTTCGACATCAACATGCTGCGCTGCATCTACTGCGGCCTGTGCGAGGAGGTCTGCCCGGAGGAGGCGATCTTCATGTCGAAGACGTACGTCGTCACCGGCCTGTCGCGCGAGGTGATGATCTTCGACAAGCAGAAGCTGTACGAGATCGGCGGAACGCGCCACGACGAGATCAAGAAGTGGTCCCCCGAGCACAAGGGCCCGTCCTCCCGCTCGCACCTGCGGGGCGACGACCTCGCTGCGGCGACGGCCGCGAGCGGACACTGAGCGGCGCCGCACGGCGGCGACGCGCGGCACCGACGGCGCCGCCGGCGGTCCTGGCGCTGCTCGTCGGACTCGCGGCCGGGGCGCCGGCGGCGGCGCTCGAGGGATCGATCGTCGGCCCGGATGGCAAGCCGGTCGTGGGCGCCAGGATCTGCTACGTCTCGGGCAGCGTCGAGCTGCTCTGCTCGGGCGCGGACGGCGAGGGACGGTTCGAGATGCTCGACAGCAGCGTCGACACCGTGCGGGTCGTGGCCGACGGGTTCCTCCCGCGCACGCTCCCGGCGGCGACGGCCGCCGGGCCGATCGCCCTCGAGCCGGCCCCGACGCTGTGGGTGCGACTGGTCGACGCGTCGAGCGGGCAGCCGCTGCGCGAAGGGCAGGTCTCGGTCGTCTACTCGACCGGCCGGTCCCTCGGGCCGTTCCCGGTCAACGCGGCCGGCGTGCGCATCCGCCGCCTGCTGCGTCCGGGAGAGGCGAGGATCCTCGCCCGCGTGGACGGGTTCAGCCAGCACGCCCCGAGCGCGGTCCTGCTCGAGCCGGGCAAGGAGGCGACGGTCACGATCGAGCTGCGCCCGGAGCCGCCTGTCGCCGAGCCGGACGCTCCCTGAGCGCACCCGGCGCCCCACGCCCAAGACGCTCGAGCTGCGCCTTGGCGACCGTTTGCCGGGCCTGTGTCGCCGTGCATTCCAGATGAAGTACAATCCGCCGGCAAGTGTGCCGGCGGATTTGACAGGCGTGGTATTCCTTGCTATCCTTCGTGAATTCTGCTGCCTCGAAGGGTAACCCCCCAGGGGCTCTGGGCTGGAGGCACGGGGCATGGCCGTTATCACCGATCCCACACCGGGGACGCCCGCTCGGGTCCAACTCACCGAAACGAGCGTCCACGTCTCCGACCTAGAAATCACGCACCGGGACGTGGTCCACTACTTGCGCGAACTGCCCGGTCCCGAGCGGGAAACGGCGCTGATCCACGCCATCGAGGTCGGGGTCTTTTGCCTGGAGCGGGCGCAGGCTAGCCACGACACGGAGTTCGTGCGTCGTCAACTGGAGGGGCTGATCGCGGACTTCGACAAGGCAGCCACGCGTATCCCGGGTGCGATCGAGGCTGCCCTGTCCGCGAAGATCGGAACGGGCGAGGGGCAGGTCCTCGAGCCGGTCGATCGGGCGGTGAAGGCGGCGGAAAGCGCCGTGGCTGGCAAGCTCGGGGATGTGTCGAAACTCCTCACGGACGACCTCGACCCCGCGAAGGAAACCGGCGCACTCGGCAAGGCGCTACGCGCGGTGCGTGATCGTCTGGATCCGGCCCGCGACGATTCGATCCAGGGTGCCGTTCGCGCTGCGGTGCAGGGGATCACCGGGGGAGACGGGGCGCTGGCCAAGGCCGTCCGCGAGGTGGTCACCGAGGCCGTGAAACCGCTGAAGGACGAAGTGGACGACCTCGCGAAGGAGGTGCGCGGGCGCGAAGCCGCCCGCGAGGCGCTGGAGCAAACGACGCAGAGGGGCGCCACCTACGAGACGCGTGTCGTCGAGGAACTTCAGACCTGGGCCGCGGTCGCGGGTGCCCAAGTCGAGCACGTCGGTGCGGACAACCGTCCGGGAGACGTACGTGTCGTGGTGACGACGGGCTCCCTCATCGGCCAGCCGCTCCGGGTCGTCATCGAGGCGCGCGACCGCCAGACGGCCGCCGGTCGCAAGGTGATCGCGGACACGATGGCACAGGCGATCCGCGAGAGGGAGACGCACTGCGGGATCTACCTCAGCGCCACCCGGTCCGGCCTCGCTTCCGACATCGGCGACTTCGCCGAAGGCGACACGCAAGCGGGTCGCTTCGTCGCCTGCACGCACGACAACATCCGCGTCGCGCTGCGGCTGTTGCTGATCCTGGCCCGGCTGGATAGGGCGAGCGATGCCTCGAGCGACATCAACAAAGGGCTCCTCCTCGCTCAAGTTGAACGGGTGCGGACCGCGCTGGAGCGCATAAGGACCATCAACCGGCATGTCACCGAGGTGCGTAGCGGGGCCGCCGGCATCGAGGATGAGGCGCGCGCGCTGCGCGACGAGATCCGGGACGCACTCGCCAAGATGGAGGACACCCTCCGGGCGGCAACTAGCGCGCAGGACGCCGCGTGAGCGCAATGCACGCAGCGTTCAGCGCCGAGCCACTCACCGCCCGCGAGAGCCTCACCGCGGCTGGCCTTCGGTTCGGCGACAAGGGAACGCATACGAGTCGTACGATCATGCTCGCCGACCTGACCGACCTGCTGGCCGCGGTTGCCCAGGGCGCGGATCGCGATGCCTACGTCAAGGCAGTCATCGACGAGAACGTGCTCGGGAAGCCGACGATCGCGACGCGCCGGCTCACGTACCAGCGCCTGCGCGAGCTCTACGGGCTCGATCCTGGGCTCCCGCTCTTCCGCGTGTTCCGCCGCCTCTGGGCGGCCGACGAGGCCGGTCGTCCCCTCCTCGCGATCCTGTGCGCGCTGGCGAGGGACCCGCTGCTACGCGCTACCGCGCCGACCGTCCTGGCGCTGCCGGCGGGCTCGGAGCTCGTGCGCGGGCTCTTCCTGGGCGCCATCCGCGAGGCGGTCGGCCCCCGCCTGAACGATGCGGTGCTCGACAAGGTGGCGCGCAACGCCGCGAGCTCCTGGTCGCAGTCCGGCCATCTGGAGGGACGCGTGCGCAAGATCCGCAGGCGGGTCGTACCGACGGCCGGCTCCGGGGCGCTCGCGATCTGGCTGGGCGCGCTCGAGGGGCTGGCCGGACGGCCGCTCCTCGAGTCGCGCTGGGCACCTGCGCTCGACCGCACGGGGGACGGGCTGTTGGCCGTCGCGCTCCAGGCCAAGCAGCTCGGTCTGATCCACGCTCGCGCCGGGGGCGGGGTGATCGAGATCGACGCGAGCCGTCTCGACCCGGCGCTGAGGCTCTGACCGTGGGCAAGATCGAGGAGTTGGCCGGCATGTACGAGCGGCACATCAGCGCCCCCTGGCAGCGCACGCTCGCCGGCGCGCAGCGCGTGATGCTCGTGGTCTACGAGAAGGAGCTGGAGCGCTCGCTCCGCGCGCGGATCGGCGAGTTCGAGCAGGCCACGCTCCGATCCGGCCACGGCTGGAAGGCCGTCGACTGCAGCCGCTGGTTCGCCGGGTGGATGGCGGGCGATGAATACCGCGAGGCCTACTTCAAGGAACCGAGCCTCCTCACCATGAAGCTCCAGGGGGAGTTTCGCCCGGAGGCGGCGCGCAGGCTCGCCGCCAAGTGCGAGGTCGCCGACGAGAGCGCCGTCGTGGCCGTGATCGGCGTCGCCTCGCTCTACGGCTTCCTGCGCGTTTCGGAGCTGATCCGCTCCGTCGAGCAGTCGATCCGCGGGCGCCTCGTCGTCTTCTTCCCCGGCACCAAGAACGAGAACAACTACCGGCTGCTCGACGCCCGCGACGGCTGGAACTACCTCGCCCAGGGCATCACGCTCCCCGGTGGAGGATGGGTCCCGTGAAGGTCTACGAGCTATTCGATCGCGATCCACGCACGGCGCGCCTCGCCAACAACGGCCAGGCCCGCATCACGGACGGCGCCGACGCCCAGGCCCGGGCCGAGCTACGAGCCGAGCTCGAGACCTTCGTCTGCGACGGGCAGTTCGGCGATGCCCTCCAGCGCATCCTCGACCGCTACCTCGCCAATCTCGGGACGCCGCGCCAGGACTCCGCGTGGGTGAGCGGCTTCTTCGGGAGCGGCAAGTCGCACCTGCTCAAGATGCTAACCCACCTGTGGGTGAACACGGCCTTCGAGGACGGCTCCACCGCCCGCAGCCTCGTGCGCGAGCTGCCCGACGAGGTCGCGGCGCAGCTCCGCGAGCTCGATACCCAGGCCCGTCGCGCCGGGAGGCCCGCGATCGCAGCGGCGGGCACGCTCCTCGGCGGCAGCGTCGACCACGTGCGCCACACCGTGCTCTCGATCCTGCTGCGCGCGTGCGGCTGGCCAGCCCAGTACGCGCAGGCGATGTTCTGCTTCTGGTTGCGCGAGCAGGGGCTCCTGGACAGCGTGCGCTCCGCCGTCGTGTCCGCCGAGAAGGACTGGCTGCGCGAGCTCAACAACCTCTACGTGAGCCCCGTCATCGCCAGCGCTCTGATCGAAGCCGACCCGCACTTCGCAGCGGACGTGAAGGCGGCGCGGCAGGTCCTGATCCAGCAGTTCCCGCAGCTCGCTACTGACATCACCACCGACCAGTTCATCGCCGCGGCGCGCCAGGCGCTCTCGCCCGACGGCGAGATCCCGCTCACCCTGCTCGTCCTCGACGAGGTGCAGCAGTACATCAACGAAGCCCAGGACCGCTCGGCCACGCTCACCGAGGTCGCGGAGGCGGTCCAGACGCAGTTCGACAGCCGCGTGATGCTCGTGGGGGCCGGCCAGTCGGCCCTGTCCGCCGGCACGCAGGCCCTCCTCTGGCTGCGCGACCGCTTCCGCATCGCGGTCGAGCTGACCGACGCGGACGTAGAGGCCGTGACCCGGAAGGTCCTGCTCCACAAGAAACCGAGCGCCGTGCCCGCGATCGAGGCCATGTTCGACGGGCACGCCGGCGAGGTGGCGCGCCACATCCAGACCACCCGCGTGGGACCGAGGCCCGAGGATCGGCGCGACCGCGTGCCCGACTATCCGTTGCTGTGCACGCGCCGGCGCTTCTGGGAGGTGTGTTTCCAGGCAGTCGACGCCGCCGGCACCCACAGCCAGCTCCGCTCGCAGCTCCGGATCCTGCACGACTCCCTGCGCCAGGTCGCCGACCGCGAACTCGGCGCGGCGATCCCGGCGAGCGATCTCTTCAGCGCGCTCGCGCCGAGCCTCGTCAACACGGGTGTCCTCCTGAACGAGATCAACACGCGCATCCAGAAGCTCGACGACGGCAGCGAGAGCGGGCGCCTGCGGCGCGACCTCTGCGGCCTCGTGTTCCTGATCGGCAAGCTCCCGCGCGAGGCCAGCGTGGATCTCGGCGTGCGCGCCGAGGCGACGACGCTTGCGGACCTGATGGTGGGGGACGTCACCGCCGATTCGGGCCCCTTCCGCAAGCGGGTCGCCGAGACCCTCGAGGCTCTGGCCCACGAGGGCGTCGTCATGAAGGTCGGCGAGGAGTACCGGCTCCAGACCACCGAGGGGGCAGAGTGGGACCGCGCCTTCCGCGAGCGCCAGGCCGCCGTGCGCGCCAGCGAGGTCGAGATCGCGGCGCGCCGCGAGCAGCTCTTCGGTCACGCGGTCCAGGGGATTCTCTCCGAGGTCAAACCGTTTCACGGCGAGGCGAAGCTGCGCCGCTCGCTCGCGCTCCACACGGGCGGCGAGCCGCCGGCGACGGGAGGCGAGGCGGTCAGCGTCTGGCTGCGCGACGAATGGTCGTGCGCCCAGAAGGACGCCCTGGCCGACGCCCGGCGCCTCGGCCCCGAGAACGCGACGATCCACGTCTTCCTGCCGAAGCGGAGCGCGGATCTGCTGAAGGACCGCATCATCGATACCGAGGCCGCTCGCCGGGTTCTCGACCACTACGGAATCCCCGCCTCGCCCGAGGGCCGCGAGGCTCGGGAGAGCATGGAGAGCCGGCGGGCCGCGGCCGAGCAGGCGCGGGACGAGATCGTCCGCGACATCCTGCGCGCCGCGAAGGTCTTCCAGAGTGGCGGCAGCGAGATGTTCGGCGACGGCCTTGCGGAAAAGATCTCGGCGGGCGCCGTAGCCTCCCTCGTCCGTCTCTTCCCGCGCTTCCAGGAGGGCGATCACCGCGGGTGGGAGGCCGCCGTCCGTCGGGCGAAGGACGGCTCGGACCAGTCCTTCAAGGTCGTGGGCTGGGACGGTTCCACCGAGGATCACCCCGTCGCGAAGGAGGTCGTCGCGAAGGTGGGGAGCGGCGCGCGTGGCACCGACCTTCACCGGGCACTCAAGGCCCCGCCCTACGGCTGGCCCCAGGACGCCATCGACGCGGCGCTGCTCGCGCTCCATCGCAGCGGCCACCTGCGCGCCACGCGCAACGGGCAGCCCGTCGCGGTCGGGGCGCTCGACCAGGCCGGCGTGAAGGCGGCCGAGTTCCGGCCCGAGAAGGTGCGTCTCACCACGAGCCAGCGCATCGCGCTGCGCGGTCTGTTCGAGAAGCTTGGGATCACCACCCGCAGCGGCGAGGAGGAGGTGCGGGCACCGGCGTTTCTGGACGCGTTGCGCTCGCTCGCCGGCCGCGCCGGCGGCGCGCCGCCGCTCCCGCCGGTGCCGGAAACGAAGCGGGTCGACGACCTCGCGCGCCTCGCCGGGAGCGAGCAACTGGGCGCCCTTTGCGAGAGCCGCGACTCGCTCGAATCGGACATCGCCGCGTGGAGGGCGCTCGCCGAGCGCGCCGAGGGGCGCCGCCCGGCCTGGGAGAGGGCAGGGGCGTTGCGGCGGCATGCAGAGGCTCTACGGGTGGCTGGGGAACTCGGCCCCGAGTTCGACGCCATCGCGGGCCAGCGCTCGCTCCTCGGGGACACTGACCCGGTGGCCCCGCTCGTGGCGAAGCTCGCCGCGGCGTTGCGCAAGGCGCTGCTCGATCTCCACGCGCGCCTCAGTGCCGCGGTGGAGGCAGCCGAGGCAGCGCTCGCCGACGACGCCACGTGGGCGAAGCTCGACGCGACGGCGCAGGCCGAGATTCGCCGTCGGCTCGGCCTCGACGCCCCACCGGCGCTCGCCGTCTCGACCGACGAGGCGCTCCGCCAAGCACTCGACGCGCGCCCGCTCTCCGCGTGGCAGGCGGACGTCGACGCCGCCCCCGAGCGGGTCGCGAGGGCGCTCGAGGAGGCGGCGAGCAGGCTCGCCGAGAGGGACCCGAAGCGTGCCGCGACCACGGTCGCGGTACGCCGCGGCACGCTGCCCGACGAGGCCGCCGTGCGCGCGTGGCTCGACGAGCACGGGACCAAGCTCACCGAGGCGGTCCGCAAGGGCCCGGTGCTCGTGCGGTAGGAGCGTCTGGTGGCCGTTCTCACTGGAGAGCTCCGCAAACAGCTCGAGAGAGTCATCCAGGAGGCCCGCCGCGTGGCCGAGCCCGGGGCGCGACGGGCGCTCGATGCGCTCGCGGTCGACCGCCACGAGCCGTACGGGTCGATGTCCCCCGCCGAGCGTGCGCTCCGCAAGCGCCTGCGCGCCCACGGTCGCCAGCTCGGTGACGCGCGCGACCGCGCGCGCGGCGGCCAGGAGATCCAACGCCTCGGCCACGAGGTGGCCTACGAGCAGTGGCACCGCATGCTCTTCGCCCGCTTCCTGGCCGAGAACCAGCTCCTGATCGAGCCCGAGTCGCGGGTCGCGATCTCGATGGCCGAGTGCGAGGAGCTGGCCAACGAACGCGGCGAGGATCCGTGGGTCTTCGCCGGCCGTGCCGCCGCGCGGATGCTCCCACGCATCTTCCGCCCCGAAGACCCGGCCCTCGAGGTGGCGCTGGCGCCCGAGACCCGGCAGGCCCTGGAGCGGCTCCTTGCATCGCTTCCGACCGCGGTCTTCACCGCCGACGACTCGCTCGGCTGGACCTACCAGTTCTGGCAGTCCGAGCGGAAGGACGAGGTGAATCGGAGCGGCGTCAAGATCGGCGCCGACCAGCTCCCGGCCGTGACCCAGCTCTTCACCGAGCACTACATGGTGCAGTTCCTCTTCCACAACACGATCGGCGCCTGGCGCGCCGGAAAGCTCCTGGCAGCGCGCCCCGACCTGGCCGAGAGCGCAGCGAACGAGGAGGAACTCCGGCTCGCCGTCCGGCTCGACGCCCAGGGCGGCTACGACTTCTCTTACCTGCGCTTCATCCGTGCCGCGCGGGAAGGAGACGTGGAGGGGAGGCCCACCTGGCCCTGGCGTCCCGCCGCGGGCAGCTTCGAGGCCTGGCCGCGCCGGGCGGCGGAGCTGCGGGTCCTCGACCCGTGCTGCGGGAGCGGCCACTTCCTGGTCGAGGGACTCGAACTCCTCGTGCGCCTGCGCATGGAGGAGGACGACCTCGCCCTCGCGGAGGCGATCCGAGCGGTCCTCACCGAGAACCTCTTCGGCCTCGAGATCGACCCGCGCTGCAGCCAGATCGCGGCGTTCAATCTGGCGCTCGCCGCCTGGAAGCTCGCCGGCAAACCCGTCGAGCTGCCCCCGCTCCAGATCGCTTGCTCGGGGCTGTCGATCGGTGGCACGAAGAAGGAATGGCTCGAGCTTGCCGGCGACAACGACAAGCTCCGCGGCGGCATGGGGCGCCTCCACGATCTGTTCGAGGGGGCGCCGGAACTCGGCTCGCTGATCGATCCCAGGAGCTTCACGCGCGACCGCCGTCACGGGGAACTCTTCGTCGCCGAGTTCTCCCATCTCGAACCTCTCCTGACCGCGGCGTTGGACTGCGCGATCGAAGAGGAGAAGATGGAACGGGCGGTTGCCGCTGAGGGCATGGCGCGCGCCGCCGAGCTCCTCGCCGGCACCTACACGCTCGTCATCACCAACGTCCCGTACCTCGGACGCGGCAACCAGACGAACGCGCTCAAGGCCTTCGCCGATGAGCACCACAAGGAGGCGAAGGCCGACCTCGCCACGATCTTCATCTCCCGCATCTTCCGGTGGCTCGGGGCGAGTGGGACGCAGGCGGTGGTCACGCCCCAGAACTGGCTCTTCCTCACCAGCTACAAGAAGCTGCGCGAGAAGCTCCTTTCCCTCCGCACGTGGAGCCTCGTCGCTCGGCTCGGCGAGCACGCATTCGAAAGCACGTCAGCGGCCGGCGCCTTCGTCGCGCTGTCCGTGCTCTCCGCCGGCAAACCGGAGCCGGACTGGCAGATGGCCGGCATCGACGTCTCCGCCCCTCGCGGCCAACGGCCGATCCCGGCGCGGGAGAAGGCGCAGCTGCTTCGGGGCGAGAGAAGCACAGGGCAACCGAATCGGAACGGAGTCGTACGGGTGATCCCACAGGCCGAACAGCTACAGAACCCGGATGCACGCATCGCGCTGCGCCGAAGCCCTCAATCAGCGCGACTTGAGAGTGTGGCGCAAAGCTACCAGGGTACGACGACCGGTGACAATGACCGCTTTGTCGCTCTGTTCTGGGAAATCCATGCGGAGGAAGAACACTGGAAGTGGTTTCAGGCGCCGAGCGCCAGTAGTGAAGTCTTTTCCGGTTGCACGCTGGTGCTTCGATGGGACCAGGGGCGAGGTGAGCTTGCGGTGAGTTCTGCTGCTCGTGTCCAGGGTCAAGGTGCGTTCGGGCACCACGGAGTGCTCGTCGGTCAGATGTCATCTCTCCCTGTGAGCCGCTATCTCGGTGCGATGTTCAATATGAACGGCGCTGCACTCGTTCCTCGAGATCCAAGGCACCTCCCCGCAGTCTGGTGCTTCTGCTCATCCGGCGAGTTCTCTCGCGCAGTCCGGGAAATCGATCAGAAGCTGAATGTCACAAACGCGACGCTTGTCAAAGTTCCGTTCGACCTCCCGCACTGGCAGAAGGTCGCCGCCGAGAAGTATCCGAACGGTCTCCCCGAGCCGCAGTCCGATGACCCGACGCAGTGGCTCTTTCACGGTCATCCGGCGAAGGCCGAGCCGCACGCGGCGCTCCAGGTCGCCGTTGTGCGCCTCCTCGGCTACCGCTGGCCGCCCGAGCACGATCCCGAGATGCGGCTTGCCGCCGAGGCACGGGCGTGGGTGGCGCGCTGCCGGGAGCTCGATGGCCTCGCCGACAACGATGGCATCGTCTGCCTGAGCCCCACCCGCGGCGAGGCAGGAGCGCCGGACCGCCTGCGGCGGCAGCTCGCAGCGGCCTTCGGAAGTGACTGGTCGGCGGGGAAGGAGCGCGAGCTACTCGCTGCTGCGGCCGCGGGAGGCACGCCGGCGGGCTCGCTCGAGGAGTGGCTCCGCGACTCCTTCTTCGAAGAGCACTGCAAGCTCTTCCACCACCGCCCCTTCGTCTGGCACGTCTGGGACGGGCGGCGGGACGGCTTCCACGCGCTCGCGAGCTACCACCACCTCGCCGGCCCGGACGGTGGGGGGCGGCGTGCCCTCGAAGCGCTCGCCTATAGCCACCTCGGCGACTGGATCGAGTGGCAGAAGGCGGAGCAGCGCGAAGGGAAGGCCGGGGCCGACGGTCGCCTCGCAGCGGCCCTCGATCTGCAGGCACAGCTCGCGCGCATCCTCGAGGGAGAGCCCCCTTGCGACGTCTTCGTGCGCTGGAAGCCCCTTCATCGTCAGCCCACCGGCTGGGAGCCCGACCTCGACGATGGCGTGCGTCTCAACATCCGCCCCTTCATGAACGCCGAGCTCCGCACCGGCGGCCGTAAAGGTGGGGGGCTCCTGCGCTGGAAACCCAACATCAAGTGGACCAAGGACCGCGGCCAGGAGCCGCAGAGTCTCCGTCCGAAGCAAGACTACCCGTGGTTCTGGAGCTGCCCCGGCGACGGCGCGGTCGCCGAGCGCACCGACTTCGCGGGTGGCCCCGACTTCGACGGCAACCGCTGGAACGACCTCCACTACACGAACGCCGCCAAACGCGGCGCCCGCCAGCGTGCAGGGGAAGCGCGGAGGGTCGCAACATGACCAACGAGCTTGCCGGCGCACGCTGGTGGTCCGTCGACTTCCACACCCACACGCCCGCCTCGGAAGACTACGGAAAGGGTCCACAGCAGGCCGAACTGCGAGGACACACGCCCCGAGAATGGCTCCTCGACTTCATGCACGCCGGTATCGACTGTGTCGCGGTTACGGACCACAACACGGGTGCGTGGATCGACCGATTGAAGGGGACCTACGCGGAGCTCGAACGCGAGCGACCGGAGGGGTTTCGGCCGCTTCACCTCTTCCCCGGTGCCGAGATCACGGCCAACGGCGGCGTACATGTTCTCGCGATCCTCGGTCCGGAGAAAGGTACATGTGACATCGATACCCTGCTCGGGGCCGTCGGGATCCAGGGGGCTGCGAGGGGCTCGCTCGAGGCGGTGACCGAACAGTCGTTCGTGGAAGTTGCCGGAAGGATCCGTGCGGCCGGCGGGCTGGTGATTCCCGCCCATGTGGATGGCGAAAGCGGTCTGTTCAGGAGAGTGCAAGGCGCGACCCTGAAGCAGGTTCTCGCGTGCAAAGACGTCCTCGCCGCCGAGCTCTTTGACTCCGGATTCGAGAAGCCCGCGGTTTGTGCGCAGGGGAACGCGGCGTGGAGCGAGGTCCTCGGCTCGGACTGCCATCACCCGAGCGGAGACGACGGGCAGCAGTATCCGGGGAGCCACTTCACGTGGATCAAGATGGGCCACCCCTCGATCGAGGGGTTGCGCCTCGCGTTGCTCGACGGAACGCCGCTCTCGATCCTGCGGAGCGACCGGTTCGGGGGCGATCCAAACGAGCACGCGCGCCTCGTCATCGAGGACATCGAGATCAGAGAGGCCCGGTATGCGGGCCGAGGACCCGTCCCGCTCCGCGTGCGGTTCAGCCCGTGGATGTCGGCCCTCATCGGGGGTCGCGGAACGGGCAAGTCCACGGTCATCGAGATGCTCCGCCTCGGCCTGCGTCGCGACAAGGAGCTGCCGCCGGACCTGCAAGGGGAGTTCGACCGCTTCGCGAGCGTCCCGGTGTCTCGTAGGGACCGGGGCGCTCTGACCGACAGTACCCGAGTCGCGGTCCTGCTCCAGAAGGACGGCGCCCGCTTTCGCGTGCACTGGCGCCAGGATGGAGGGGGTCCGGTGATCGAGGAGCAGAATCAGGACGGAGAATGGGTGAGAAGCCCTGGCGAGGTCCGCGATCGCTTTCCGCTGCAGATCTTCAGCCAGAAGCAGGTGTTCGCGCTCGCGGACGATCCCGGCGCCCTGCTTCGGATGATCGACGATGCGCGAGAGGTGGACCGGCCCGCATGGACCGCACGCTGGCGAGAACTCGAGGCACGCTTTCTGAGTCTGCGCAGCCAGGCTCGGGAACTCGGCGTGCGGCTCGACGAGCGGGCGCGGATCGAGGGCGAGCTCGCCGACGTGCAGCGACAGCTTGCGGTCTTCGAGGACGGTGGCCATCGGGACGTTCTCCTGAGCTACCAGCGGTTCCGCAGGCAGCGCAGGCTGTTGGACGACCGTGATGGCGAGCTCCAGGAAGCGGCGGACAAGGTCCGTGGCGTTGCAAGGGAACTCGAACCATCCGACATCCGCACAGAGGACTTCGATCCCGGGGACACCGCCGAGTCCGAAGTGTTGGAGTTTCTGCGCGACGCCGCCGGCACCCAGCGCGAGTTCGGCGAGCGCCTAACCGCGCTCGCGGACGAGCTAGCCAGCTTCCGCGAGAGCTGGAGAGATCGACTCGACGGTCTGGCGTGGGCAGCGCGAGAGCAAGAGCTCGATCGGCGCTACCGTGCGCTTGTCGAGCGTCTCGAGCAAGAGGGTGTCGAAGATCCCACTGCATATGGCTCGCTGGTTCAGCGGCGTCACGCCCTGGAGGGTAGGCTGAGCGAGTTGGCAACACTCGAAAAGAAGAAGCAGGACCTCGAGAAGCAGGCAGAACGTAAGCTGAATGAGCTCGAGGCACTGCGGCTCGAGCTTTCGGAAAAGCGGAGCGCCTTCCTGAAGGAGACGCTCGAGGGCAACGAGTTCGTGCGGATCGCGGTCGTGCCCTTCGGCGAGGACGGGGCCGTAGCCGAAGCGGAGTTCCGCGAGCGCATCGCCCGGCAAGATGACCGGCTGCGGGATGACATTCTCTCCGCCGACGGTACCGCGGGCATCCTCGCCGAACTCTACCGAAGCCGCTTTTCCAATATGAACGCAAAGCCGAGATGGCGCGACGGATCCGGTCCATCAAGGCCGACGTGACGGCAATCGCCAGGGGCCAGGCCGAAGAGGGCCGGACCAAGTGGTTCCACAACCACGTGCGCGAGCTGCGCCCGGAACAATTGGACCGCTTCGAGCTCTGGTGGCCGGACGATGGTCTGCGGGTCGAGTATCGCCAGGCCGGAACCGACCGCTTCGTGCCGATCGAACAGGGGTCCCCGGGCCAGAAGTCGGCCGCGATCCTCGCCTTTCTTCTCTCGCACGGGAAGGAACCGCTTGTGCTCGACCAGCCGGAAGACGATCTAGACAACCATTTGACCTACGACCTAATCGTGCACCAGATCCGCCAAAACAAGCGACGCCGCCAGGTGATCGCCGCGACACACAACCCGAATATCGTGGTGAACGGCGACGCGGAGATGGTCATCGCGATGGATCACCGCGGTGGCCAGTGCGTTCTGGTCAGGCAAAGCACGGGCTGCTTGCAGGAAACAGGGGTCCGCGACGAGGTCTGCCGCGTGATGGAAGGAGGACGCCAGGCGTTCGAGGCCCGCTACAAACGGCTCTTGGAGGAGGTCGATCGTGCTTGACACGCCGGAGCAGCTTCTCGAGAAGATACGCCTTGGCGAGGACAGCTTCCTCGAATGCAAGGAAGTGGTCTTCGCGGGCGCGAAGATCAAGGGGCCGGGGCGAGACGAGCTGGCCGACGAGCTGGCGGCCTTCGCCAACGCTCGCGGAGGCGTCCTGGTCCTCGGCGTCGCCGACAAGCCCCGGGAGATCGTCGGCATTCCCACGCAGCGCCTCGACGCGGTCGAGCAGCTTGTCTCCGGCGTGGTCCGCGACTCGATCGACCCACCGCTCTATCCGGTCATCGAACGTCTGGAGCTGCCGGATGCGAGCGGGCGAGCGCAGCCCGTGCTGCGAGTCGAGGTGACGCGGAGCCTGTTCGTGCACCGGAGCCGGTCGGGCTACCTGCACCGCGTGGGAAGCTCGAAGCGGGAGATGGAGCCGGACTACCTGGCCCGTCTGTTCCAGCAGCGGAGCCAAACGCGCATTGTTCGCTTTGACGAACAGGTCGTCCATGGAGCATCGTTCCACGATCTCGAACCCGCTCTGATCGATCGGTTCCGGACGGCGCAGACGCCCGATGATCCGACGACACTCGCCCGAAAGCTCGGCATGGCGGCCGAGGCGGAAGGTGGTGATCTGCGACCGACGGTCGCGGGTGCGCTGCTGGGGACGAGCCAGCCGGAGCGATGGCTTCCCCACGCCATCATCCAAGCCGTAGCGTACCGCGGCAAGACGATCCCGGAAGCGCTGGAGTCTGGAGAGTACCAGATCGACGCAAAGGACATCGGCGGGACTCTGGACGCACAGATCGGGGATGCCTGCAGGTTCGTTCTGCGCAACCAGCGGGTGTCTGCCAGCAAGCTGGCCGGGCGAAGCGATCGGCCGCAATACGACCTCACCGCTGTGTTCGAGGCGATGGTGAACGCCGTCGCTCATCGTGATTACTCTATGCATGGGACCAAGGTTCGGCTGAGGATGTTCTCCGACAGGCTGGAACTCTATTCGCCTGGCGCGCTGCCCAACACCATGACGGTCGAGTCGCTCGGTTATCGCCAGGCAAGCCGGAACGACACGATCACGAGCTTGCTTGCAAAGTGCCAAGTCCCGTCCGGGATCGCCGGGCTCGACACGCCGCGAGCAACGATCATGGACCGTCGAGGCGAGGGTGTCGCGATCATTCTCGAGCGAAGCGAGAGGCTCTCGGGCCGGCGGCCCGCCTACGAGCTGCCGGACGAGTCGGAGCTTCGGCTGACGATCTTCGCGGCGGGGTCGCCGAAGAACGCCCGGGAGTGACCCCGATGACCACGCAGGCGGCGACGGTTCTCGAGCGCCTGATCGAGAGCCTTCGCTCCAAGGACGCTCCGCTCGATGGCCAGGAGCGACCGGCCGCCATCCTGTGGACCGACCCGAAGGGCGAGTGGCGCGGGCTCACGGAACTGATGCTGGACCGCGTGGACGAGCTGGCCGTGCTCGGCGACTACAGTCCTGCCACGCGCACCGGGCCGGCGATCTGGCTGCGCTGTGTCGTGGACCGCGCGCTCGACGAGCCGAAGCTGCCCGGGGACCGGGCACCGATCCTCTACCTGCCCGACGTCGGTCGCCAGCAGCTTCGCGCCGGTGAGGACTGCCCGGATGCGCTGAAGCCACTCGTGGAGCTGATGTTCCGGGGCGCCCTCTGGCTCCAGCCGAACGGGAGCGACTGGACCGTTTCGGCCTTTCTCGCCTCCCCCAAGGCGCTCGGCCTCGACGTGGCGCGCGACCGGGGGACGGCGGATGCATTGCTGCGCGCGCTCGCGGAAGTGGCGCTGACGCCGGCAGGCCAGCTCACGGGCAGACGGCTCCAGGCCGACGACTTCGACCGCATGCTCGCGGGGGACGTCGTGCGGGACCTCTTGCGCTGGATGGGGGACCCGGCCGCCACGCGGGCGCGGCTGGGTGCGAACGGATGGGGGGCCTGGCGCGATCGGTGCCGGGACGAGCTGGACTTCGACCCCGAGACGGAAGCGGACGTCGTGGCCGGCGAGCGGCTGGGCCGCGGCGACGGACCGTGGGAGACCGTGTGGGCGCGTTTCGTCGAGGCGCCGACGAGCTATGGCGACATCGCGGCCTTGCTGCGTCGGAGCCGGCCGGCCGGATGCCTGCGGTTCGAGCGCGAGCGCTGGCCCGACCTCAACGACGAGGACGAGTCGACGGTCCGTCGAGCGCTCTCGGGAATGCCCACTCTGCCACACCCGGAGGCCTGCCAGTTGGTAGGCCAACTCGAGCAGGAGCACGGTCCGCGCCGCGGCTGGGTCTGGGCGCGCACGGGACTCGCACCTATGGCGCAGCTCCTCGAACCCCTCGCGCGGCTGGCCGAAGCGGCGACGAGGTCGCTCGGCGGGACCACCGCCGACGAAGTGGCCTCCGCCTACCTGGAACGCGGGTGGCAAGCGGACGCGGCGGCCTGGGAGACACTCGCGCTCTCTCCCGCAGTGGACGAGGATTGGGTCCGTCGGGTCGTGCGGTCTCTCTACGAACGTTGGCTCGACGATTCAGCGCGCGCGTTCCAGGATGCCGTCGGGCGCGTTCCGCTCCCTGCGCGGGGGGCACTGCCGGTCGTCGAAGCCGGAGACGATGTGTGCGTCGTCTTCGTCGATGGGCTGCGCTTCGACCTGGGTCAGCGGCTTGCGGAGCGACTCGAGGGCCGCGGCTGTCGCGCTTCCGTCGGGGCGCGTTGGGCCGCAACGCCGACCGTCACGGCCACGGCCAAGCCCGCGGTTTCGCCCGTGGCACTCGACATCGCAGGGGACACACTGGGTGCAGACTTCATGCCTCGTTTCGACAGGACAGCCAAGGCGGCCACCGCGCAAGAGCTGCGCGCAGCCATCGAACGGCGGGGCTACCAGCTGATCCTTCCCGGGACGCTTGACGCACCGCTGACACACCCAGCTCGCGGCTGGCTCGAGACGGGCGAGATCGACTCGCTCGGGCACAAGCTGCAAGCTCGCCTCGCCCGTCAGCTCCCGGACGAGCTCGACCGCCTTGCCGACCGAATCCTCGGCCTGCTGGACGCCGGTTGGAAAGCGGTACGCGTGGTCACCGACCATGGTTGGCTTCTCCTTCCTGGCGGCCTCCCGAAGATCGACCTCCCCAAGCACCTCACCGAGAGCCGCTGGGCCCGCTGCGCGGTGGTATCCGGCGCATCGAGCCCACGTGTCGGTCGCGCCTCCTGGCACTGGAACCCGAGCGAGTCGTTCGCGACCGCGCCGGGTATCGCCTGCTTCAACCGGTCCGACGAGTACGCGCACGGCGGCCTGACCCTTCAGGAGTGCCTGACGCCCGACATCCGGGTCGAACGAGCCGGGGAAGTTCAAACGGCAGCCTCGATTCGCTCGGTGACCTGGCGTCGTCTGCGTTGCCTCATCGAGGTCACCTCGCGGGGAGGTCCCGTCATCGCAGACCTCCGCCTCGAGCGCGCCACCGGACCCTCGGTCGCCGCGTCACCCAAGCCGGTCGATCCGGACGGCTCGGTCAGCCTCGTCCTGACGAGCGACGAGCACGAGGCCGCCTCGCTTGTCGTCGTCCTCGTCGATGAGGGCGGTCGCATTCTCAAACAGCAGCCGACGAAAGTAGGAGCCGACTCGTGAGCCAGCCCGGCATCGTCATGGATCACCTCGACGGCATCGCCGCGGATTCCTTTCCCGGATACTTGGTGCGAAAGGACCTGGTGCGTCGGTACGCGCGCCAGTATCCGGTGCCCACCTACGTGGTCGAGTTCCTTCTCGGGCGCTACTGCGCGAGCGTCGACGACAAGGAGATCGAGGAGGGGCTGGCCATCGTCGAGAAGCAGCTCGAGGGCCGGACCGTGCGCACGAGCGACCAGGAAGTCTTCAAGTCGCGCGCACGCGAGGAGGGATCGGTCAAGCTGATCGACATCGTGCGCGCCCGCCTCGACGCCCGCAACGACTGCTACGTAGCGGAACTGCCGAGCCTCAACTTGAACGACGTGCAGGTCGCGGACTCCATCGTCAAGGCCAACGAGCGGATGCTGACCGACGGTTTCTATGCCGAGGTGTCACTCGAGTACGATCCGGTCGTCGCCCAAGAGCGACAGGCCCGGCCGTTCCGCGTCGCCTCCCTGCGCCCGATCCAGATGTCGAAGCCCGACGTGCTCGACGTTCTGGCCAGGGGGCGGCAGCGGTTCACGACCGACGAGTGGCGAGACTTCCTGATCCGGTCGATCGGCCTGGAGCCGCGCGCGCTCGACGAGCGGGCGAAGCGCGTGGTCCTGCTGCGCATGGTTCCCTTCATCGAGCGCAACTACAATCTGGTCGAACTCGGTCCGCGCGGTACCGGGAAGAGCCACATCTACCAGCAGATCTCGCCGTACTCCCACCTCCTCTCGGGTGGCAAGGCCACGGTCGCCAAGATGTTCGTGAACATGGCGACGGGCCAGCGCGGCCTCGTCTGCCAGTACGACGTCGTCTGTTTCGACGAGGTGTCGGGCATCTCCTTCGACCAGAAGGACGGCGTCAACATCATGAAGGGCTACATGGCCGCCGCGGAGTTCAGCCGCGGCAAGGAGAGTATCCGCGCCGAGGGCGGCATCGTGATGGTGGGCAATTTCGAGGTCGACGTGCAGCAGCAGCAGCGCATCGGACACCTGCTGAGCCCGCTCCCGAAGGAGATGCGTGACGATACGGCCTTTCATGATCGCATCCACGCGTATGCTCCGGGCTGGGACTTTCCCAAGCTCAATCCGAGCGAGCACTTGACGGACCATTTCGGTCTGGTCAGCGACTTCTTGAGCGAGTGCTGGACCCGAATGCGGCAGACGAGCCGTCTGTCGTCGCTCCAGAACCGAGTCTTCTGGGGCGGGGCTCTCAGCGGGCGCGACATCGAAGGCGTGAACAAGACGTGCTCGGGGCTGATCAAGCTGCTCTTCCCCGACCCGGGCCTGCCGATCGCGGACGACGACCTGGAGTCGATCGCCCGTCTCGCTCTCGAGTCGAGGCGGCGCGTCAAGGAGCAGCAGAAGCGCTGCCTCAAGGGCGAGTTCCGGAACACGCACTTTTCCTTCACGCTGGGCGTCGACGGCGTGGAACAGTTCGTGACGACGCCCGAGCTGCACAGCGACGAGGCCATCGGGGGCGACCCGCTGCCGCCCGGCCAGGTCTGGGCGATCGGGCCGGGAAGCGGCGAGGCGGGCTCCGGACTCTACCGCATCGATGTTGCGATCGGGCCGGGAGGCGGCGCTAGGATTCTGAACCACCCCGTACCGCCGGCGTTTCGCGAGAGCGTTCGAGTCGGCGAGCAGAACCTCTACGCCCGCGCGAAGGAGCTGGTCGGCGACCGCGATCCGCGTTCGCACGAGTACTCGATCCAACTCCGCCCGTTCGATTCCGATCGATCGGGGGCGGGGCTCGGTCTGGCGGTGCTCGTCGCCTGCGTCGGCGGTCTCCTCGAACGGAGCACTCGCGGGGGAACCATCGTCGTGGGTCCACTCAATCTCGGCGGGTCCGTGGAGTTGATTCCGAACCCCGTGGCCATCGCGGAGCTGGCGGTGGACAAGCAGGCGGCGACGCTTCTCATGCCCGTGACCGCCCGTCGCGCCCTCAACGACCTGCCGGACGAGCTCTGGACGAAGATCAACATCGAGTTCTACAGCGACCCGGCGGATGGGGTCTTCAAGGGACTCTTGGAGTGACGGGTGTAGCTGGGGTACCACTCACTCCGCTGACGGTCGACGCCGCGGTTCCAGGGGGCCACCACCAGTGCCACGACGAAGGACAGGGCCCCGGCGGTTCGAATCCTTGGGTCCGCGCCCGCCGCTCACGGGAAGCTGATCTCCATCCTGCGCTCGCGCGGGTGCAGCACGAGCGGTCGCGCGGGGTCGCCGAGATCGACGACGGCGATCCCGAAGCGGTCGGCGGCGACGAGCGCGACCCGACCGGCGGTCAGGCCGACCCTTCCGGCCGGGATCGAGCCGGGCAGGCGGACGGCGCCGATCTCCCGCATCTGCCCCGTGCCGGCGAGCTCGACGATCCGCAGCCCGGCGTCGCCCGCCGAGACCACGACCGACGAATCGAGCGCGGTGACCGCGCGCGCGGGACGGCCGGCGTCGGCCGCGACGAGCCGCGGAGCGCGCGGCTCGTCGAGAGCGTAGACGAGCAGGCCGAGCCGGTCCGCGGCGACGACCAGGAGGCCGCTCGCGAACGCGAGATCGACGGCGCCCCCGGCGTCGCGCAGCGTGGCCAGCTCGGCCGGGCTCTCCGGGCGCTCGACGTCGAACAGCCGCACGCCGGCCTCGCGCTCGGCCGTCGCCAGCAGGCGCCCGTCCGAGGCCACGGCCAGCACCTCGCCGGCCGTCGAGAACGAGGCGGCCCGGCGCGGCCGCTCGGGGATCGAGAGATCGACGACGCTCAGCCCGTGGCTCGATTCCGCCAGGTAGGCCGTCTCGCCGCGCAGCGCCAGGCGTACGACGGTTCCCGGGGTATCGTGGCGCAACAGCAGCTTCGGCGCGGCCGGGTCGCCGACGTCGGCGACGATCATCCCGTGGGCACCGGCGGCGAGGTAGGCGCGCGCGTCGCGCACGGTCACGTCGTAGACCGTCGCCGCGAGCCGCAGCCGGCCGACCTCGCGCGGGACGGCCGGCTGGGCGAGATCGAGCACGACGAGGCCGGACGTCTGGCCGACGTAGGCCAACCCGTCGGCGCTCCGCACGTGCTGCACGCGGATCTCGGCGAGCCGGGTGGCGTCGCGCTGCCGGTCCTTGTCGTCGCCGGCACCCGGGTGCGCGGCGCTCGCCGGCAGGAGCAGGAGCGCCGCGAGCGACGCGCCCCGGCGGCTGGCCCGCGACCTCATCGGACCACGAAGTTCACGAGCCGGCCCGGCACGACGACCGTCTTCACGAGCGCCTTGCCCTGGAGCTGTGCTGCGACCACGTCGCGCGCGAGCGCCGCCAGCTGCTCGTCGCTCGCCGCACGGGGCGCACGCGTGCGCCCGCGCACCTTGCCGCCGACCTGGACCACCAGCTCGAACTCCTCCTCGTCGAGACAGCCGCGATCGACCGTGAACCACGGGGCGCGGGCGATCGACGTCGCGTGTCCCAGCCGGTTCCACAGCTCCTCGGCCAGGTGCGGCGCGAACGGAGCGAGCGCCAGCAGGCAGCGCTCCGCCTGGCTCCGCTCGAGTGCCGCCGGGTGGGGGCCGGCGTCGTTGAGAAACGTCATCATCGCGGCGATCGCGGTGTTGAAGTTGAAGGCCTCGAACGAGCGGTCGACGCGCTCGAGCATCCGGTTCAGCGAGCGCTCGAGCGCGAGCGTCTGCGGCTCCCAGCTCTCGCGCGGCCGCGACGCGAGCAGCGAGGCGCGCACCGGCCCGTCGGCGTCGGGGTCGACGTACAGGCGCCACAGCCGGTCGAGGAAGCGCCGGCAGCCGGAGATGCCGCGCGGGTCCCACGTGCGGTCGTCGCCCAGCGGCGCCATGAACATCTCGTACAGGCGGAACGCGTCCGCGCCGTGTTGCTCGATCACGTCGTCGGGATTGACGACGTTGCGCAGCGACTTCGACATGCTGGCGATGATCTGCTCGACGGGCCGTCCGCTCGGCGCGTGGACCCAGGCCCCGGCGCGCTCCTCGACCTCGTCGGCCGGGACCAGCCGCCCGGTCCGGTCCTTGTAGGCCGGCGCCGTCAGCATCCCCTGGTTGAACAGCTTGCGGAACGGCTCGGGCTGCGAGACGAGCCCGATGTCGTAGAACACCTTGTGCCAGAAGCGGGCGTAGAGCAGGTGCAACACGGCGTGCGAGGCGCCGCCGACGTAGAGGTCCACCGGGCCCCAGTAGCGCTCGGCCGCGGGGCTGAACGGCAGCCGGTCGTTCCGCGGGTCCATGAACCGCAGCCAGTACCAGCACGAGCCGGCCCACCCCGGCATCGTGTCGGTGTCGCGGCGCGCCGGGCGCCCGCTGTCGGGATCGACCGCCTGCACCCAGTCCGACGCGCGCGCCAATGGTGGCGCGCCGTCGGCCGCCGGCGTGAAATCGCTCATCGGCGGCAGCTCGATCGGCAGGTCCTCGTCGCGCACGCGTCGCACGCCGCCGTCCTCGAGGTGCAGCAGCGGGAACGGCTCACCCCAGTAGCGCTGACGGCTGAACAGCCAGTCCCGCAGCTTGTAGCTGACGCGCGGGCGACCCGCGCCGGCCGCCTCGAGCAGTCGCAGCGTGGCGGCGATCGCAGCGGCGCTCGGCAGGCCGTCGATCGGGCCGGAGTCGATCGCCGTGCCGTGGCCGGTGAAGCAGGCTCCGGCCGCGAGCCCCGGCGTGCCGGCCGGGGGGCGGACCACCTCGCGGATCGGCAGCCCGTGGGCGCGCGCGAAGTCGAAGTCGCGCTCGTCGTGGGCCGGCACCCCCATGATCGCGCCGGTGCCGTAGCTGGCGAGCACGTAGTCGGCGACGAAGATCGGGATGTTCGCCCGCGGATCCGCGGGGTCGAGCAGCGGGTTCCGGGCAGCGCTGCCGGTCGCGACCCCGGTCTTCTCGGTCGCCAGGTCGGTGCGCTCGAGGTCGGACTTGAGCGCGGCCCGGGCGACGTAGGCCTCGACCGCGGCGCGCGCGGCGGGAGCGGCCAGCTCGGGCACGAGCGGGTGCTCCGGTGCGACGACGACGAACGTCGCGCCCCACAGCGTGTCGGGGCGCGTCGTGAACACGGTCAACCGCCGCTCGTCGTGCCCGACCACGGGGAACTCGATCTCGGCCCCCTCCGACCGGCCGATCCACTCGCGCTGCGAGGCCTTGATCGATTCCGGCCAGTCGACCGTCTGCAGGTCGTCGAGCAGCCGGTCGGCGTAGGCCGTGATGCGCAGCATCCACTGCTGCAGCGGGCGCCGGACGCAGGGGTGGTTGCCGCGCTCGGAGCGCCCGTTGATCACCTCCTCGTTGGCCAGCACCGTCTTCAGCTCCTCGCACCACCAGACCGGGACCTCCGCGCGGTAGACCAGCCCGCGGTCGAACAGCCGGGCGAACAGCCACTGCGTCCAGCGGTAGTAGCCGGGGGAGCTGGTGTTGATCTCGCGCCCCCAGTCGTAGGACAGGCCGATCAGCTGCAGCTGGCGCCGGAAGTTCGCGACGTTCTCCGCGGTCGTGCGCGCCGGGTGCTTTCCGGTCTGGATCGCGTACTGCTCGGCGGGCAGTCCGAAGGCGTCCCAGCCCATCGGGTGCAGGACGTTCGCGCCCTCCATCCGCTTGCGGCGGGCGACGATGTCGCTGCCGATGTAGCCGACGGGGTGCCCGACGTGCAGGCCCGACCCCGACGGGTAGGGGAACATGTCGAGGACGTAGGCCTTGGGACGCGCGGGGTCGAAGCCGGGCTCGCCGGGGTTCGGCGCGGCGAACGTCCGCTCTTCGAGCCACGTCTTCTGCCAGCGGCGCTCGACCTCCCGCGGCTCGTACTCCTGGCTCAAGCGAGGACCTCCGCGACCGCCGGCCGCAGGGCCGCCGCGCTGCGTGCCCCGGCGGCGGCTGGACAGGGTAGGAAGGGGCCCGGCCGGTCGTCAACCTGCCTCGCCCCGGGTGCGCGGGATGGTCGGGCCGGCCTGGGCTATGATCCCGCGGGCCGCCCGCTGCCGGAGGCGGCCCGTCCGTCGCTTCGATCGATGCTGGTCCCGCCATCCCGCGCTCCCGACGTCGGCTCGCCGGTGACCGGCAGCGTGCCCGGGGCCGCGTCTGGCCGTCGGCCGGGCGGGCGGCGATGACGCTCGTCGGACGCGCGCGGGCCGCGCTCCTGCGGCGGACGGACGCGCCGGGCGACCCCGACCTCGATCCGGCGTCCCGCGCGGACGACCTGGCCCTCAGGCAGCTCGAGCGGCTGAACGCCGAGTGGCAGCGGATCCGGGCCGACGTGGCCTACTACCGCGACCGCTTCCCGGCCGGCTTCCGCTCTCTCGACGAGTTCGCCGAGCGCGTGCCGCCGACCTCCCGCGACGCGGTGCGGGAGCGCGGGTCGGAGCTGGCGAGCGGGACGCGCCGCTCGGACTTCGACCGCGTCACCGGGGGATCGACGTCGAGCCCCGTCAAGCTTCCGGCCTGGCGCTCGGAGGTTACGGCGACGCGGGCCGACGTGTGGACCGGCCGGGGCTGGTACGGCCTGACCCCGGCCTCCCGGCTGTTCCTGCTGTGGGGCCACAGCCACCTCCTGGGAAGCGGGCTCCGCGGATGGGTCAACGCGCGGCGGCGCGAGCTGAAGGACCGCCTGCTCGGTTACCGCCGCTTCTCGGCCTACGACCTGCGGCCGGAGGCGATGCGCCGGGCCGCGGAGGTCCTGCTCCGGTTCCGGCCGCAGGCGATGCTGGGCTACAGCGTGGCCCTGCACCGCTTCGCCCGCGTCAACGAGGATCGCGCCGTACCGCTGCAGGCGCTCGGTCTCCGCGCCGTGATCGGTACCGGCGAGTCGTTCCCCTCGCCCGACACGAGCGGCGCGCTCGGACGGCTCTTCGCCTGCCCGGTGGCGATGGAGTACGGAGCCGTCGAGACCGGCGTCGTGGCCCACACCCACCCGTCGGGCGGGTACCGCGCCTTCTGGCGCAGCTACCTGCTCGACGCCGAGCGGCAGCCGTCGGGCCATTACCTGCTGCGCGTCACCAGCCTGTACCCACGCTGCTTCCCGCTGGTGCGCTACGAGATCGGCGACGAGATCGACCTCGGTCGCCCGGGACCGGCGTTCGCCACCTCCGTCACGAGCTTCGAGCGCGTGGTCGGTCGCAGCAACGACTACGTGGAGCTGTCGGACGGGGCGATGATCCACTCCGAGGCGTTCAGCCACGCGCTGCGCGATTGCGCCGGGATCGGCAGCTTCCAGGTCGTGCGCGGCCCGTCCGGGGACCGCATTCGCTTCACCGCCGGCGCGACGCCGCCGTCCGACGCGGCGCTGGCCCAGGTGCGGGAGCGATTGCGCCGGATCCACCCCGAGCTGGCGCGGTTCGCCTTCGAGCGCGTCGAGGACCTGCCGCGAACCGTCGCCGGCAAGACGCGCATGGTGCTCGTCGAGCGCGACAGGCGCTGAGCGGCAGCGCGCGTGGTAAGCTGCCGCGGCCCGTGCGCGGGCCTCGTCCGCGATGAAGGTCCTGCACGTCATCCCGAGCTACGTCCCCGCCTACCGCTACGGTGGACCGGTCTATTCGGTCCACGGCCTGTGCCGCGCGCTGGTCGGGCGCGGCCACGCGCTCGACGTCCTGACGACCAACCGCGACGGGCCGGGCGAGAGCGCGGTCCCGATCGGGGAGCCGGTCGACGTCGACGGCGTCCGCGTCTGGTACTACCGCTGTCCCGCGCTGCGCCGCCTGTTCTGGGCGCCGGCGATGGGCCGCGCCCTGCGGCAGCGCGTCGCCGGCTACGACCTGGTCCACGTCCACGCGCTGTTCCTCTGGACCTCGGTCGCCGCCGGCCGCGCGGCGCGGCGCGCCGGCGTGCCCTACATCGTCTCTCCCCGCGGGATGCTCGTCCGCGATCTGGTGCGGGGCAGGAGCAGCTGGGCCAAGGCCGGCTGGCTCCGCCTGTTCGGTCGCAGGCTGCTCGCCGGCGCCGCCGCGCTGCACGTGACGAGCACCGTCGAGGCCGGCGCGGCGCGGAGCTTCGGCCTGGCCCTCCCTCCGTTGTTCGTGGTGCCGAACGGGATCGACCCGCCGGCCGCTGCCGGCGACGGGCGCGCGAGCGGGCCCGATGCCGACGACGCCGATCGACCCTCGGACCTGCTGTTCCTCGGGCGGATCAGCTGGGAGAAGGGGCTCGATCGCCTGCTCGTCGCGCTGCGCTCCGTGCCCGGCGCACAGCTGACGATCGCCGGCAACGACGAGGGGGGCTACCGCCCGCGGCTCGAGCGCCAGGCGCAAGCGGCCGGGGTCGCGGACCGCGTGCGCTTCACCGGTCCCGTGGCGGACGCGCGCAAGCGGGCGCTGCTGCAGAGCGCGAAGCTGCTGGTCCTCCCGTCGTACAGCGAGAACTTCGGGAACGTCGTCCTGGAGGCGATGGCCGAGGGCTGCCCGGCGGTCGTGACGCCCGAGGTCGGCGCCTCCGATCTGCTCGTCGAGAGCGGCGCGGGCATCGTCGCCGGCGGGTCGCCCGAGACGCTGGGCCCGGCGATCGCCGCGCTCCTCGCCGACGCCGGCCGGCGCCGCGAGATGGGGGAGCGCGGGCGCGAGGCGGCGCGAGTGCGCTACTGCTGGTCGGCCGTCGGCCTGCTGATGGAGCAGCAGTACCGCCGAGTGGTGGGCGCCCGCTAGCCGGGACGGGGAACGGAACGACCTCCGCCCGGCGTGCGCCGCGCCGGCTCGGCAGCTCGGCTTGGTGCCGCGCGCGAGCGGGAGAGTCGGTGCACCCGCGCGAGCCCGCGGAGGCAGGAACGACTACAATCGAACGTGCCGTGCGATCGGTCCCGTTCTACTTCGACGTCGTCTCGCCGTACAGCTGGCTCGCCCTGATGGAGGCGGAGAGCTTCGCCGCGCGGCACGCCGTGCGCTGGGAGCTGCGGCCCGTGGTCTACGCCGCGCTGCTCGAGGCCCACGGGCTCGTCGGACCGGTCGAGACGCCGGCCAAGCGCCGCTACACGATGCACGACGTCGTGCGTGCGGCCCGACGCCGCGGGCTGCGGATCGTCGGGCCCCCGGCCCACCCGTTCCGCTCGCTCGAGGCCCTGCGGCTGCTGGAGTCGTTCCGCGACGATCCGCGCGTACTGCGGCTGGCCGTGGCGCTCGCCGATGCCTGCTGGGGCGACGGTCGCGAGCTGACCGATCCCGAGGTGCTGCGCGACGTGCTCGCCGCGGTCGGCCTGGAGACGGCCGACCTCGAGCAGCGCCTCTCGGCCGAGCCGGTCAAGCAGGCGCTGCGGCGGGCGACCGAAGCGGCGATCGCTTCCGGCGTCTTCGGCGTGCCGACGTTCCTGCTCGACGGCGAGCTGTTCTGGGGGCACGACCGGCTGGACCACCTCGCGGCGCGGCTCGCCGGGGAGCCGTCCCCGCGGGAGGATGCCGAGCGCCTGCTGGCGCGTCCGGCCGGCGTCGTTCGTCCCGGAGCCGGACGCTAGCCCAACTTCCGCAGCAAGGCGACCTAAGTTCTTTGTTTTCAACAACGGCCTCTCGAAGTTGGCACTACATTTCGACGGTCTGCGGAGGCTTCAGCCGCTGGGGCAGCTCCAGTCCCA
>Ga0187893_10003930_pt1 | contig 29142 bp, 19 predicted proteins | sample MA1701074metaG_FD_139574 | JGI IMG/M metagenome (GOLD analysis project Ga0187893, IMG submission 139574) | White microbial mat communities from a basaltic lava cave in the Kipuka Kanohina Cave System on the Island of Hawaii, USA - MA170107-4 metaG ...
CGCCTGGGGAGTACGGTCGCAAGGCTGAAACTCAAAGGAATTGACGGGGGCCCGCACAAGCGGTGGAGCATGTGGTTCAATTCGACGCAACGCGAAGAACCTTACCTGGGCTCGAACGGCTGTAGACAAGCTGTGGAAACACGGCTTTCCCGCAAGGGACCGCAGTCGAGGTGCTGCATGGCTGTCGTCAGCTCGTGTCGTGAGATGTTGGGTTAAGTCCCGCAACGAGCGCAACCCTCGTCCTGTGTTGCCACTCCGCAAGGAAGCACTCTCAGGAGACCGCCGGCGATAAGCTGGAGGAAGGTGGGGATGACGTCAAGTCATCATGGCCTTTATGTCCAGGGCTACACACGTGCTACAATGGACGGTACAAAGCGCTGCCAACCCGCAAGGGGGAGCCAATCGCAAAAAACCGTTCTCAGTTCGGATTGCAGGCTGCAACTCGCCTGCATGAAGCTGGAATCGCTAGTAATGGCGTATCAGAACGACGCCGTGAATACGTTCCCGGGCCTTGTACACACCGCCCGTCACATCACGAAAGTGGATTGTACTAGAAGTCTGCAGGCTAACCGCAAGGAGGCAGCGGCCCAAGGTATGATTCATGATTGGGGTGAAGTCGTAACAAGGTAGCCGTAGGAGAACCTGCGGCTGGATCACCTCCTTTCTAAGAGAGACCGTGGGTGGAGTCAGATCGCACCGTGTCCGTTACCAACGGGCGCAAAAAAAAAACGCGACTGGCAGCCGTTCCACTCCATAAACGCTTCGAGCTCTCTTTTACCCGCTCAATAACCGATTGGCATCGGTAGCGGTTCCGGACTGGCTCCGGGCCGCACATCCAACTGGCCTCGATCATTTTCTAAAAGTTCCCTGCCTTGGCCGTTCGCCGAACACGGGCGGCCAGCCAGGAGGGACTGCGGGGCTGTAGCTCAGCTGGGAGAGCGCCTGACTTGCACTCAGGAGGCCGTCGGTTCGATCCCGATCAGCTCCACCAGCTCAAAAAAGCCGTCGCACGAGCAAGCGCAAAGGGCCTGTAGCTCAGGTGGCTAGAGCGCACCCCTGATAAGGGTGAGGTCGGTAGTTCGACTCTACCCAGGCCCACCAGCCTGTCCGGCAAGGACGGGGGAGCAAGGGGACGGCAAGGCAAGAGGCCAAAAGCGAGCAGTTGGAAACAGATGAAGTTTTCCGACTATTGGCTTCTGGCTTCTTCGGTTAGAAAACCAGATCGATCTTTGAAAACTGAATATGGATAGCATGGGCAACGCAAGTTGCCGATTCCGCGCCGCGATAAAACCTAAACCTATGCGGCGGCGGGATCAAGAGCGCGAAAAATATGTGCTTGAAGTTAATTTTATGGTCAAGCTACTAAGGGCATGCGTGGGGATGCCTTGGCGCTAGCAGGCGATGAAGGACGCGGCCAGCGGCGATACGCCTCGGGGAGATGCAAGCAATCTGTGATCCGGGGATGTCCGAATGGGGGAACCCACCTTGTGCGAACACAAGGTATCCTGTCGTGAATACATAGCGGCAGGAAGCAAACCTGGGGAAGTGAACCATCTTAGTACCCAGAGGAAGAGAAAACAACCGTGATTCCGAGAGTAGTGGCGAGCGAAATCGGAACAGCCCAAACCAGGCGATTCGCAAGGAGAGCCTGGGGTTGTAGGACCACAAATCATGGATGGCGGCACGGCGGGCGGAAGCCGGCGGTGAAGTCATCCGTGGTAAAGAGGTAACTAAAGTGATAACCGAACGGTATGGAAAGGCCGGCCAAAGAGGGTGACAGCCCCGTAAGTGAAATTGCAATAGTACTTCCAGTGGCTCCTGAGTACAGCGGGGCACGAGAAACCCTGCTGGAAACCGCCGGGACCATCCGGCAAGGCTAAATACTTGCTAGCGACCGATAGTGAACAAGTACCGTGAGGGAAAGGTGAAAAGAACCCCTGCGAGGGGAGTCAAAAGTACCTGAAACCGCATGCCTACAAGCAGTGGGAGGGCTATGGCGCCGCCGTCAAACGCGGAGCAATGCCTGACCTCGTGCCTATTGAATAATGAGCTGGCTAGTTACTCTTAGTGGCGTTAGGTTAAGCAAAAGCGAGCCGAAGCGAAAGCGAGTCTGAATAGGGCGATATAGTCGCTGGGAGTAGACGCGAAGCGGGATGATCTACCCTTGGCCAGGATGAAGTCCGTGTAACAGCGGATGGAGGTCCGAACCAGTGTTGGTTGAAAACAGCTTGGATGAGCTGAGGGTAGGGGTGAAAGGCTAATCAAATTCCGTGATAGCTCGTTCTCTCCGAAATAGCTTTAGGGCTAGCCTCGCGCGGTCCGTCCCGGTGGTAGAGATCTGGATGAACTAGGGGCCTTCCCAGGTTACCGAATTCAACCAAACTGCGAATGCCGGGCACGTGTAGCGCGGGAGTCAGACGGCGGGGGCTAAGCTTCGTCGTCAAAAGGGGAAGAGCCCAGACCACCAGCTAAGGTCCCCAAATTCACGCTAAGTGGTAAAGGAAGTCGAGTGCCCCAGACAGCCAGGAGGTTGGCTTAGAAGCAGCCATCCTTTAAAGAAAGCGTAATAGCTCACTGGTCGAGGAACTCGGTGCCGACAATTCAGCGGGGCTGAAGCGTGATACCGAAGCTGTGGATCCAATTTATTGGGTGGTAGGAGAGCATTCCTGGTGCAGTGAAGGCGGACCGGAAGGATCGCTGGAGCGCCAGGAAGAGACTCTGCCAGCATAAGTAGCGAGAAACCAGGTGAGAACCCTGGTCGCCGAAAGTCTAAGGTTTCCTGAGCAAGGTTAATCCGCTCAGGGTTAGTCGGGGCCTAAGGTGAGGCCGAAAGGCGTAGCCGATGGACGCACGGTTAATATTCCGTGACTACCTGAAATGATAAAGTCCGATGGGGGGACGCAGACCGTAAACTCCGGGGAGGGTTGGTGTCGAACCGGAGCCAAGGGAGGTCAGGATTGGCAAATCCGCCTGATCGTCTGCCTGGAAAAGCCTCTAGGGAAGTTCGGGTACCCGTACCACAAACAGACACATGTGGACGAGATGAGTATTCTCAGGCGCTCGGGTGACGGGTTGTTCAGGAACTAGGCAAATTAACCCCGTAACTTCGGGAGAAGGGGTGCCCTCAGCAATGGGGGCCGCAGCGAAGCGCGTCAGGCGACTGTTTAACAAAAACACAGGTCTCTGCAAAGTCAAAAATACGACGTATAGGGGCTGACGCCTGCCCGGTGCCGGAAGGTTAAAGGGAGGGGTTAGCCGCAAGGCGAAGCTCTGAACTGAAGCCCCGGTGAACGGCGGCCGTAACTATAACGGTCCTAAGGTAGCGAAATTCCTTGTCGGGTAAGTTCCGACCTGCACGAATGGCGTAACGATCTGACGACTGTCTTAACAACCTGCCCGGCGAACTTGTGGTTCCGGTGAAGACGCCGGATACCCGCCGCAAGACGGAAAGACCCCGTGCACCTTTACTGCACCCTATCAGTGAATTATGGGGCGGTCTGCGCAGGATAGGTGGGAGGCTATGAACCCGGGCTTTTGGGCTCGGGGGAGCCAATGGTGAGATACCACCCTGATCGTTCTGTGATTCTAACCTCCTCCCGTTATCCGGGAGAGGGACACTGATAGGCGGGTAGTTTGACTGGGGCGGTCGCCTCCTAAACGGTAACGGAGGCGCGCGAAGCTAGGTTCAGGCGGTTTGGAAATCCGCCGTTTGAGTGCAAAGGCATAAACCTGGTTAACTGCAAGACCAACGAGTCAAGCAGATGCGAAAGCAGGCCTTAGTGATCCGGTGGTTCTGTATGGAAGGGCCATCGCTCAACGGATAAAAGGTACGCCGGGGATAACAGGCTGATCGGAGCCAAGAGTTCATATCGACGCTCCGGTTTGGCACCTCGATGTCGGTTCATCGCATCCTGGGGGTGCAGAAGCTCCCAAGGGTTAGGCTGTTCGCCTATTAAAGCGGTACGTGAACTGGGTTCAGAACGTCGCGAGACAGTTCGGTCCCTATCTGCGGTGGGCGTAGGAGATTTGAGTGGGGCTGGCCGTAGTACGAGAGGACCCGGCTGGACGAACCTCTTGTGATCCAGTTGTCATACCTGTGGCATAGCTGGGTAGCGAAGTTCGGTAGGGATAAGCGCTGAAAGCATATAAGTGCGAAACCCGCCACAAGATGAGATCTCCCAAGCGCAAGCTATGAAGGGCCGTGGAAGACCACCACGCTGATAGGCTGGATGTGTAAGCACAGTAATGTGTTGAGCTAACCAGTACTAATCGCCCGTTCGGCTTGACCATAAAATTTACTACAGGCATATATGTAGATGCTCGCGGTAACTTGCCGCCCGCTATCCGGATTCAGTTCTTTAAAAGCTTTGGGTGACTATAGCGAGAGGGTCACACCCGTTCCCATCCCGAACACGGCAGTTAAGCCTCTCAGCCCCGATGGTACTGCATGCGCGAGTGTGTGGGAGAGTAGGACGTTGCCCGATTAAAAACGAAAAGCCCGGTCTAAAGCCGGGCTTTTTGCTTTGTTTGGGGCCTCAAGGCTCCACCAGAACCGGCAACTCCGCCGCCATGGTCTCCCCGTCCTTCACGCCGCTTTGCACGGCGACATCGACATGATTGGCCAACCCGAGCTCGAGGTCCCGGCGCATCCAGTTCTCCCCGGACCGGATTAACGCATAAGGACGCCGGCGATCGTCCCGGAAGACGCATTCCCTGGGCACAACAACCACATCTTCGACGCTCGCGACGATAATATCGGCGCTGGCTGACAGGTTGGGGATTACGCTACCGGCCAGACGATCCAGGGTGACGCGAACCGGCACTTCGCGCACATGGTACGGCCGCTGGCCGGCGGATTTCATGGTCGCGCCGATCGAGGCCACCCGGCCGGGAAGCTCAAGTTCCGGAAAGGCATCGAAATAAACCCGCGCCTTCAAGCCCAACCGCAGCATCTCGCTGTCGACCTGATTTACCGTAGCTTCGAGCATCATCGACGATGAATCCACGATCTCGGCAAACGCGTGCCCCGATCCCACGGATTCGCCTTCCTGGATTTCGACATACTCGCCGCTGCGTGAAACGCGCTTCACGACCAGTACGCCGTCCATTGGAGCGGGAAACACCATGCTTTCTAGATTGTCTTCCGCCTTGCGGAGATCATTACGCAACTGAACAAGTTCCAATTCCTGGCGCCGCATCGAGGCGGTCTCGGAAGCGATTACGTACTTCGTTTCCATCTCCATTTGTTGGTGGCGGGCGGTGGCTTCTTCGTAGTTCATGCGAAAACGCTCCACCTGGATGGCGGACCGGACCGGCGCGGTCTTCAAGTCCAGCGCCGCTTTCTCCATGGCTCCCTTGGCGGCCAGCACGCGCTGCTCCTGCTGCACGCGACGCAACAGAAGACTTGCCTCCAGCCGCAGCATGGCCGCTTCCTGCTGGGCAATCGACGAACGGTAGTCGCCGGCGCGCAGAATCATCATCTCGCGGTCGAATTCGGCAACGATCTGGCCCTTTCTCACCAGCGATCCCGGCCGCAATAACCGCTCTAAGGTCAGTGAGAGCTCGCTCGAATCGCGGCTGGAACGCGATCCGCGCATACGCGGAGCGATGAGAAAGCTGAAGCGGGACGCCGTCGTCATTCCACTGACTCGCACCGTCCGCTGCACGCTGCCAACACGAGCCTTGGCGGTGCGCACGCGGGCAATCGATGACGGGGTGGGCGCGGGAGCGCGCCTTAGAAGCCACCCGCCGGTCCCCATCGCAACCAGGAGGGTTCCAAGAAGCCATGCGGTCAAGCGATGCCGCAAACGACGAGCGCGGTCCGGCACGCCAGGCAACGGTGAGGGCGGTGGTGCGAGAACCGGCGAGCGGGCGTGACTCAAGCGATGTTCGCCTTTCACAAATACAATCGGCGGACTGCTCCCCTGCCGCCACACCGTTTCCTGTATTCCGGTCTCAAACCTGGCATTCTAGCGCAGTAGCCACGAACAGCGCGTAACGACAACCGTCACAGGGTCTGTGACATAATTGCACCTTTGTATGAAATATCGAAGCCGTGTTCTCGTTCTGCTGTTTCTGCTATCGATCATCACCTACATAGACCGTGTGTGCATCTCGGTCGCCGGGCCGCGCATGCAGCAGGACCTCGACATTTCACCGGAGCGCTGGGGCTGGGTAACCAGCGTGTTCGCTCTTTCCTATGCGCTGTTTGAAATTCCCAGCGGCGCCATGGCCGATCGAATTGGCGCACGACGGGTGCTCACGCGGATCGTTCTTTGGTGGTCTGCCTTCACGGCGCTGACCGGGACCGTTTCCAATTATTTTCTGCTGCTGTTTGTGCGCTTCTGTTTCGGGGCCGGGGAAGCCGGAGCCTACCCGGGCAGCACCTCCTCGGTATCCCGCTGGTTTCCAGCGGCCGAGCGCGCCAAGGCCGCGGGAGCAATCTGGATGGCCAGCCGCCTGGGCGGAGCACTATCCCCGGTGCTGGTGGTGCCGATCCAACAGGTCTACGGATGGCGGGCGTCGTTTTATGTATTCGGCCTGCTGGGCGTTATCTGGTGTTTTGCCTGGTTCCGATGGTACCGCGACAATCCCGCCGACAAAGAAGGGATCAGCAGACAGGAACTGGACGAGATCGGGCCTCCCGCCAAGAGGGGCCATCACGGGCTTCCGTGGGGCAAGGTTCTGGGCCAGCGGAATTATTGGAACATCCTGCTGATGTATCACACGTATTGTTGGGGCGCCTATTTTTATCTTTCCTGGCTTCATACCTATTTGCAAAAGGGCCGCGGGTTTACGGAAAACGAAATGGCCGTTGCCTCAACGGCGCCTTTTCTATGCGGAGCCGCAGGAAATCTGTTTGGCGGCTGGCTGAGCGACCGGCTTGTTAAAACGAAGGGGCTGACTTTCGGACGGCGTTTTGTAGGCACAACCGGACTGGCGCTTTCGGCATTGTGCATGCTGGCCACGTCGCAAACGGAAAGTAAGATCCTCGCCGTTGTGTTTCTTTCTCTGGGATACGGATTCATGGATTGCATGCTCCCGGTCGCATGGGCTATCTGCCTGGACGTAGGTGGAAAATACGCCGGAGCGGTGAGCGGTTCCATGAACATGGCAGGGCAGTTCGGCTCCTTCGCCACCGCCTCGGCTTTCGGTTATGTCGTGGCCGCGACAAAAAGCTACAACGCTCCCTTGGTTCCCATGAGCGGGCTGCTGATGATCAGCGCCTTTTTGTTTACCCGGATTGATCCAACCAAACCTCTGGTTAGCCCCGAGGAAGAAGCCGCTTTGGAAAAAGCCGCATGAGTTTTGAAGTACTCGAGCACACGGCGGATATCGGCTTTCGAGCCTGGGGCGAGTCGTGCGAGCAGATGATCGAGAATGCCAGCGCCGCGCTTGTCTTTATCGCCCTTGAACCCGCCGGCATCGAACCCCGCGAGCCCTTCCCCATCGCCGCCATGGGCGACGACCGGGAGACTTTGCTGGTCAACTGGCTGAGCGAAGTGCTTTATTACATCGACGGCCGGCTAATTGCCTTGCGCCGCTTCCAAGTGCAGCGCCTGGAAGAAACGGAAGCAGCGGGCATCGCCTGGGGCGAGCCGAGGTCGGAAGCCCATCATGCCAAACTGATCGTGAAGGGTGTCACATACCACCAGCTCAAAATTGAACGCCTGGCTGACAAGTGGCAATGCGAAGTCTTCCTTGACATTTGACCCTGCGACCCAGACCAAACGTTTCGATATACTTCTCAACAGGTACTCCCGTACCACAATTGCTTCAGGAGGGCTGATATGTCCAGATTTTCCTTGATTTTCCTTTCTCTGATGGTGAGTGTTCCTCTAGCCGCTCAAAACGTGACCGGAAGCATCTCCGGAGTGGTCACGGATGGCACCGGGGCCGTCGTCCCGAACGTTCAGGTCACGGCCGTGAACACCGGAACACGCGCGACTTTTCAGGGCGCGAGCAACAGTGAGGGAATTTACAACATTCGCGCCATCCCCATCGGCATCTACGACGTTGTGGCCGAGGCAAGTGGATTCAAGAGGTATGAAGCGCGGGCCATCCGCCTTCAGGTAAACGAGATCGCCCGCGTCGATATCCCGCTTGCGCTCGGGGCGACCGTCGAATCGATTACCGTGAGCGGACAAGCAGTCACCGTGGACACCACAACCGCCACATTGAAGACCGTGGTCGACCAGAAGCGCATCGCGGAGCTGCCGCTCAACGGGCGCAACCCGACGCAGCTTATGCGCCTGGTGGCAGGCGTCGTCATCGACACGTGCACCGATGTGCTTTCCGGCACCACCTACCCCGGCGTTCAGCCTGCATCGGTGAACGGCGGCCGCGGCAACTCGACCAACTACATTCTCGATGGCGCCCAGAACAACGACCATTACAGCAACGCCCCCAACCCCATGCCGAATCCCGACGCACTTCAGGAATTCAGCGTCCAGGTGAATAACTTCAGCGCGGAGTTTGGCCGCAATTCTGGCGGGATCGTGAACGCCGTCACCCGCTCTGGCACCAACGATTTTCATGGCAGCGCGTTTGAATACGTGCGTAACAAGGCGGTGAACGCAGCCAATTTCTTCGCGCCCATTCGCGACGGAAAGAAAGTGGACGACGGGCTGAAGCGCAACCAGTTCGGAGGCGTCTTTGGCGGACCGGTACTGATCCCGCGCCTTTATAACGGAAAGGACCGCAGCTTCTTCTTCGTCAGCTACCAGAGCACAATTGCGCGCCGCGCGCCTACGGTTGCGCAGCGCGTTGTCGCCACCGAAGCGCAGCGCCGCGGCGATTTCTCCAACATCACACGCCCGCTTCGGGACCCATTCGGCAGCGGCTTTTATGCGAATAACCAGATTCCGGCGTCGCAGTTCAGCCCCATCAGCCGCGGAATTCTCGACTTTATCCCCACTCCACCGGGCGGCGGACGCGAAATCTTCACTGCCGCGGCGGAAAATTTCAATGACCAGCAACTGCTGGTGCGCGGTGATCAGCAGATCAGCTTAAAGAACAGGCTGAGCGGCCGCTACTGGCGTTCCTGGGCGGACACGCCTGGGATCCTCAACCCTCGCAATTACCTCGAACAGACCACTGGCCGGACCTGGCTTAACAACAGCATCACATTAACTGACACCCATACGTTTGGCGCCACAGTAACCAATCAGCTTCTGTTCGCGTTCAACCGCACCGATGGCAACAACCGCCCACTCTTTCCCGAGAAACCCATCGCCGCGCTCGGGTCGCGCATCTTCAATGACGACAGGCCGCAGTGGCACGTAACCGTGGTCGGATATTGGGGCACGCTGAATACTGGCGACACCAACCAGTTCCTTCGTGATGAATACCAGATTTCCGATACGCTGCGCTGGACCAAAGGCCGCCATAACATGACTTTCGGCGGCGAGTATGGCTACGGCATCGGCGATATCGTAAACAACTTCCGCGCTAATGGCCAGTGGAATTTCAACGGCACCGCGCCGTTCACTACCGACTCTCTGGCCGACTTTATGGTCGGCAAGTTCTTCGCCCTGACACAGGGAATCGGGGAGTACAAAAAGACACGGTTCAACCTGCTCAGCTTTTTCTTTAACGACTCGATGAAGCTTTCCCGCCGTTTCACGCTCGATCTAGGCGTGCGGTGGGAGCCGTTCTTCCCCTACACCGATGTAGACGGCAAACTTGCTTCCTGGTATCCGGGCGTGCAGTCGCGGCGATACGTCAACGCCCCACGCGGCGTAGTTTATCCCGACGACGCCGGAGTTCCGGCGGGCGGCTCGCCGAGAACATGGGGCAACTTCGGTCCCCGGCTGGGTTTTGCCTGGGACGTTTTCGGCGATGGCAAGACATCGCTGCGCGGCGGATACGGCATCTTCTTCGACCGGTCCAACACAATCTCAACCAACAGCCAGGCCAACCAGGCTCCATTTGGCACGGTCGTAACCGTGAACGGGAACGCGCAAAACAGTTTCGCGAATCCCTATCTCGGCACGGTGAATCCCTTCCCGGCCAGCACGAACCCTCCCGGCGACTCCGTCTTCCCTCCGTTCAGCACGCATTTTCTCTATGCGGGCGATATGCGCAACGCTTACATTCAGGCGTGGAATCTGACGGTGGAGCGCGAGATTCCCGCCGGCTTTGTGCTGCGCACCTCCTACGCCGCATCCAAAGGGACCCGGTTGGTGGCGCTGCGGGAGGTTAATGCCGCGGTTTATGCGCCCGGCGTTACTACGGCGACCACAAATCAACGCAGACCCTTCGCACCTGGGCTCGGACAGACCACGCTGGTCGAACCAGTGAGCAACTCCACTTTCCATGCGTTCCAATTCACGGCCGAGCGGCGCTTCAGTGGTGGATTTACGATCCTCGGCAATTACCAATTCTCCAAATCGATCGACGATACTTCCGCCAACAAGGCTACCGGCCAGGTTCGTGTTAACCCGTTTAACCAGGCCTTCGATAAAGGGCCGTCTGATTTTGACCGGCGGCACGTGGTCAATCTCTCGAGCGTTTGGGAACTGCCATGGCGCTCTTCCAGCCGTGCAGCAAATCTTCTCGCCGGCGGCTGGAGCATGAACGGCATCGTCGCCCTGTCCAGCGGATATCCGTTTTCGGTGGGCAGCGGCGTCGATAACGCGCGCACCGGCACCGGCGGACAGCGCGCCGACCTTGCCGGCGATCCTTATTTTCCCGATGGCCGCAGCCGCACCGAGCGGGTAGGCGAATGGCTGCGCCGCTCCGCCTTTGTCCCCAACGCTCTGAACACGTTTGGAACGCTCGGCCGCAACGTCTTCCGCGGACCGGGCATCGCCACTGTCGATCTCGGACTGGTGAAAGGTTTCGAGATTCGAGAAAACATGGTCACTCAGTTCCGGTTCGAGTTATTCAACGCCTTCAATCGCGTGAACCTCACCGGTCCCAACGCCTCGCAGAACAATGTGCAGTTCATGCGCACAACGAACGCATTCGATCCGCGCATTCTGCAATTCGCGCTGCGATTCCAGTTTTAGGGAACACAGGCGGGCGCTTCAAAACTCCAGCCGCAGCGCAAGCTGCAACTGGCGCGGGTTTCCCACCGTGCTTGCGATCACGCCCGCCTGCACGTTTCCGATTGAGGCATTGGGTAGACCGAATTGGGGCGTATTGAAGACATTGAACGCCTCAGTGCGGAATTGCATTTTAATCTGCTCGCGGATCTGAAATTCCTTGAAAAGGGATACGTCGAAGTTGACGCGGCCCGGCCCGAAGAGGATATTGCGTCCGGCATTTCCGAAGGTGTACAGCGCCGGCGTGGTGAACGCCCGAGGGTCGAACCATCGCACCAACGACCGCTCCGCGGAGGAAAGCGTTCCCGAATCGACACGGTTTGGCCGGCTGGCGCAGCAGTTGGTCGTTGGTGTTTGAAGCATCGGAGTAAAGGGCAGTCCCGTCTGGAACGTGGCGATCCCGTTCGTCTGCCACCCACCGAAGATCCAATGAGTCACACCACCCTGGCTCAGCAACGCGCGCCCTTTTCCAAATGGCAGGTCGTAGAGATAACTCACCGTCATCCGGTGGCGCAAGTCGTATGAGGCGTTGCCCCTGTCGGCATTGCGGTTGCGGATATCCTGAGGCGCTCCGGTTCCACCGCCGTACTCGGTGCCCACGTTCTCAATCACATGCCCCCAAGCGTAGCCCACCAGAAAACCCAACCCATGACTCATCCGCTTCTCCACGCTGAGCTGGAAAGCGTGATAGCTGCTCAATCCATCCGACTGCGCGTACGTCACCCCGGCCAGGCCTGGCCGCACGCTGAAGAACGGCCGCCGGCTGGCAACGGACGTCGCGCCGGGCACGGGCTGGTTCAGATCGATATTGCTGGCGAGCCGGCGCCCCAGGTTGCCGACATAAGCGAGTTTGACGATCGTGCGCCACGGCGCGATCTCCTGCTGCACGCTGAGGTTGTATTGTTGCGCGTAGCCGGAACGGAATCCTGGGAACACGCCCAGCACGGCTCCGGTCGGGTTCTTCGCAAGGTCGAGGTTCAACGCCGGCTCCGCCGGGAAGCCGGCGCTTACGCGCTGTCCGACGTTGATGTCGCCCGGCGGCACGCTGTAGATCGGTCCGTAGGGTAAATGCCGGTGGCCGCGCAGATAGGCATTCAGGGCGCCTCCGGGGTTATAGAAAATGCCGTAGCCGCCGCGCAATACTGTGTTTGGGCGAAGCTGCCAGGCGAAGCCGAAGCGTGGCGCCAGGTCGCGGAAATTGCGCCGCAATCCAACTCTCTTATCTACGCCGTCGCGCCCGGCAATCTTGACCGTTGCGCTGTCAGCGTCGAAAAACGCCCAGCGGTCGGCGACTTCCGAGAATGGACTGTAATATTCCCAGCGAAGGCCCAGGTTGAGCGTCAATCGCCGGGTGACTCGAAAATCATCCGCGATATACAGACCCGATTCCAAGCCGCGCACTCCTACCCATGCAAGCAACCAGTCCTTTTCGATGAGGTTGGGGTAGCCAAGCAGGAAACTGGACATCGTGTCGCCGGTGTTGCCCACTCCAGGCAGGTTCGTAAATGCAGGGTTGAAGTTGAACCGGCCGGTCCCACGGTTGACACCGTAGTCGGTGAGCTGCCGGCGCCGGAAATCGATGCCGAACTTCAAGGTATGTTTTCCCTGCGTGTACGTCACGTTATCCACGTAATGAAAGGTGTTGATGAAGCGCAATATGGGCATGGTGCGGCTGGCGCCCGCGCCGCCATAGTTGGCGGGAGAGAAAACGGGGAGCACGGATTGTAGCGCGCTGGTGTTGGAGTTCGGCACGCCCAGTGCATTGCCGAGGTTGATGCCCGGTTCATGCCCTTCCGCCGTTGCCTCCATCGCAAAGCGGTTGTATCCGGCGCGGAATTCATTGATCAACCGGGGCGACAAAACACGGACATAGTTCAGCACGGCATGATAGACGGGCTGAAAGGCGGTACCGGCGAACGAATCTTCGTTGCTTAAGCCAGTGGGTTTTGGCAGGCCGGGAATCGACACCGCGGGGAAGGTATGGGGCGTGATCGTCTCGGTGTGCTGCACGGACCAGCGCGCAAAGAACGTGTCCGCCGGACTGAACTGGTGATCCACACGCACGTCCCCCTGGTTCCAATTCTGCCGCAGCGTGTTGTTCACCAGAAAATTGTTAAAACGGCCGCTATTTTGCGGCTCCGGGTAAGCGTTGATCAGTTTGGCGGTCACCGGATCAAACCGCGCGGAGGGAATCTGATTGTTCGGAAACTGGTCGCGGATGAAGCCGGCGCCGGCCGGGTTCGCACGTGTAGTGAGCGGGTCGAAAATGCGGTTAACCGCGCTGAAATCGCCCCGGCGCATCGCCAGACTCGGCACCGTGCTCTGAAAGCTTTGCAAAGAGTCGCGCCGGTAGCCCTCGTAATCCACGAAAAAGAACGTGCGGTTACGGCCGTTATACAACTTTGGAATCAGGACCGGACCACCCAGCGAGAGACCGAATTGATTAAACCGGAACGCGGGAAAAGGGGTGCCTCTGAGGTTATAGAAATTCCTGGCATCCATCGAGGAGTTCCGTAGGAACTCGAAAGCGCTACCGTGAAACTGATTTGTACCCGATTTCGTAATGACATCTACAATTGCGCCGGAGTTGCGCCCCAGATCGGCGCTGTAGAGATTGGTCTGCACTTTGAACTCGCGCACCGCTTCCACCGCGGGGCGCAGCACGATCGAAAGGGTATAGCGGTCATTGTTGTCGACGCCGTCGTAGAGAAAGTTGTTCGATCCTTCGCGATTTCCGTTGGAGAAAACTTCCGTTCCAGGCCGCCGGTCGTCGGGCCTGGTTCCGCTCATGATCGTACCCGTAGTGTTGAAGCCAACGCCGCTTACGCCCGGCGACAAAATGGCCAGTTGAACGAAATTACGCCCGTTGAGCGGAAGCTGATTGACGAAGCGCTCCGAAATCACGCTCCCGATGGCCGATGATTGGCTTTCGAGCAGCGGCGGCGCGCTGGTCACCTGGAGTGTTTCCGTAGTTTGCCCGACTTCAAGCACGAAGTCGAGCCGCAGACGCTGATTCACCTGTAACGGCACGCTCTGCTGCATCAGCCGCCGGAACCCCGGCGCTTCCACCGAGACAGCGTATTCTCCCGGAGGAAGCAGAGTCATTACGTAGGAGCCATCGGAGCTTGTCGCAGTTTGCCGGGAGGCGCCTGTTTCGCGATTGCCGGCCGTAATTTTTGCGCCTGCCACAACCGCGCCGCTCTGATCCGTGATAACGCCTGAGATCTCGCCCGTCGAGACCTGCGCGCATGCAAATGGTGCAAGCACGCCCGCCAACAGAAATATACAAGTGAATCGAGCCATCTTTCACAGCCTCCTGTAATCTGTTCGCCATCAGCGCCGTAATACAAATTTTTGCGCTCTCCAACCACCGAGTTCCGCCGTGTAAACGTCACCATTTGGGCCGACGGCAAGGTGGTGCACGCCGGCAAGCTGACCCGCCAGCCGACCCGGTTCGCCAAAGGCGCCCAAAATGCGCCCTTCCAGGTCGAGCTTGAAAATCCGGTTCCCGGCGGCGACAAAGAGATGCCCGTCGGCGCTCATCGCCAGGCCGGAAGCCGCGCCCACCTGGTTCCACTGCTTGAGGAACTTCCCGCCGCCGTCGAAAATCTGAATGAGACGGTTCTCGCGGTCGGCAACATAAACCAATCCCTTTCGATCGACCGCGATACCGTGCGGCAGCGCGAATCCGCCCTGGCCGGCGCCTTTGTTGCCCCAGCTCAGCAGAAAGGTTCCGTCCTTGGAGTACTTGGCAATCCGCGAATTGCCGTAGCCGTCGGAAATATAGAAATCGCCTTCCGGCGTGACGGCGACGTCTGTTGGCCCGTTGAACCGGTCGGGCCCTTCCGCAGCCTGGCCCGACCGGCCGAGCACCATAAGCACGCGGCCCTGCGGATTCATCTTGACCACGATGTGAGCGCCGCTGTCGATCACCCACAGATTCCCTTGCGGGTCCACGCGGATGCCGTGAGCGCGAGGAAACGAGCCGTCTCCCCACGAACGCACGTGTTTTCCGGCGCCGTCTAGTTCGATGATCGGGTGCGGCCCTCGATGAAACAGGAGAACGTGGCCTTTACCGTCAACGGTTACCGAAGCCGTCTCACCCAGCAGCCAGCCTTGGGGTAATTGCGGCCAGTTCGGGTCAACGCTATAGGGAAGCCGCGGGGGATTCGATTGCGCCCGGGCCAGGACGGCGCCCGCGGCGATTAGAAGGAGCAAGTAAGTACGCATTCAGCCTCCTTCGGTTTTCGATGATTCTATCACCGTTCTACTGTGGCGTTCGAACCGGCTGCGGAATAGCCGCGCCATCGGCGCGCGAATCGGAAGCTCCGTAGTTGACGTTTGTCCTGGCGTTGCGCATCACCGCATTTCCCCGGCCCATGCGAGCGGAATGCTCGCCGCGTACCTGGGGCTTGTGCCCAAGCTTCGTTAGCTCGGCTATCGCCGCCTCCCCAATGCGAGACTCGACGGTTACATCACAGCCTTGCGAATTTCCCTTGGTGAAGCGCGGCGCTTCGAGCGCGGCTTGCAGATTCATTCCATGATCGGCCATGTTGGAAACGAACTGGGCGTGCGCCAGCGGCTGGTTCGCTCCGCTCATGATCCCGAACCCGATCTGCCATTCGTCTTTCTCCATGTAGCCGGGGATGATGGTGTGAAACGGACGTTTGCGCGGCGCCACAACGTTCGGATGAGAAGCGTCGAGACGGAACCCCGAGCCCCGGTTATGCAGATGGAACCCCATCCCTTCAGCGACCACACCCGATCCCCAACTCCCCGAGACACTCTGGATCCAAGAGGCGATGTTCCCCTGCCTGTCCACGGCGGCCAGATACGTCGTATCACTTGACACCGAGCCGGCCGGGACCGAACAATTCGCTTTGCGGGGATCGATCAATGCCGCCCGGCCAGCGGCGTAATCCTTGCTGAGGAGCTTGTCCACTGGTACCCGCACAAATTTCGGATCCCCGACATAAGCCGACAGGTCCGCGTAGGCCAGCTTCATCGATTCGATCTTGGTGTGCATCCAGCCGGCCTGATTCGTAGATTTGCCCGGCGCGAAGCGCTCCATCAGATTCAGCATGAGCAGCGCCGCCATTCCTTGCCCGCTGGGAGGAAGCTCCACGACGCGCCAACCACGATAAACGGTGGAAATCGGCTCCACCCATTCCGAGGAGAATTCCGCAAGATCCGCGGCTTCCATACGGCCGCCGAGTTTCTTCGAAGTCTCCAGAATCGCGCGGGCGATCTCGCCCTTGTAGAAGGCCCGCGCGCCTTCCGACGCAATCAGCCGCAGCGCTTTGCCGAGGCCCGGATTCCGGAACATGTCCCCCATTTCCGGCGGCTTTCCGGAAGGCAGAAACACGCGCCGGCTTTCCTCGGTTTCAGCCACGCGTTTGTTCTGCCAGTGCGCGAAGGCCTGCTCCTGAAGCGGGAATCCCTGCTCCGCGTAATGGATGGCCGCATCGAAAAGGCGCTTCCAGGGCAGACGCCCGAAGCGCTGGTGCATCTTCTGCCAGCCGTCCACGCATCCGGGCACGGTTGCACTGTCGATGCCGGCGGAGGGCACGCGCTGCAATTTGCGCGCCGTGAAGTACTCGCGCGTCCAGGCTTGCGGCGCCCATCCGGCGGCGTTTAAGCCGAATAATTTTCCGCTGGCCGCGTCACGGTACAGCACGAACAGATCGCCGCCGATGCCGTCCATTCCCGGCTCGACCACGCCCAACACGGCGTTAGCCGCGATGGCGGCATCCACCGCCGAGCCGCCATCGGCGAGAATCATCGCCCCGGCCTGCGACGCCAGCACCTGGCTGGTGGCCACGATTCCATCGCGGGTAATGACCATGGAACGGGCGTGGGCGCGGTCCGATTGCGCGGCCGCCGGTACCGCACACAGCAACAACAAGCACCATCGCTTCATTGGTCAGCAAGTATATCGCAACGCGGCGCACGGCGGGGCAAATCGAATATGATCGGTGGAGAGAGCAAAGCCATGAAAGAAATAACTTCCTCCCGCCGTCAATTCGTGGGGGCCGCGCTGTCGGCGGCCACCCTTGCAGAACAGGTAATCGCGCAGACCACAGCTGCCTCAGCCGGCGGCGTGCCGATGCGCGTACTCGGCCGAACCGGCGTTCGCGTTTCCATCATCGGCATCGGAGGCTGGCATATCGGCGCAGTCAAAGATCCGAAAGAAGCCATCCGAATCATGCACGCCGCCATCGACGATGGCGTGAACTTCTTCGACAACTCGTGGGACTATCAGGACGGCGGAGCGGAAACCGTCATGGGCCAGGCGCTTGCGCAGGATGGCAAACGCAAGAAGGTCTTCCTGATGACCAAGAACTGCAACCGCGACTATGCCGGGTCGATGAAGTGTTTGGAAGACAGCCTGCGCCGGCTCAAAACCGACGTGCTCGATCTGTGGCAGTTCCATGAACTCGTCTACGATAACGACCCTGACTGGATCTTCGAAAAAGGCGGCATGAAGGCCGCGCTCGAAGCCAGGAAACAAGGCAAGGTGCGTTTCATCGGCTTCACCGGCCATAAAGACCCGCAAATCCATCTGAAAATGCTCGCCAAGCCGCATGATTGGGACACAGCGCAGATGCCGATCAACGTCCTTGACGCCACATATCGCAGTTTTCAGAACGATGTAGTGCCGGTCTGTCTCAAGAAGAACGTCGGTGTAATCGGCATGAAGGGATTGGCCGGCGGGCACCCGCAGGGAAGATTGATCAGCCACGTCAACCTCACCGCCGAGGAGTGCTACCGTTACTGCCTCAGCCTGCCCGTCGCGGTGCAGGTGGTGGGAATCAACTCGATGCAACATCTGAAGGAGGATGTGGCGCTGGCGCGCAATTTCAAGCCAATGACGTCCGAGCTTCGCCAGCAGTTGTTGGCCAAGGTGAAAGAGGTGGCCGGAGACGGCCGGCACGAGCTTTTCAAATCAACGAAGAATTTCGACGGCCCGCACCACCGCAAACAACACGGCTTCGATTTGGCGGACTAGCTGCGCGCCCGATTTGGCTCGCCGCTTGCAAGGATTGGGTGCGGAGGCGCAATGCTGAAAAACATCCAAGCGCAAGCGAACCCGGCGGCCCTGATGCAAAAAGCCGCCAAATCGACCCTTCGAGCCGTCAACGGCTCCAATTCTCGCAAAAACTTTTCGACAGAATGGCGGCGCGCCTTGAACGCCGCGCCAGGAATTGGCCGGTTGTCCGGCCAAAACTTGTCAACTGCCCGGACAACCGCCGCTCCCCACCAAATTTCTCCCTTCCATCCCCCGGGATTGCCGGTGGATAACACGCCAGCGCCCACGGCCGCGGATGTCGCCGCCAACCCGGCACGATGGGCCGGCACTTCCTTTGATCCGAATCGAGGCGTCACGCCCCTGATTCACACGATTCGGGCGCTGGAAGATGCCGATGCCCGGCAAGCCGGCTGCGGTTTCAATTGGCACGCACCTCAACAACCCGTCGCGGAACCGCCCGTGTATACACCGCCACAAGGTTCCATTGCAACCGGCGACCCGAATGTTTTCGTTACTCCATTCGGAAATACGTGGCACCGTCCGGCTACCGTGCCCGTCCATCAGACCAGCGAAGATTACAACCGCTGGCGCATAGCAACCTTCGGACCATTCCCGGCCTAATCTTTGTTGAAACCGGAATCGTGTAAGGCGCGTAATCTGTTCCATGGACGGGATTGCACTGCGCCATTTCCTTGCGATTGCGATTTCAGGGCTGCTGAGCACGGCGTCTGCAACCGCGGCCGGTTGGGGATGCCAGCCCGTTGAACCGGTTCGGAAGATCCTCGAGGAAAAGTATGATCCCACGTGGCAAATGCCGTGGGCGGAAAAACGGGAGTTCCGCCGCCGGCTGCTTGAAGAACTCATCGCCAGCCACCCAGGTGAGTCCGTACCACATCGCTATTACCTGGACTTGATCCGTTCCGAGTTTCCCGCGGAACTGCCGGCCGTTATCGATCGATACCGTTCCGCGGCGGCCGCGAATCCTGACAACACCGCCGCGCAATACACACTGGCTCTTGCCTTGTTTCGCGAGGACACGCCCCACGCCATCCGTATTCTCGACCGGCTGCGCGAAACCGACCCCGGCTACGCGATGACGTATCGCAGCCTGTTTTGGGTCCACTCCTCCGGCAGGTTTGAGGACAAGCAGAAGGCCGCGTCCGCGCTGGCTGCTTACGCCGATCGCTGCCCCAGCAGCGATGATGCCTACATGGTCTGGAACATTTCCCGGATGGGTGAGCCGGCGCTTCAAAAGCGTTACGCGGCCGATCTTCGCAAGAGCCTGGAGACGGAAACGAACCGGCGCAGGATTCGCGAAGGTTATTCCGCCTTGTGGGGTTTTGAATTCCGGCTGACCCCACCCTCCGGTCATCCCGAAGTTCGCGAACGCGTTGCCGCCGATATCGCAAAACTGGAACAACTCGCCGGCAAGCCGGACGATGCCTGGCTCGCCTTGCTCATCAACGGACTGAAACAAACCGGCAAACACAGCGACCGCGTTCGCGCCATCGAGGACCGCGTCCTTGCGGAATTCCCGGCTTCAGACGAAGCGTTCTTCACTATGCGGGAACGTTGGTACCTTGAGAATCCATCCCCAGCCGCGGAGGCGTCCACCGAAGTCTGGGATCAATACCTCAAGCGCAAACTAGATGTCTTCAAGGAATGGGCGCGCAAACACCCCAACCGGCAGACCCCCATCCGCTTCTTTTACGAAATCGCCGATCTGCGGTTCGTCTCCAACGAGGAATTCAGCAGCGTGACCCGCGATTTTCTTGCCGCCTCGGAGCGGCAATACGGGCCGTCCCGGCATTACTGGTTGGATGCCGCAAGGGCCGCCCTCAAGCGCGACTTAGATTCGAAGCAGGCGCTCGCCTGGCTTCGCAAGGCCAAAAGTCTGCCGGATTCCTCCGTGCAGTTTTCCGAGGACGGCGACATGCGGACCGGCGAGACACAGAAGCGGATCATTCAACATGAGCAGCGGCAGGCGCTTAGCTTTCATTCTGAACTGCTGCTGGCGCACCAAAAGGCCGGAGATGACGCGATCGAACCCGAGCTGCGCCGCCAGACCGAAGCGCCGCTGCCTGAAATCGAGGAGCATCGCTCGATCTACTGGTGGAATCGCGCCCGGCTGGCCTCCATCGATCAACGAAAACCCGATGCGCTGGCCTATTATCAGCTCGCGCTGCGCGCGCGCAAAGAGCCGCCCGCCAAGCGCTTCGGCCGGATCAACGATCCTCTGACAGAGGAAGCCCGATCGCTATGGAAAGCCGCCGGCGGAACCGAAACAGCCTGGGATTTGTGGATTACGCCGCCTCGCGCCGCCGTTGCGCTCACCGGCGGGCGGTGGGAGACACCGAAGAGAGAGTTGCCGCCGTTTGATCTCTCCGATTTGTCAGGGAAGACTTGGAGTCTGAAATCGCTCGAGGGCAAGACTCTGCTCATCAATGTGTGGGCCACTTGGTGCGGACCGTGCCGCACCGAGCTTCCGAAGCTCGAGCAACTCTACCGGGCTACCAGGACCCGCACCGATTTACAGATTCTCACATTCAACATTGACGAGGAACTCGGGCAGGTAGAACCGTTTCTCAAAGAATACAGATACTCATTCCCGGTGTTGCCCGCCTATGTCTATGTGAACGGCTTGTTGACTTCAGTCGGCATTCCTCAGAATTGGATCGTTGACTCCAAGGGGAAATGGCGCTGGCAACAGATAGGATTCGACGACGGCGCCGGGAATTGGGAGGGTGAAATGCTCAAACGCCTGGAAGCGACGCGCCCGGAGTAAGTCAGCTCTGTTCGGCTTCTCCCGTCAGAAATGCCCCCAAAGGAACCGGAAAAATGGGCGCTCTCACCGAGTCCATTTGCAACCCCGTCAGAAACTCCAGCGCCGGACCGCATACGCGTCCCTGGCACGGCCCCATGCCGCATCGCGTCGCCAGTTTTGCCGCGCGCCAGGAAGCGTGTCTTGTTATTCGATCCAGCGTGACATCCTCACAGCGGCAGACGATAGTTTCCGGCGTGGCTATTGTCTTCAGTTCGTTCCTCAGCGCAAAGGCCTCCTCCATCGCGACCTGAAACCGCAACGCCTTATCCCGCGCGCTAAAGAACTGTCGCGCGCGCTGCCGACGCCCCGCGGCAGCCAGACCCGCGATCTCGCCGGAAGCAAGCGCCAAGGCCAGTCCGCCAATGCCCACCGGCTCGCCCGCGCACCACACGTCTCGCACGGATGTTTCCTGCCATTCGTTTACGGCGACAAACCCGCGCCGTATTTCACACCCGAGAAGCCAGGGCAATTCCAGGTTCGGAACCAGGCCGAAGCCGCAAGCAAGGTAGTCGCACTCGACGCGGATTTCCTTGCCGCGCGCATCGAGCAGCACGCGTTCCAGCTTGCCGTCGCCTTCCGCCGCCCGCGGATGGCAGTGATAGTGGTGAGTAACGCCCAGCAAAGCAAGCTTCAGCCGCGCTGCATCCAAGAGTTTGGCGGGCTGATGGATGAGGCTTAGCGCAAATCGCCTCACGTTGGCCCAGCTCGCCTGCTCGGCGATCATCAGGACTTGAGCGCCACGCTGCCTTAAATACGCCGCAACGGCCAACAGTAGCGGGCCGCTCCCTGCCACCACGACGCGCTTGTCTTCGACCGGCAGTCCGCCCTTCACCATGGCCTGTAATCCGCCGGCGCCCATAACGTTCGGCAACGTCCAACCAGGAAATGGCAGAAAGCGTTCGCGCGCGCCGGTGGCGAGTATGAGCTTGTTGTACGCGATGACGGCCGGGCGCCCGTTGCTGTCCACAAGCAACCGGCCATCCCTGGGACGATCGATCACACATGTCTGCTGCATCCGGTGAGCGCCGGAAAGCCGCAGCCGCTCGATCCAAGGCGCGGCGTCCTTGGTCACGGCGCCTCGCCAGATCTGCCCGCCCGGCGCCGGATTGTCGTCGAGCACGCACACGCGAGCGCCCGATTCGGCCGCGGCCGCACCGGCTGCAATCCCCGCCGGTCCCGCGCCCACCACCAGCACGTCGTAGGCAATCTCAGACATCGGTGCGCACCTCGATGCCCTCCGCCACAAGGCCCTGGCAGCTTCGGACGTGAGCTTCGCCGTTCACCGTCAGGCGGCATTCAAAGCAGATTCCCATGCCGCACAAAGGCCCTCGAGGCTGGCCTCGCACGGAACGCCGGAATGCAGCCACTCCCGAGCGCAACACAGCAGCCGCGATCGTCGTACCCGCCGGCACAGCAACGGCCTTGCCGTTGACCGTCAACCGCACCGTGTCAGCCATGCGCAGCCGCTTTCCATAATCGTGCCGGCGAATAGGGCGCCGGATCGATGGCCGGCGAGCGCCCCATGATGAGATCCGCCAATATGCGCGCGGTTCCAAGCGACGTCGCAATCCCCAGCCCTTCGTGTCCGGTGGCAAGCCAAACGTTCTCGCGGCCGGGACATGGTCCCACCGCCGGCAGCTTATCCGGCGTCGATGGCCGGAATCCGGTCCAGGTGCGAATCACGGACAGCCGCGACAAATCCGGCATGTACCACAGGGCGCGCTCGATCATCCGGCGGAAAATGGCTTGATCCACGCCCGAGTGCGCGGCCGCATACTGCCGCGAGGAGCCGATCAGCAACTGTCCCGTCTTTCGCGGCTGCACGTTAAATGCGACCGACTCGGGCGTCTCTCCGTGCGCGCTCTTGAGATACCCAAGCTCGATCAACTGATGGCGCACGAAGCCGGGATAGCGGCCGGTAATCGCCAAGTGTCCTTTTCGCGGCTGCATGGAAAGTTCGGGAAACAGCCCGGTCGACCGCGCGCCTGCCGCGCACACCGTCGCCCCGGCCGTGATCCTTCTTCCATCGGACAGGCGAACGCCGTCGCCTGCCATCTCCACCACAAGGCCCGCTTCCACCGCCGCTCCGCCGCGGCAAGCCTGATCCATCAGCCATTGAGCCGCACAGGGTGCGTAGATGACGATATCGTCCTCGACAAACAAAGCACCCGCCAGAGCGGCACGCAGATGCGGTTCGGCCTTGGCCAGCGATTCGCCGTCCAGCACCTCGGCGCGAACGCCCCGTTCCCTGGCAAAGTGCGCCTTGCGGTGAACTTCCGCCATTTCTTCTTCGTCGACGGCAACCCACAACGTTCCGCAGGGATCATGCTCGACCTCAGGCGGCAGCGAACCGGCTGCCTGGATCCACAGATCACGGGAGTAGCGCGTCAGTGCGAACTCGGCCTCGGAATCGTCCATCACCAGGACGTGGCCCATGCCCGCCGCGGTCGCTCCAGCGCCGGTGAAATCGGATTCAATGACTGTTACTTTCAGACCCTCACCGGCAAGCGCCGCGGCGCAAGCCGCGCCCACGATGCCTCCGCCCGCAATCGCTACGTCCGCGGTTGGAGTCATGGACGGATGCCCATGCGAAACGGATCGCCGGGGTCGAGAATGAGAGCGGCTTCGGCGGTTATGTGCGCCGATCCTTTGATGAGCGGCAGCACCCGGTCTCCCTGCCATCGGTAGGATGCTTCAAAAACGCTCCCCACGATGCTCTCCTGACGCCAAACTGCGCCTTCTCCCAGTATTCCATCGGCCGCCAGACATGCCAGCTTCGCGCTCGTTCCCGTGCCGCATGGGGAGCGGTCATACGCTTTGCCGGGACACAGCACAAAATTCCTGCTATCGGCGCCGGCGCGGGCAGGCGGGCCGAAAAGCTCAATGTGGTCGATGACGCCACCGTTCTCCCCGGTGATCTGTTCCCGCTCCAGCGCCTGGCGAATCCGCCAGGTGAACTCAGTGAGCCGCTCGACGTTATCGAGCGCGATCCGCTCGTTATGCCGGTTCACAAGAAAGAACCAGTTGCCACCCCAAGCCACGTCGCCCGTCACCGGGCCGTGCCCTTCCACTTCGACACACACCTGTTTCCGCCAGCGGTAGCTCAGCACGTTGGCGATTGTCACCTGCCCGTCATCATGAAGCGTCGCCATCACATTGCCCACGGGCGTTTCCAGCCGGTGTTCGCCGGCCTGGATTCTGCCCATATGCGCCAGGGTCACGATCAACCCGATGGCGCCGTGGCCACACATTCCGAGATAGCCGGTGTTGTTGAAGAAAATCACGCCGGCGGCGGCGGCCGGATCCACGGGCTCACAGAGCAGCGCGCCGACAATCACATCCGAACCGCGTGGCTCGAGAATCACGGCCGCGCGGATTTCGTCGTGGTCTTGCCGGAAGCGTTGCAGCCGCCCCGCCATGGTTCCGCCGCCGAGTTCCGGCCCCCCGGCGACAATCACGCGCGTCGGCTCGCCGCCCGTGTGCGAATCGATCACCGAAATCCGCTTGGCCGGCTGCATGCGCGCCGCTTATCGCGCCGTGACCTTAAGCGACGGCCGTGTGGCGATTGCCCGGTGAATGATGCCCAGCACCTCTTCGCGCTCCGCGCCTTCGATCCTCATCCGCGGCGCGCGCGTCTTCTCCGACCCGAAGCGCACTTCCTGCATCGCCAACTTGATGTACTGCACAAGCTTCATTTTCGTGTCCAGGTGCAGCAGTGGCGTGTACCAGCGGTACAAGTCCCGCGCCTGCTCCCACTTTCCGGCCGTCATCAGATCCCACAGCGCCCGATTCTCATCCGGGAACGCATTCACAAGCCCGGCGACCCAACCGCGAGCCCCAAGCATCACACACTCCATGATCAAGTCATCAACGCCGGCAAACAGCACATAGCGCCCGCCGACCACGTTAATCAGATCGGTAATGCGACGCGGATTATCCGACGATTCCTTAATCGCAACCAGCGTAGGCTCATCGGCCAGCTCGGCGAACATCTGTGGCGTCACATCGACGTGATAGGAAGGCGGGTTGTTGTAGACCATCACCGGCAGACTACTCGCCCGCGCCACGGCGCGGAAGTGCGACATCGCTTCTCTGCGGTCCGCTTTGTACACCATCGCCGGCAGCACCATCAGCCCATCCACGCCGATGCGCTCCGCGTCTTTTGCGAAACGGCAAGCCAGCCGCGTGGTCAGTTCCGCGACACCGGATAAGACGGGAACGCGCCCGGCCACCACCGGAATCATCTCGCGCAGTAGGGTGAGCTTTTCTTCGTACTCGAGCGCGGTATTCTCGCCCACCGAGCCTAGTAGAATCACGCCGTGAATGCCCGAGTCGGCCATAATCCCCAGATGGCGCGCTGTCCCGTCAAGGTCCAGCGATTCATCCGACCGGAATTGCGTGGTCAGCGCGGGAAACACGCCCCTCCATTTAACATTCATTCCATTGCCCTCACTGTGTGGCGGCCGGGCCGCCGTAAAAACGCCAGCGCGGAGAGTAATCGCGCGGCAGCCTCTCCTGCTTCAATGCGGCGCGGACCATTTCGACCGGGATCGAGTTCCACCGCATCACGGCGTCGTGGAAATCGAGGCCGCTCATCTTCCCCGCCCCGGTCATCTCCTTATGCAACTGGTAGAACTGTAATGCGCCCAGCATATAAGCGCTCTGATACAGCGGCGCATAGTTGGTCTCGAACGAGCGCCGCACTTCGGCGGCGGCGTTTTCCCGCTCATGCCCGACACGATTGACAAGAAAGTCCACGCACTCGCCAGCGGTCATTTTTCCCAAATGAAAATTGAGCGAGAAAATGATCCGCGCCGCGCGGTGCATGCGCCAGAAAAGCATCCCGACGCGGTTCTCCGGAGACTTAGGGAATCCCAGGTCCCACAGCAGCATCTCCCAATAAAACGCCCACCCTTCGGTCCAGAAGGGCGTAGAGAAGGCCCGCCGGTACGGACGATTTCGCTCATTCTGGAAAAACTGGAGGTAATGTCCCGGGATCAACTCATGAAAAACCGTCGAGCGCGAGAAGTGAATGTTGTTGCCGCGCATGCTCATCATTTTCTGTTCGTGACTCATGCCGTCGGTCGGAAAAGAAACGGAAATCACTTCCCCGCCCGTGAAGAACGGGTTCACGCGCTGCCGCTCCGGCGTCATCATGTTCATGCGCCAGTTGTCGCGAGCCAGCGGGGGCACCGTGATCAGGTTGCGCTTCTCGATGAACTCGACCGCTTCGAGCGCTAGCGCGAGGATCAGCGCCGGCTGCTTGCCCGGGGGGACGTGCAGCGTCTTGACGTGCTCGAGCGCCCGCTTCCAGTCCTCTCCAAAGCCGAGCTCCCGGGCCGCCCGGCGCATCTCGTTATCGGACCAGGCCAGCTCCTTCTCCGCGATCGCAATCAGCTCCTCCGGCGTGTAAGCGACAAACTCGTAGGCGAGGTCCTCAAGCAGAGCCTCTCTGCCGATGGGATCGCCGAGAATGGTGTCCCGGTCGTCTTTACGCAGGCCGGCCAGTTTCTCGCGCACCAGTTCGGCATACCGGCCAAGGCTCGCGTCAGCCTGCTTATAAGGGTCCGTCATCCACCAGGTGAAAAGCGGGTCATAGCCGCTGTAAAAGCGGAACCATGCCTTGAACGTCTCCCTCAGCGATTCCACCGAGCGCGCGGCGCGCCGGGCCACGGATTTGGAGATCGCCCGACCATCCTGCCTGGCGCCTCCCTCAACCCATTTCAAAAGCTCTTTCACCTGCTTATCTAAATGGACGACATCGGCAGCCGCCTTCCCCGGATTGATCGGATCCACTTTTTGGCGCGCCATATGGTAGCCCAAAATGAGATCCGCAAACGGAATCAGAACACGCATTTCCTCGAACCGCCTGCGTTCGGCGTCAAGCTGCCGTAAGCCCCGAAGCGTCCGGTTACGAAGCAACAGGTAATCGATGCGCGCGTGGGTTCCTAGCGTCTCTATGTTCAGCGCGTCGAGCGCGGCCAGCCAGGCGGTGTAAAATTCACGAAACGCGCGGTCGCCTTCCGCCAGGTAAGGAACATCGAAAAAACGCGCCAGCGCGTTGGAATCCGCCGAGTATCTTGTGACGATATCAGCAAGGCTGTCGGCTTCGGCCCGCGCCATGGCGCGCAGATCGGGCACGCGGTAGGCGGCGTGGGCCGGCCGCCGGACGGTGTCGAGCACCGCTGGATCCGCCACATCCTGGCCGGCCAGGCACAGCGACATCAGGATGGCAGAGCAGATTAGCGTGATGACGTTGGTTCGCAAACTGAAGACCGCCGCAATGTATCGAATTCTCGGCCAATCGAGACTGCGCTGTCAACCCACCCCCCTGTGCCGTAATGCGGCATCAGTTTTCAGCATTCATTTACTCGCAAAGCCGAACACCGCCGTCCGCGTCCGGATGAAGATTCTGCCCGCGGCCACCGCCGGCGTTGCCCAACACTGCTCACCCAAATCGTTCACCGCCAGGATTTCCCAATTTCGCCCGGCCTTCAGCACGGTTACTTTTCCCGATTCGCCGACAAAGAACACTTTGCCGTCGGCCGCCACGGGCGACGAGTAATAGGTCTCCATCGCCTCCTTGGTCCGATCGATCTTGTAAACCTCGCCAGTGGCCGGGTCCATGGAGGCGATGATTCCGACGCTGCGCACCAGGTAGAACACGTTCTGGTAGATCAGAGGCGTTGAGATTGAGTCGTAGGTTTTCTTGTTGCGCCAGGCGACGGACGATTGCGGCAGATCGCCGCTTCCGCCCAAACGCAGCGCAATCAGCCCATAGTCACCGACACTGGAACTGCGCAACCGGTCCCATTCCTGGCGATCCATGTAGCCGTCGTTGTTGGCGTCGATGGCGCCGAATTCCTCAAACTGCGCTTCGTCACGTGAGACGCGTCCGTCACCATCTTTGTCTTTCTTGAGCCAATCCTCGAAAGTAGGCCCCATCGGAGCGTCGCTGCCGAAGGTAGTGAAGAGCACGGTATCGTTGCCGGTAACGGGCGAGCCGACGGGAAACGCTCCCAGCCCGCGCATCCACCACATTCGTTCGCCCGTCTCGACCGCGTAAGCGTCCAAGCGGTTCGCACCCAGCACGATGACCTGCCGCGGGGCGTTCCCCGGTGTCCACAAAACCGGCGTCGCATATCCCTCGAAACGGGTTTCGGAGCGGTCCACGCGCCACCGGACTTTGCCCGTTGCGGCATCCACTGCAATAAGAAAAGGGGCAACGCGGGCATCGCAGATCTGCAATACAAGTCCGCCGGCCAGAACCGGTGAGGCGGCTAAGCCATAAAACGTGTTGAACGGACCGAGCGGCAGGCGCCATCGCTCTTTGCCCTCGGCGGAAAAGCTCACCAGGCCGAGATCGGGGAAGAAGGCGTAGACATTGTCACCGTCCGATGCCGGAGTCGGCGAGGCAGCGTCGTTGTGTTTGAAGATCGGAGTCGTTCGTGGACGTTGGATCTGGCGCCGCCAAAGCACGCGCCCGCTGGCGGCGTCGAGTGCCATGGTGATCAGTTCTTTATCTTCGGAAGCAGTAAGAAAAATCCGCCCGGCCGCGATCACCGGCGAAGAGCGGCCAAACGGCACATTCGTCTTCCAGAGGACGTTCTTCGAGGGCCCGAATTCCGCCGGAAGCCCAACCGCCTCCGACACGCCGGAGCCGTTCGATCCGCGAAACCGCGGCCAGTCCTGCTGCGCTCCGGCCGCCGCTACCAGCAACCAGATCGCCGGGATCGCACTCATCCGGTCCCTCCTTTGGGCCAGCGCCCGAACTTGATTATAAACAGACATTCATTTATAATCAAGAATGAAATGCCGCGGAAACGGACTTTGAGCGACTCCGACATCCTCCATGCCGCTTCGCGCGTCATGGCGAGAACGGGGCCCGCTGCCTTCACGCTGGCCGCCGCCGGCGAGGAGATCGGCATGGCGCCCGCGACGCTGCTGCAGCGCTTCGGGTCCAAACGCGGCCTGATGCTCGCCGTCGTCTCTCAGGGCGCCGAAGGGACCCAGCAGCAGTTTGTCGCGGCTCTCAAGAAGGCCGGATCCCCGCTCAAGTCCCTGGTCAAAATGCTAGCCTCCTGCGCCGGATTCATTGCCAAGCCAGAAGAACTGGCCAACCATCTCGCTTTTCTTCAAATGGATCTGGCCGACCCCGACTTCCACGCTCACACGCTGGCCCAGTCGCGCGCGTTCCTCGAAGGCGTCGAGCGTTTTCTCAGAGCCGCCATTCAGGCTAA
>Ga0187893_10003931_pt1 | contig 29141 bp, 40 predicted proteins | sample MA1701074metaG_FD_139574 | JGI IMG/M metagenome (GOLD analysis project Ga0187893, IMG submission 139574) | White microbial mat communities from a basaltic lava cave in the Kipuka Kanohina Cave System on the Island of Hawaii, USA - MA170107-4 metaG ...
AATCGGTAATCAGTAATCGGTAATCAGTAATCGGTAATCAGTAATCGGTAATCAGTAATCGGTAATCAGTAATCGGTAATCAGTAATCGGTAATCAGTAATCGTAATCAGTAATCAGTAATCGGTAATCAGTAATCGGTAATCAGTAATCGGTAATCAGTAATCGGTAATCAGTAATCGGTAATCAGTAATCGGTAATCAGTAATCGGTAATCAGTAATCAGTAATCGGTAATCGGTAATCAGTAATCGGTAATCAGTAATCAGTAATCGGTAATCAGTAATCGGTAATCAGTAATCGGTAATCAGTAATCGGTAATCAGTAATCGGTAATCAGTATCGGTAATCTGTAATCAGTAAACGGTAATCAGCAATCGATAGGTGGCCATGCCAATCAATTTGAACGGTAGTTCTGGGAATCGTCCTGCTCGTTGTCAGGGTCTTCTTCTTCCCCTTTTGCCGCGTTGATCATTCCGCTGAGGAGGTCCTTGAACTGCAGCCCTCGTTCCAGGTGCTGCTTGCTGATCAGGCTGTATTCCGCCAGGCCATGCAATACAAATTCCATGAGGAACAGTTTGGTCACAGGATCTTCACCTTTCTGAAACTCATTGACGAGTTCCAATAGCCCGGTTACTGAACGCAGGACTTTTTCATATTCATTGTTCGTAACCCCTGTTAAAAGGTCCAGCGTGTTTCCGTCGCTGAACCACTGTACGACCTTCCGGTATGGGCTCTTTTCCTTCTGCTTTCTGAATTTGTCAGGATCGGGGAAGTACAACAGGAACTGTGTCCGGATCGCTTTTCCAACCAGGTTCTGCGCGACGATGGCCGGTCCTTCCTGTTCGCCTTCGTAGACAAGTTCAACCTTGCCGGTAATGGCCGGGACGACCCCCACAAAGTCGCTAATGCGAACAGTCGCCTTCTTTTCCTTGTTGATCAGCGCGCGACGTTCTACTGCCGCAACAAGAGCCTCATAGGCGGATATAGTCAGACGGGCTGAAACTCCACTTTTTGGATCTACATATTCACTCTTGCGGGCTTCGAAGGCGATCTGCTCAATCAGGTCAAGCGAGAGGTCAGGTGCCGTTACAAGGTTATGTTGCTCTGCGCGGATGTTGGCCTCCTGGCGGGTGATTTCGCGGCCCACCTGAATTGTCTTCGGATAGTGGGTGATTATCTGGCTGTCGATGCGATCCTTTAGTGGCGTTACAATACTGCCCCTGTTGGTGTAGTCTTCGGGATTTGCAGTGAATACAAACTGCAGATCGAGCGGAAGCCGGAGGCGGAAGCCGCGTATCTGGATGTCGCCCTCCTGGAGGATGTTGAAAAGTGCCACCTGGATGCGCGCCTGGAGGTCGGGCAACTCGTTGATGACAAACAAACCGCGGTTCGCCCGCGGGATCAGCCCGAAGTGAATCACGCGCTCATCGGAGTAGGGCAGTTTCAGTGAGGCTGCCTTGATTGGATCTACATCGCCGATCAGGTCAGCGATAGACACATCGGGCGTCGCAAGTTTTTCGGTGTACCGGTCATTGCGCTGTAACCATGCGACAGGAGTGTTATCACCCATTTCAGCGACACAATCACGGCCAAATCGCGAAAGGGGTTTTAGGGGATCATCATTCAGTTCCGAGCCGGCGATCACCGGGATGAACTCATCGAGCAGGTTGATCATCAATCGTGCGAGGCGCGTCTTGGCCTGGCCGCGAAGCCCGAGAAAGTTGATGTCGTGCCCGGCAAGAATGGCGCGCTCAACGTCAGGGATAACAGTTTCTTCGTACCCCCAGATTCCCTCAAAGGCGCTCTCGTGTCGGGCGAGCTTCGCCATCAGGTTGGTGCGCATTTCTTCCTTTATCGACCGGCCCTTGTAACCGGAAACCCTCAGTTGGCCCAGCGTTGTGATGCGATACATATCCATGACTATAGTTGCTTGCGCCGGTTTCGTTTAAAATCTTCAAATACAAGGTTCCCCAATCCTTCCAGGCTGCTGTAGTAAGCGTTGCCGTTGTTCGCTTTCGTAAACTCACGCACGAATGCCTTAAGGTAGGGGTCAGTGGCAATCATGAAAGTCGTTACAGGGATCCTGATTTTGCGAAGCTGATCTGCAAGGTTCAGTGTGCGGCCCAGGATCTTGTGATCCAGACCGAACGCGTTGCGATAGTAGTGGATTCCTTGCTTGATGCACGTGGGCTTTCCATCCGTGATCATGAAGATCTGCTTGTTGGCATTCTTTCTCTTCCGGAGTATATCCATGGCCAGTTCCAGGCCGGCAACGGTGTTGGTATGGTAGGGACCCACGTGCAGGTAAGGGAGGTCTTTGATCTCGATCAGCCAGGCATCGTCTCCGAAGATGAGCACATCAAGTGTGTCTTTCGGGTACTTTTTGGTAATGAGTTCAGCCAGCGCCATTGCGACCTTCTTGGCCGGCGTTATCCGGTCCTCTCCATACAGGATCATGCTGTGCGAGACATCGATCATCAACGCTGTCGATGTTTGAGTCTTGAACTCGTTTTCGATAATCTCGAGGTCATCTTCTGTCATGAAGAACTCCTCGAAACCGTGATTGACTTGTGCGTTTCGCAGGGAATCGGTAATGGAGATCTGTTCCATTGTGTCGCCAAACTCGTAATCGCGACGGTCGGTAGTGTGCTCATCGCCACGACCGTTGTGAGGAGTCTTGTGCTCGCCGCCCCGGGTTTTCTTAAGCTTGCCAAAGATTTCTTCAAGTGCCGACTTCCTGAGGTGTTGCTCGCTGCGTGCCTTCAGCTTGAACTGCCCATCAGGTGTTTCATCGCTGATATAGCCTTTCTTCTTGAGATCTTCGATGAAATCACCCATTCCATAGTTGTGGCTGGTGATCTTGTGCTGTCGGTCCACTTCGGTCATCCACTGCAAGGCCTCCGCCACATTGCCGGACGTGATCAACACCAACTGCATGAAAATCTTCAACAGACGGTCAAAGTCACTCTGTTGTGCTTGAGGCGACGGGGCGTATTTGGAGAATCGGTAACCGAGCATTGGAGAGGTCAGTGAGATATCTAAACATAACCAATTATTGAGTCATCTTGTTTCGCAATCGTAGAAATTCTTGCAGGTAATGATCTGTGATCATTTCCTTTCGCCCCACTTAATGCAACTAGCTCCTAAAACAAGCATCTCCTGGTTTCAGCCAGGGGATTTGTCTAAAACCTTGGATTGAACTAAAGAGTGGGAGCCTCTGCCTTTTCGTTGGTCTTGATACTCTTGGACATCGTTCCGTAAACATAGTCCCAGAGCGGGGATGAAACACCAAACACCATCTCGCCTTCCTTGTAATGGTGGACGGCGTGGTTTACCCAGAGCGCCTTCAGGAAGTTCTTTGGTGGCTGGTATGCGTGTACCATATAATGAACCGCGAGGTACATTGCGTAACCTACAAGAAAGCCCGGCAAGAACGAGAACACAAAGTCACCAAGCACCAGCCTTAAGAGCATCAGAAGCACAGTTGACACGGTAATGCTCAGCAGTGGAGGCATGGCAAGGCGGGTCTTGTCTTTAGGAAACTCGTGGTGTACACCATGCATGGTGTACTGAAAGTTTGCTTTTCGCTGCGTGGTTGGCGCAAGATGGAAGATATAGCGGTGCACCATGTATTCTACCCATGTAAACACAATCATGCCAAGAAAGAACATGCCAACTGTAGTGCCTGCCGAAAGTGCCGTGTGCGTGATGCTCCAGTAAAGCAACCCTGCCGAGTAAGAAAAGAAGACAACCAGCGGCACGGAAATGTGCGTTCTTGACAGTGCTTCGAGAACAGGGTTCTTGAAGAGCTGCTTTGTTCCTTTGTTTTGAGGCTTGAATCCGGTCACCATGCTGACAATACGTGTCCTTGGACCACAAAGGTAAGTCCGGTCAATGTTTTTTTCAACCCAAACCGTGATTGTGCCCTATTATTTGATGGTTTTGGCGGCTTTTTCGATGACCCGCTCATAGACGCGCTCGTAGTGCGGCAGGATATTGGCAATGTCGAATTCACGAGCACGTTTAAGCGCGTTTTCCTTGAACTTCAGCAGGTTGCGCTTGTCAAGCACAAAGAGGGCCCTCCGGCTCATGTCCGCAACGTCGCCAACAGGACTGAGGAAGCCTGTGACACCCTGTACGTTGAGTTCCGGCAATCCGCCCGCGTTGGATGAAATTAGCGGCACTTCGCATGCCATCGCTTCCAATGCCGCAAGGCCGAAGCTTTCTTTTTCAGACGGCATCAGAAACAAGTCGGCGACAGAAAGCACCTCTTCGATGGCCTCCAGTTTTCCAAGAAAGCGCACGTCCGATTCCATCCCCAGCTCTTTTGCCTGCGCTTCGGCTTTCGTGCGTTCCGGGCCGTCACCGATCATTAGCAGCTTGGATGGGATTTCCTTATGGATATTGTGAAACACGTCGATTACGTCGGGGATGCGTTTCACTTTCCTGAAGTTGGAAGTATGGACAATCAGTGCCTCGCCATTCGGACAGATCGCTCTCTTGAAGTGGTCCTTCTTCTGCTTCTTGAATTTCTCAAGGTCGATAAAGTTGGGGATCACGTCAATTTCGACCGTGATTTTGAAGTGCTCGTAAGTTTCGCGGCGCAGGTCTTCGGATACTGCAGTAACGCCGTCCGACTGGTTGATGCTGAACGTAACCACGGGCTCATAAGAAGCATCACGGCCCACCAGCGTGATGTCGGTTCCGTGCAGCGTGGTGACGATGGGTATGGTGATCCCTTCAGAACGGAGGATCTGCTTTGCCATGTAGGCGGCACTGGCATGCGGGATGGCATAGTGAACGTGCAGTAAATCGAGCTTCTCATTTTTTACCACACTTACCATCTTGCTCGCCAGGGCAAGTTCATATGGTGGGTATTCGAAGAGCGGATATGACCGAAAATCCACCTCGTGGTAGAAGAGGTTCTCATTGAGAAAATCCAGTCGTGTTGGCTGGCTATACGTGATAAAGTGGACATGGTGGCCTTCTTTGGCCAGCGCCTTGCCCAATTCGGTGGCTACAACTCCGCTGCCCCCGAAGGTGGGGTAACAAACAATTCCAATCTTGATTTGATCCAAAAGACAGGGATTAAATCCTTATAACTTCCTTTCCGCCGGTTAAGTTTCACTTACCTGTCGCGCAATAGTCAAATATCGCTTCATAGATGACTTGTTGTATGCGGGAACGGATATTCATTGTAAGCAGTTTATTGTTATTCATGTCCGGCATAACGCGGTTTGAAAGGAAGACATAGACGAGATTAAACTCAGGATCGACCCAGATGCATGTTCCTGTAAACCCAGTGTGGCCGTAGGTTCGCGGCGAAGAGAATCGCGTAGTTGGACTGGTAAAGTCATTGGGCATGGGCTTGTCCCAGCCTAGCCCGCGGCGGCTGTCGGCATACTGCTTGGTGGTGAACAGATCAATGGTTTCGGGCTTGAAATATTGCACGCCTCCGTACGATCCCCGTTGCAGCCACATCTGTCCGACTTTAGCCAAGTCTGTGGCTGTGCCAAATAATCCTGCATGTCCTGCAACGCCTCCATGCATGGCCGCGCCCTGGTCGTGTACGTATCCTACCAGTGTCGACTTGCGGAACACCGTGTCATGTTCTGTGGGCGCGATCCGGTTCCTGTCAAATCGTTGCAAGGGCAGATAACCAATCGTGTAAGCACCAAGTGGATCGTAAAGATTTTGGGCGAGGAAATCTTCCATGGGCTGGTTGAGGAGTTTTTCTGCCAGGCGCTGCAACATGTAAAAGCCCATGTCGCTGTAGCGATAGTCGTATGGTGTACGTGGAGGTTTGTCGCGTACCCTCGATTTGATAATCCATTGCCACAAGCTGTCCTTAATAGTACGCGATGCGAAGAGATTCTCGGAAACCTGGAAAGGATAGGCTTCGCTTGGAGAAGAGCTGTAGAACTCGTGAATCCACCGGTTCTCGCTCATTGTTTGAGCCCAGAATGGGAGAAATGGCCAAAGCCCGGCCTGGTGTGTGAGGATGTCCTTCAGCGTAAAGTCTGCTTTGTTCGAACCCTTCAGCTCAGGCAGGTAGACTGATGCTTTCTTGTTGATGTCGATAAGGCCGTGATCGTGCATGAACATTACGGTCTGCAGCGTCGCGGTGATTTTTGTCAGGGAGGCCAGATCGTAAATGGTCTCAGATGTTACGGGCTGAGTTTTTTCCCAGGTAAGGTAGCCGGCAGATTGCTCGTAGATCACCTTGCCGTCTTTCACAACGAGGGTATGACACCCTGGCGTTGCGCCGGTTACGATGGCTTCGTCCATAATCTTATGAATTCTTGACAACACCCCGCTGCTTACACCTTTTGATTCTGGTGCTCCATAAGCCAGTCGCTGGATTGATTCGGTTTTGACAGAAGTCCCCTCGGTCCAATTGACGGTGGGTAGTGCCAATTTGCCGCGGGCGGGGATGGCGCCAAAGATCACCTGCGCTGCCGCGGATGGCATCCTGTTATCTTCGGTGTAGGCGGCAACCAATGCCTTGTACGATGAATAGGAATCGAGGAAAGCCGGGTCGCCAAAATGGACAAGTACAGAGGGTCGCGATGCGCCCAGCCTTTCGAGCCATGCTCGGAGACTTTTTCCCAATTCGGACTTGGAAAAAACGCCAGTGATAAGCACCTCACCGGGTGCGACGACAATGTTCGCGGTGTCAGCAGCCTCGATGATGTTGAATGCCCTGGCCGAGATGTATTTCCGGAGGACTTGTTCGAATTCATTGTCTTTTTCATTGCCGACAGAAAGGAAGACAAAGCTTTGAGTGTCGAGGTTCCTGATAGGAAGCATGGAATCTGTATTCTGGATTACGGCCACAGCTGATGCCGATACCATGTCGGTGATGCGGTAGTACTCTGGATCATTCAACCGCATGAGGAGGTTGTCGGTATTCACCGGCTTGTACCTGTTCAATCCTGCGTCATACTTTTTGCGAAGCACCCGGCGTACACTTGCATCCAGTTGGGTTCCGAGTTGAGCATTGCGCCGAACTTCCCGATTGATCCTTTTGATTGCCGCCTCCGGCTTTGGTGACAATAGAACACTGGCGCCACCCATAAACGCCTGCAGTTCAGTTTCGCCCGGACGAACTTTCCCGGGTTGTCTCGCGACATTCCGCGCATCGGAAAGTTCCAATCCCTCAAACCCAAACTCCCCGGGAGGTGCAAAGTTGATATGTACCCCAAGGTCACGCAATTGGGTTGCCATTGCCTGGTTCCAATCCCGGACAAGCGTGTCGGTGGAGAGTGCTTGAAGCAGAATCGGGGGAGGCAAGTCATAAGCACTGTCAATTACCTCGCCTGCTCCCCGTGGGGCACGAACACCGATAATCAATGGCACCTGAGTGTTTTCTTGAAGTTTATTGACCAGGCGCGCGTGTCGAACCGGGCTGCTGCGCATTATAAAAAAGGAGCCGATGTCATCATCTGCAAGATCGAGTGCGTTTTCCTCCGATGCCTCCGTCGAATCAATGGGCACCATGAAAAGCTGGGCGACCTTTTCACGCCGCCCCAGCTTGCTGAAGATGCTATCTACCCACCTGTCGCGCTCCTCCTGGGCCTGCGATGGCAAGGCCAATACGGAAACCAGGACAATCGTTAGAACATTCTTAGACAAGGGCCCGTTAACTTTGTATTTGGAGGCGAATAAAGCAATTTTACCCGGAAGATTGAACGCTGGAGCCCGGCATACCACATGAAATTCATCTCTCTTTTTTCCAAGACGCCGAACCATAAGCGGTTCTCCTACAAACCCCGCTATTGGGACCAGGAAGGAGAGGAGCGGAGGGAGCGGGAAGAACGCATCCGGAGAGAGATCGAGCGGGAAAAAGGCATAAAGCCAGACGCATCTGAAGTCCAGGAAGGCTATCGCGATCGCATCACCGGTTCGTTCCATGCCGCACGGAAACGATCCAACAAAAGCTCGGGAGAATTGAACGCAGTGCTGCTGCGGAGTGGCGTGGTGTTGTTTCTGGTACTCTTCCTGATGGCCTTCCTCACCTGGGGAAAAGACTCGCTCTATGCGCTCATTGTCTTCGTCCCGGTTTACTTTTACTTCAAGTTCAAGAAATAATTTCCCTACTCCGGCATGCCCGACATTATCCACTTGCTCCCCGACGCGATCGCCAACCAGATCGCCGCCGGTGAGGTCGTTCAGCGGCCCGCATCGGCCGTAAAAGAATTGATGGAGAATGCGGTAGACGCCGGGGCGAGCCGCATCCAGGCGATCATCAAGGATGCAGGTCGATCGCTCGTTCAAATCATTGATGACGGCTCTGGCATGAGTGAGACAGACGCGCGAATGAGCCTCGAACGCCATGCGACGTCGAAGATTAAGTTAGCTGAAGATCTTTTCACGTTGCGCACCATGGGCTTCCGGGGTGAAGCGCTGGCCTCCATTGCAGCGGTTTCACAATTTGAAATGAAGACACGCCAGGCCGACAAGGAGTTGGGAACACTGCTGGTCGTGGAGGGATCGGAGGTGAAACGACAGGAGCCGGTGGTGACAGAGAAGGGTACTTCGATTGCAGTGAAGAACCTGTTTTACAATATTCCAGCACGGCGGAATTTTCTAAAATCAAATCCCGTCGAGATGCGCCACATCGTTGACGAGTTTCAAAGAATTGCACTGGCGCACCCGGAACTTTCCCTGCAACTTGTTCACGGCGACGAGAAACTCTATGATCTCGAGCCGTCCAATCTGGCGCAGCGCATTGTGGCCCTCTTTGGCAAATCGTACCAGCAACAACTGGCGAATTGCAAGGAGGAAACTGACCTTGTGGCCGTAAGCGGATTTATTGGCAAGCCGGAGTCGGCAAAGCGCACACGGGGCGAACAGTTCATCTTTGTGAACAGACGGTTCGTCCGCAACAACTACTTCAATCATGCGGTGGTGAATGCCTACGAAGGCCTGTTGGCGGATGGAACTTTTCCTTTTTATGTACTCTTCATCACCATCGACCCTCGCCACATCGATGTGAACATTCACCCCACGAAGACCGAAATCAAGTTCGACGACGAGCGTTCCGTTTATGCTGTTGTACGTGCTGCTGTAAGGCAGGCCCTTGGCACGCACAACCTCGCGCCAGCGCTCGACTATTCAAGCGACATCAACCTCATGGGCAAAGTTACCGGTGAAGGTCTGAGCCGTGAGCAGTACCTGGATGAGCAGCTTGGTGGAAGTTTGCAGCGGTCGAATCTTCAAAATTGGGAAAAGCTATTCGAATCGGAACGTCCGGCCCAATCGGCACTTTTCAGCCAGGCAGATGTTGAAGCAAGCGCACCAATGGTTGTGCTGAAGACGACGTCGAGAGCGCCGGTTTTTCAACTTCCATCCGGCCACCTTGTGCGACCGGCACGAAACGGTGTGATGATCGTGGATCCGGTTGCCGCCCACGAGCGCGTGTTGTACGAAGGCTTTATGAAGCGCATGAAGGACAAAACAGCGTCTACGGTTCAAAGCCTGTTTCCGCAAAACGTCACGCTCAGCACTGCCGATTTCACCTTGGTGATGGAAATGGGAAATGAGATCAGGTCGCTTGGATTTCAATTTGAAGCATTCGGAAGGAATTCAGTAATAGTGACGGGGTTGCCGGCCGAGGCGGCAGGCAAAAGCGAAAAGGAGTTGTTCGAAGGGCTGCTGGAACAGTTCAAGCAGAACCAGGCAACCCTGTCTGTGCCGATCCAGGACAACCTTGCACGGTCCCTGGCGAAACGGGCAGCTGTAAAAACAGGCCAGGCGCTTGGGCAGGAAGAGATGGAATCCCTTGTTGAGCAGTTGTTTTCAAGCAACAATCCCAACTATTCGCCCGATGGAAGGTCAACATTCTTTATTTTTGAAACTTCCAAAATCGAAACACACTTCCGCTGATGTACAGACTTTCACCCCTGGTCCGCAACCTGATCATCATCAACGTTGTCGTCTTCCTCCTCCAGCTGTTCACAAATGATATGTTGACAGGTCTGATATCCCTTTGGCCCATCGGTTCGGAGCAATTCGCGCCATACCAGTTCTTCTCTTACATGTTTGCACATGGAGGCTTTATGCACATCTTCTTCAACATGCTTGCCCTGGCCTCCTTTGCTCCCATTCTGGAAAGCTATTGGGGCGACAAGCGGTTTCTCATGTTTTACATCGTGACCGGCATGGGTGCAGGCATTTTGTACGGCGCAGTGAACTACTTTTTGTTCCCTGATGCCGGCGGAATCATGCTGGGTGCTTCGGGGGCCATCTATGGCATCCTGATGGCCTTCGGAATGGTGTTCCCCAACCTGGAGATCATGCTGCTTTTCCCTCCCATACCGATCAAGGCCAAGTACATGGTCTTTCTCATGGGATTCCTTACCTATGCGATGGATCGCAGCGGCACGGTGGCCCATCTTGCCCATTTCGGCGGCGCCTTTGTGGCATTTATTCTTATCACCATCTGGCGAAGTTCGGGCCGTTGATGCAGGGTTTCCGTATCTTCGAATCGCTGTACGTAGTCATAAAAATCAAGGAAATCACAGTAAGTGCTCGACGAATTCAAGAACGCCTTTAGCCGTCAGAACAATAGTCACGTTCAGTTGATCCTTATTAACGTGACGGTATTTGTAATCCTTGCCATCATCCGAGTTACACTGAAATGGTCGAGTCAGGATGAGATTTTCCTGGCCATTCACAACCAGTTCAGTTTACCGAACGGATTCTCCGAGTTTCTTACCCGGCCCTGGACCATCATCACCTATTTTTTCACTCACGATCTCCGAGGCATTTTCCATATCCTTTTCAACATGCTGGCCCTTTACTGGTTTGGCCAGGTGCTGGTGAGCTACCTCGGCAGCGACAAGGTGGTTGCCATATATGTCCTTGGCGGATTGGCCGGAGGCATCCTGTACCTGACAGTGTATAATGTAATACCCAACCCCCCCGAATTTCTCAGCGGCCGTGCCGAACTGGTGGGTGCATCGGCGGCGGTGTTTGCCGTCCTGGCAGCGGCTGCTGCGTTGCTCCCGGATTACACGTTTTTTCTCCTTTTTTTCGGCCCGGTAAAAATCAAATGGATCGCCGCGATTTACATTTTTCTCTCTGTCATGGGATCTGTTGGTCAGAACGCAGGCGGCGAGATCGCCCACCTTGGCGGCGCGCTGATCGGCTTCATGTACATCAAACAGCTCCAGGCGGGTGTGAACTGGGGAAGCTGGGTAACAGCCACCCTGGACTGGATCCAGGGATTATTTAAACCCTCTCCGAAAGTGAAAGTCACCTATCGAAAGGATGAAAGTGCCAAACGGCCAAGAGGTTCTTCCAATTCGGGTGTCTCCCAACAGGAGATTGACGCCATACTCGACAAGATCTCAGACGGAGGGTATGAAAGTCTGACGAAGGAGGAGCGGGAGAAACTTTTCAAAGCAAGCAAGAAATAAGGTGTTAATGTGTTTAGGTGCTTAAGTGCTTAAGTTAACGTACTTCACGTAAACACTTAAACACTTAAACACGTTGCTAGGCTCCGATCAATCTAGCTATCCCAAACGCTGCTGCTGCCGCGATCGCTCCGACAAGCGTGACCCTCAGTGCTCCCTTGAACAATGGCTGCCCGGTCAATTTGCTCTTGATCAAACCAAAAGCGACCAGGCAGATCAGCGTGATGATTGTGGAATAGAGAAGTCCTTCTGAAGAGGTGGGCGTGAAGAAATACGCACTGAGCGGGATCAATCCGCCGATGACGTAACTCATGCCGATGACAATTGCGCTTTGTAGCGCGCGGTTTTTGTCGGGACGCTCAAGGCCGAGTTCAAAGCGCATCATGAAGTCTACCCATTTTTTTGGGTTTTTGGCCATCTCTCGCGCGATTTTCTCCTGGAGTTCCTCGCTGAGCCCGTACTCGGCAAAGATCTCCTTCGTCTCCCGTATCTCAACCTCGTGCAGCTTTTCAATTTCCTCGTATTCGCGCCGTTCCTCAGAGTCGTAGTGTTCGATCTCTGTTCGTCCGGCCAGGTATCCGCCAAGGCCCATGGCGATGGAACCTGCCGCAATCTCCGCAAGGCCGGCAGTGATGATTATATTGGTTTCTACGACAGCACCCGTAAGCCCGGCAGCAAGGGCAAAGGGAACGGTCAACCCATCACTCATACCGATCACGAAATCGCGAACCTTCTGCGAAGAGTGGAAGTGAGCTTCGTGGGCAATCGGCTGCATGGAATTGCAAATTAAACAACTTTAGCAGTAGTGTCACCGTGCCAGGGGCCAGCGTGTTTGAGTGTTTCGGTGCCTGAGAAACTCGGATGTTGGATATTCAATTGCAAAATTTTGTCTTGAAGGAGCACCACCGGTTACAGTTTACCGGTTACCGGCTACTGATTACCGATCACCGGTTTTGTTGGCAAGTTGCCCACAAGCTGCATCAATGTCTTTTCCACGACTCTTCCTAATGCGCGTAGTGATGCCGTGTTTCTCCAGCAGGTCAATGTACATGGCGAGTGCGTCGTCCGACGCCTGCTGGAACTCGCCGTCGTCGATGGGGTTATACTCGATAAGGTTCACTTTACTGGGTACCCGTTTGCAGAATTTCAGCAATGCCTGTGCGGCTTCCATCGTGTCATTGATTCCCTTCCATACGACGTACTCATATGTGACTTTCTTTTTTTGCTTCGCGTACCAGTATTCAAGCGCTTCGCCAAGTTCTTCCAGGGGCGTTGACTCATTGATCGGCATGATGGAGGAGCGCGTTTCGTTCACGGCCGAATGCAGGGAGACAGCGAGATTAAACTTTACTTCGTCATCCGCCATTTTCCGGATCATCTTGGCAATACCTACCGTGGAGACGGTGATGCGCCTGGAGGCCATGTTAAGACCCGTGGGGGAGGTGATCTTCTCAATGGCCGTCAACACATTATTATAATTGAGCAACGGCTCGCCCATACCCATGAAGACGATATTGGTCAGGGGGCGGCCGAAGAACAATTCCGCCTGCTGCCAGATGGCAACCACCTGGTCGTAGATCTCGTGCGGCTCCAGGTTGCGCATGCGCTTGAGCCTCGCGGTAGCGCAGAATTTGCATGCGAGGCTGCAGCCAACCTGGGAGGAAACACAGGCGGTGATTCGCTTCTCTGTTGGTATCAATACCGACTCGACTATCAATCCGTCATGAAGTTTGACGGAGTTCTTGATCGTGCCGTCGGCACTGCGCTGCATGGTGTCCACCAGGATGTGGTTGATGCTGAAATTGGCCTTGAGCATCTCGCGTGTTGCCAGGGAGAGGTTGGTCATCTGTTCGAAATCCTTTGCTGATTTCTTCCACAGCCACTCGTACACCTGTTGGGCACGGAAAGCTTTATCTCCCTGGTGAACAAAAAACTCCTTCAGCTCGTTGAGCTTGAGCTTCCGGATGTCACGCTTCTGGGGAGACTCGGTGATCATTTATTTGATGCGGGTCAGCGTCTTGGTTTCGCAGTCTTTAGACGCAAGGTGAAAACGAAGCGTTGTCGCCGTAAGCGAATCGATGACCAGGTGTTGGGTCATGATGCCCGATTTCTTGTCGAGTAGCTGCAGGTCGGCACCTGTGTGGCGGTACTTGAAATCCGTCTTGTCTTCCCCCTTTTTCTTGCCCGTAGAGAAAATCCCCTCCTCGCCGGTCCCGTTTTTCCTGAAGGTGATTACGCGGGCAACGGCATTGCGGTTGGAGCCCATGGCTTTGGTGAGCTCCTTTTCCGTTTCTGATTCGGTCATCTCAGCCGCGAAGCAGGTCTTTTCTTCCGTGACCTGCCAGGTGCCCAAGATAGACTGAGCCTGAACCACACTTGCCGCGGTCATCAGACTGATGAAAAGAAGAGTTCCTGGTTTCATATGTTGCAAATTTACGTTACGAATCACTTGCCACGAATTGGCGACGACCGTCCTTTTGGCTTAAGCTTTTAGCCTTTAGCTGCCTTTAGCTTTTAGCCTTAGCCTTTTAATCATTAGCTCCATCAGTCGATGTTGCAGTTTCATGTCAGAAGCCCTTATTTTCGCGCCTTACCCTTACTATGGACAAGAGTAATGCCATAATTCTCACAGCCGGATACCTCGACAGCGAAAACGGAAAAACGGCTCATGGGCTCATCCGGGGGACGGAGCGCTTCAATATTCTAGGCATCATCGACGACAAGGTGGCCGGCCGCGACGCCGGGGAAGTGCTCGACGGAAAGAGATGTAACATTCCTGTTTTTGCCACCCTGCAGGAGTTTGTAACCAAAAACAAAGAGAAGGCAGAGTACTGCATCATTGGCGTGGCCACCAAGGGCGGTGTGCTCCCTGACGAACTGCGCGTATTATTAAAGGAGGCGATTGAACTGGGCTTCGGGATAGTGAATGGCCTGCACGACTACGTGTCTGATCATCTTGAACTGGTGACACTGGCCAACAAGAAAGGAGTGGAGATTATCGACGTGAGGAAGCCGAAGAAGTTTAAGGACTTGCACTTCTGGACCGGCGAGATCGAAAGAGTCCATTGTCCCAAGATAGCGGTACTGGGTACCGACTGTGCTTTGGGCAAACGAACGACTACGAGATTCCTTGTTCAGGCCATGCAGAAAGCAGGCTACCGGGCTGAGATGATTTACACCGGGCAGACCGGTTGGATGCAGGGCGCGAAATATGGATTCATATTCGACAGCACGCTTAATGATTTTATTTCCGGTGAAATGGAACACGCCATCGTACGGTGTTGGGATGGAGCAAAGCCACACATCATCTTCATTGAAGGGCAATCAAGTTTGCGCAATCCCAGCGGACCTGCCGGTGCGGAGTGGATCGTCTCAGCCCGAGCAAATGCGGCAGTTCTCCAGCACAATCCGCCGAGGAAACGGTACAAGGGACTGGAAGACTATCCGGCGGATATCCCTGCTCCTAAGGATGAGATTGATCTGATCCGGATTTACGGTGCACCCACTGTGGCGCTGACCGTCAACACTTATAAAATGAAGGAGGCAGAGGCGAGACAATACGCTGCAAGGGCAACGAAGGAACTTGGCATCCCGGTTATCCTTCCGCTCGAAGACGGTGTCGATGAGTTGGTGCCTATCTTTAAAGAGATGATTGACGAGTCAATGACACAGGTCTAAAAGAGCTTATAATGCAAATCAAGAACATAAGGGTCTGGAAGATGGACCTGGGAAATACGAAGCCGTACACTATTGCCTTCAAGACGGTGGACGAAGTACTGAACGCGTTTGTAGAAATCACATTGGGTAATGGTGTCACCGGAATAGGCGCGGCGAATCCAAGTGAATATGTCGTTGGTGAGAATCTTGATCAAACAATGGCGGCGCTCACCGAAGCCAACCTGGAATTTTTAAAGGGCAGGGACATCCGCGAGATCAATCAATTGCTCTCAGAGGTGACGATGAAGTTTCCGAAGACCCCGGCAGCGCGCGCGGCACTGGACATCGCCCTTCACGATGCATTCACCAAATACCTGGGAATTCCCCTGGTGAAGTACCTGGGTCAGAAAATCCAAAGCATGCCCACTTCGAATACCATCGGGATCAGGAGTGTGGAGGAAACTGTTAGAGAGGCTGATGATTACGTGAAGCGCGGCTTCAAAGCCATCAAGGTGAAAACCGGAAAGAGCGTTGAAGAAGACATCGAACGGCTGGTCAAGATGCGTGAGAAGATCGGAAAGAAGGCAGCCATTCGTGTTGACGCCAATCAAGGGTATACGGCGGCTGATACGATTGCATTCTTTGAACGGACACGGAACCTTGACATCGAGCTGATTGAGCAACCGTTACCGGCCAAGGCCGTTGCGGAGATTCGAAAGCTGCCCGACGCCGTGCGCAAGGTTATTGCGGCTGACGAATCACTCATTTCGCCCAAGGATGCCCTGGAGCTTGTGAAGCCGCCGCGGGCAGTCGGCATATTCAATATCAAATTGATGAAGTGCGGCGGGGTGGGACAGGCGATGCAGATCGCGAACATCGGCCAGCAGGAGGGCATTGATCTGTTTTGGGGCTGCAACGATGAGAGCATCGTGAGCATCACCGCCGGGCTGCACACCGCGTTTGCATGCTCCAACACAAAATACATCGACCTCGACGGTAGCCTGGATCTGGGAAAGGATGCCGTCAAAGGTGGCTTTATCCTTGAAGATGGCATTATGCGGTGCTCAGGCAAACCAGGCCTGGGAGTTGAATTACTATAGCTTCTGGTCGCTGGTCGCTGGTCCCTGGCCCGTGGTCTCTAGTCTCTGGTGGCTAAGCTTGTCGAAGCCAACCCACTGAATTTCAGCCCCCTGCCGGGAGCTTTCTGTTGGCCAATGAAAGCCCTCGTTTTTTTGGGATTTGGGCCTTGTGAACTCCTTCTGACTGCCTATCTTTGCAGTCCTTTTTGCGGCAAAAAGCGCGCAGAAGGGTATAAAAACAGCAATAAAGGTTTTAAGCCATGCCTGGAATTATAGGACGTAAGATTGGGATGACAAGCGTATTTGGCCAGGACGGCCAGAACATCGCATGCACCGTTATCGAGGCAGGGCCGTGCGTTGTCACACAGGTGAAAAACACCGAAACTGACGGATACTCGGCGCTGCAACTGTCCTTCGGTGAGAAAAAGGAGAAAAACACATCCAAGCCGCTGGTAGGTCACTTCAAGAAAGCTAATACCACGCCCAAGCGGGACGTAGTTGAGTTTCGTGACTTCGGCGCAGAGTTCAACAACATTGCCGAGCTCGGCAAAGAAGTTCGCGTTCAGGATGTATTTGCCGAAGGTGATTTTCTGGATGCCGTGGGGACCTCAAAGGGCCGCGGTTTCCAGGGAGTAGTGAAGCGACATGGCTTCCAGGGGGTTGGCGGTCAAACGCACGGTCAGCATAACCGCCTGCGTGCTCCGGGCTCAATGGGTAACGCCTCCTTTGCTTCGCGTGTAATCAAAGGCAAGCGCCTCCCGGGCCGCATGGGCGGCGCGCGCGTGAAAATCACCAACCTCAAGGTGGTGAAGATCATGCCTGAGCATAACCTGATCCTGGTCAGCGGATCCGTACCAGGCGCGAAAAACTCAACCATAATTCTGCAAAAGTGATGGACGTAGCAGTAACCAAATATAACGGTGAGAAGACTGGCCGAAAGGTGACATTGTCACCCGAGGTGTTTGGCATCGAGCCCAATGACCACGCAATCTGGCTGGACGTGAAAAGCACCCTTGCCAACAAGCGGCAGGGAACACATAAGTCCAAGCAGCGCAACGAGATCACCGGTTCTTCCAAAAAGATCAAAAAACAGAAAGGTACCGGCGGTGCACGGGCTGGAAACATCAAGAACCCGCAGTTTAAGGGAGGCGGCCGCATCTTCGGACCTGTACCCCGCGACTACAGCTTCAAGCTTAACAAGAAGGTCAAAGACCTGGCCCGCCGCTCAGCCCTTACATACAAAGCAAAAGAGAAACTGATCGCCATTGTCGAGGACTTCAACTTTGAAGCGCCCAAGACCAAGCAGTACGCGGCAATGCTCAAGAAGCTGGGCGTGGATGCGCAGAAAACATTGCTCGTATTGCCGGAAGTAAACCGCAATATCACGACGTCGGGAAGGAACATCCAGAACACCAAGGTAATCACGGCCTCACAGCTCAATACTTATGATGTGATCCACGCTGACAAGCTGATCCTCGTTGAAAGTTCGGTGGGCAAAATTGACAACCTCTTAAAGTAAGCAAGTCATGAGTATTCTGAAGAGCCCCCTGGTGACCGAGAAAGTATCCGCCCTCAACGAAAAGGGCAAGTATGGCTTCATTGTAGATGTCAACGCCAACAAGGTGGAGATCAAGAATGCCGTGGAGAAAATGTACGGTGTGAACGTGACCAAGGTGAACACTAGCCGCATGATGGGCAAGCACAAGGTTCGCTTCACAAAGGCAGGCACGCTTGCCGGACACAAGACGAACTACAAGAAAGCAATTGTGACCCTTGCGCAGGGCGAAGTGATTGATTTTTACAGCAACGTATAATTGAATAAACGATGGCCCTGAAGAAACTCAGACCGGTAACACCTGGCACGCGGCACAGACTGTCGCCCGGCTTCGACGACATCACCGAGCATCGTCCGGAGAAATCGTTGCTGACCACTGTGAAGAAGACCGGCGGCCGCAACAGCGACGGTCGTATGACCATGCGCTATATCGGCGGCGGTCATAAGCAGAAGTCACGTAATGTCGACCTGCACCGCAACAAGTTTGGCGTTCCTGCAACGGTCAAATCCATCGAGTACGATCCGACACGTTCCGCCCGCGTAGCGAAACTTTACTACGCAGACGGATTCAAGTCATATATCATTGCCCCGCAGGGCCTCCGCGTAGGCCAGCAGGTGGTTTCAGGCGAGGATGTTGCTCCGGATGTGGGTAACACGCTGCCTTTGGCGAAGATTCCGCTCGGTACGATTATCCACAATGTGGAAATCAAGCCGGGGCGCGGCGCTACCATTGCCCGCAGTGCAGGCTCGTTTGTTCAGCTGCTCGCACGCGAAGGCGAGTACGCAACGCTGAAAATGCCCTCTGGAGAAATGCGCAACGTACTCGCACGCTGCCTCGCCACGGTAGGCGCCGTATCGAACCCCGAACACATGAACGAGTCAGTGGGCAAGGCAGGCCGCAGCCGCTGGAGAGGAATCCGGCCCCGCACGCGTGCCGTAGCCATGAACCCGGTGGATCACCCGATGGGTGGCGGTGAGGGCCGCGCGTCAGGAGGTCACCCGCGCTCGCGCAAGGGGCTCTACGCAAAAGGCAAGAAGACACGTCATCCGAAAAAATATTCTGATCACTTAATCATAGCCAGGAGGAAAAAATAATGGGAAGGTCAGTTAAGAAAGGTCCGTACCTCGACGCCCGCCTCGCCAAAAAGGTGAGTGCGATGGATCAGTCTGGTAAAAAATCGGTGATCAAGACCTGGTCGCGCCGGAGCACCATTACGCCCGAGCTGATCGGCTTCACCTTCGCCGTGCACAACGGCAACAAATTTATCCCGGTCTATGTCACAGAGAACATGGTGGGCCACAAACTCGGCGAGTTTGCGCCGACCCGCACGTTCAGGGGCCACACTGGTAACAACAAGGCGGAGGCTGCGCCGGCTCCTGCCGCATAACCTGTGAATGACATGGAAGCAATTGAGAAAAAAGTAAAACGGTCCGTACAGAAGCGGGATAAGATAAAGGCGGTGAAAGACGCGGCCAAGACCGGCCCTGCTGTTGCATACTTGAAGGATGTGCCGACCTCGCCGCGCAAGATGCGCCTGGTGGCAAACCTCATTCGCGGCCAGCGTGTGAGCAAAGCACTTACGCTGCTGAAGTACGAGGCCAAGCACCCCGCAGCCCGCCTTGAGAAGCTCCTGATGTCGGCCATCGCCAACTGGGAGACCAAGAACAAGGATGAGAAGTTGGAGGAGGCTGACCTTTTTGTGAAGGAAGTGTTTGTTGATGGCGGCAGGATCCTGAAGCGCCTGCGCCCGGCCCCACAGGGCCGCGCACACCGCGTACGCAAGCGTTCGAACCATGTCACCCTCGTGGTGGACAAAATGCCTGCCATGCCTGCAAAAGAAAAGAAGGTTGAGTCTAAAGAAACCAAGGAATAATGGGACAAAAGATTAACCCTGTTGGCATGCGCCTCGGCATCATCCGCGGCTGGGACTCGAACTGGTTCGGCGGAAAAGAGTTTTCCGACAAGCTTGTGGAAGACCAGAAGATTCGCAAATACATCGACGCGCGGATCCAGAAGGGCGGCATCGCCAAGGTCGTAATCGAGCGTACCATCAAGCGCATCACGCTCACCATTCACACGGCCCGACCGGGTGTGGTGATCGGCAAAGGCGGCATGGAGGTCGACAAGATCAAGGAAGAACTGAAGAAACTCACCGGCAAGGATGTGCAGATCAACATCTACGAGATCAAGCGTCCGGAACTGGATGCACGCCTCGTGGGTGAGTCCATTGCACAGCAGCTGGAGGCCCGTATTTCATATCGCCGCGCTATGAAGCAGGCCATTGCCTCTTCTATGCGCGTTGGTGCTGAGGGTATCAAAGTCAAGTTGTCTGGCCGTTTGGCCGGAGCTGATATCGCTCGAACGGAACAATACAAGGAGGGTCGTATTCCGCTCCACACGCTCCGCGCCGACATCGACTTTGCCTTGTCGGAGGCACAGACCGTTTATGGTAAGATCGGCATCAAGGTGTGGATTTTCAAGGGTGAGATCTTCGGCAAGCGTGACCTGTCGCCGAATATCGGCATCGTTTCGCAGTCTGAAGGCAAAGGGCAGGGTGGGCCGCGCCGCGCAGGAGATCGCGATCGTCGCGATGGCGGCGAACGTCGTGGTGGTGAACGCGGAGACAGAAAAAGATAATTGATAAGAATAGGCTAAACCGTCATGTTACAACCGAAGCGTACGAAATTCAGGAAGTCGCAAAAAGGCCGGGTAAAAGGAATGGCCACTCGTGGTCATATGGTCTCGTTTGGATCCTTTGGTCTGAAAGCGCTGGAGCCCGGTCTGCTGACTGCCCGCCAGCTGGAAGCGGCACGCGTGGCTGTAACCCGCGCAATGAAGCGTGAAGGCCAGGTGTGGATCCGCGTGTTCCCTGACAAACCGGTTACACGAAAGCCCGCAGAAGTGCGGATGGGTAAAGGTAAAGGTGCGCCCGAATTCTGGGTTGCGGCTGTGAAACCTGGCACAATTCTCTTTGAGGCGGGCGGTGTAAACCGTGCTACTGCCCTCGAAGCATTGATGCTCGCCGACGGCAAGCTGCCTATCAGGACGAAGTTTGTGGTGGCCCGTGACTATGTAGAATAAGTGTTATGAAGAACAACGACCTCAAGGATTTGTCGGTGGAGGAGCTGAAAGAGAAACTAATCAGCGAAACCGATGCGTTGCGCAAGATGAAATTTGCGCACCAGGTGTCGGCCATTGAAAACCCTATCCGCATCAAGGCGACCCGCAGGCAGATTGCCCGGATCAACACCCTGCTGCAGGAGAAAGCAAAGCAAAAGTAAAAAGCGATATGGAAAGGAATTCGCGCAAAGAGCGTATCGGCAAAGTGGTCAGCAACAAGATGCAGAAGAGCATTACGATCGCCTTCGACCGCAAGGTGAAGCACCCGATCTACGGGAAGTTCATGAAGAAGACCACCAAGCTGATGGCGCACGATGAAAAGAATGAAGCCGGCATCGGCGACCTGGTGCGGATCATGGAGACCCGTCCGCTGAGTAAGAACAAGCGCTGGAGGCTGGTGGAGATTGTTGAGAAAGCTAAGTAAGACTGTGAACTGATTGATTGACCTGATTTGAAACGGAAGGAGTTATGATACAAAACGAGACCCGGTTGGTGGTGGCAGACAACAGCGGCGCAAAAGAAGTGCTGTGCCTCCATGTGTTGGGCGGAACCAAGCGCCGCTATGCGTCGGTGGGCGACAAAATTGTCGTGACCGTCAAATCGGCCATTCCGACCAGCCAGATCAAGAAAGGGACGGTATCGAAAGCGGTGATCGTGCGCACAAAGAAAGAAGTGCGCCGCAAAGACGGTTCCTACATCCGTTTCGAAGACAACGCCGCCGTGCTTCTCAACCCACAGGACGAGCCACGGGGCACACGCATCTTCGGCCCGGTGGCCCGCGAGTTGCGCGAGAAGCAGTTCATGAAGATCATTTCTTTGGCCCCAGAAGTATTATAAAACTTGTACTGAGCGAAGTCGAATATATGGAAAGGAAGTTCAACAAACAGCGAAAGCTGAAGATCCGGAAGGGAGACACGGTGAAGATCATCGCTGGCAACTACCGGAGCACACCCGACAAGGTGAACCAGGGCAAGGTGCTGGAAGTACTGCTCAAGGAGAACCGCGTAGTGGTGGAAGGCATTAACATGGTAACGAAGCACATGAAGCCGACGGCCGGCAAACCGGAAGGTGGCATCAAGAAGACGGAAGCTTCCATCCATATCAGCAACGTGATGCTGATTGACCCGGCGAGCGGCAAAGCCACGCGTGTGGGTCGCAAGCTGAACGCTGAAGGGAAGCTGCAGCGTTACGCAAAGAAAACAGGTGAATTCATCAAGCAAGGAGCATAAGCCATGGCAACGCCCAGACTGAAAGAGAAATACACGAAGGAGATTGTCCCGGCACTGAAACAGAGGTTTCAGTATAAGTCGGTGATGCAGGTCCCCCGGATCAGCAAGATCTGCGTGAACAAGGGAGTTGGCGCCGCTGTTGCCGACAAGAAACTCGTTGATGTCGGGGTGGAGGAGATCACGACGATCACCGGTCAGAAGGCCGTAGCGACACGCTCCAAGAAAGATATTTCCAACTTCAAGCTGCGCGCCGACATTCCAATCGGCGTGAAAGTGACGCTGCGCGGATCGAAGATGTATGAATTTATGGACCGCCTGATGAATGTAGCCCTTCCCCGCGTGCGCGACTTCAAAGGCGTAAGCGACAAGGGTTTTGACGGACGCGGCAACTATACCCTGGGCGTGAAGGAGCAGATCATATTCCCTGAGATTTCGATCGATAAGGTGCAGAAGATCAGCGGTATGGACATCACGTTTGTTACCACCGCCCGGACCGACGAAGAGAGTTATGAGCTCCTGAAAGCATTCGGGATGCCTTTTACAAGCAAAAACTAATTGAAACAGCATGGCAAAATTGTCAATCGTTGCACGTGACCGGAAGAAGGAGCGGCTTGTGGCCCTTTACAATGCGAAGCGCACTGCTTTGAAAAAAGCCGGCGACTGGGCTGCACTGGACAAACTCCCGCGGAGCTCTTCGTCCGTCCGTCTGCACAACCGATGCAAACTCACGGGACGCCCGCGCGGCTACATGGGCAAGTTCGGCATCTGCCGCAACCAGTTCCGCCAAATGGCCCATGAAGGCAAGATTCCCGGATTAACTAAAGCCAGCTGGTAAACAGAATTCAGAAGACTATGACAGACCCTATTGCAGACTATTTGACCCGTGTACGCAACGCCATCAAGTCCCGCCATCGCGTGGTTGAAGTTCCGGCCAGCAACATCAAGAAGCAGATCACAAAGGTTCTTTTTGACAAGGGCTATATCCTGAACTACAAGTTCGAGGATACCGCTAACAAGCAGGGCCTGATCAAGATCGCATTGAAGTACAACCCGGAGACCAAGGACCCGGCGATTACGAAAATCGACCGTGTAAGTACACCAGGCCTTCGCAAGTACAAACCGGCTGACAGCCTTCCGAAAGTCCTCAACGGACTGGGCATTGCCATTTTATCCACTTCGAAAGGAGTGATCACCGACAAGGAAGCCCGTGCCCTCAATGTCGGCGGAGAAGTATTGTGTTACGTGTATTAAGAGACGACCATGTCACGCATCGGAAAACAAACCATCACGCTCCCGAAAGGGGTAACGTGCACATTCGCGCCAGAAACGCGGAAGGTGACCGTGAAAGGCCCCAAGGGTGAATTGCACCAGGTCCTGAAGGGCGACTTCAAAGTGACCGTCGACAACGGAGTCGTGTCGGTAGCCCGTCCTTCTGAAGACAAACCTGTTCGTGCCATGCACGGACTCTATCGCGCCCTGATCAACAACATGGTAAAGGGCGTGAGCGAAGGCTACAAGGAGCAGCTTGAGGTAATCGGCGTGGGCTACAAAGCCACCGCGCAGAACAACGTCCTTGAACTCAGCCTCGGTTATTCACACAGCGTGTTCCTCTCGATTCCTTCCGAACTGAAGATACAGGCCACCCAGGAAAAAGGTGCAAACCCGATGATCCATTTGGAAGGCATCGACAAGCAACTGGTAGGCCAGGTGGCCGCGAAGATAAAGTCACTCCGGAAAGTAGAGCCCTACAAGGGCAAGGGTATCCGGTACGTGGGTGAATATGTGCGCAGGAAGGCTGGTAAGGCCGCGGCTAAATAAGATCGTATATGACAGTTAAAACAAAAGTTACACGTCGCGAGCGCATCAAGCGGGGAATCCGCAAGAGCCTTGAAGGCACATCGCAGCGGCCCCGCCTTTCGGTATTTCGCAGCAACAGGGCGATCTACGCCCAGATCATCGACGATTCGAAAGGCCATACCTTGGTCTCAGTTTCGTCGACTGAAATCGACAAAAAGGCAAAGCTCGGCGTGGCAACGTCCAAGTCGGTAGGCAAGAAAGTGGCCGAGAAAGCCCTTGCATCCGGTGTTAAAGAAATTGTATTCGACCGCAACGGGTACCTCTATCACGGAAATGTGAAGGCATTGGCAGACGGCGCCCGGGAAGGCGGACTAAAATTCTAAAAGCATGACTCAGAGCAATGTCAGTTCAGTAAAGGCTAGCGAGATCGACCTGAAGGAAAAGGTCGTTGCGATCCAGCGCGTGGCCAAGGTTGTGAAAGGCGGCCGTCGCTTCAGTTTTGCTGCCATCGTGGTGGTGGGTGACGGAAATGGCGTTGTTGGTTATGGCTTGGGCAAAGCCAACGAAGTGACCGACGCGATCACCAAAGGCATTGATGATGCCAAGAAGCACCTTGTAAAAGTGCCGATCATCAGGGGCACCGTTCCTCACGACTCTATTGGAAAGTTTGGCGGAGGTTTTGTGCTGCTTAAGCCCGCATCGCCTGGCACAGGCGTAATTGCCGGCGGCGCTATGCGTGCCGTGCTTGAAAGCGCCGGCGTGCACAACGTGCTGGCCAAGTCAAAGGGTAGCTCCAACCCGCACAACGTTGTGAAGGCAACCTTCAAGGCATTGACCAGCATGCGCGATGCGCGCACCATCGCGCGCAACCGCGGCGTCGAACTGTCAAAGGTTTTTAATGGATAACGATCAACGAACAACGAATAACGGTTTACGAGCCATGGCCAAAGTAAGAATCACGCAGATCCGCAGCACGATTAAACGTCCTGAGACCCAACTCAGGACGATCCAGTCGCTGGGGCTGGGCAAGCGCGACCAGTCGGTGGAAGTAGAGTATACGCCACAGATCCAGGGCATGGTGAGGAAAGTAAGTCATTTGGTAAGTGTTAAAGAACTCTGATCATGAAGTTGCACACACTCAAGCCGGCAAGCGGCTCGACAAAAACGAATAAGCGCCTTGGCAGGGGCCAGGGCTCAGGCGGCAGCACGGCAGGCCGTGGACACAAAGGCGCACAGTCGCGTTCAGGATACCATAAGAAATTCGGCTTTGAAGGCGGTCAGATGCCGCTCCAGCGCCGAATTCCCAAGTTTGGTTTCAAGAACAACAACAAGATCTATTTCAAGGCCATCAACCTCGACACGCTGGAGGAACTGGCCAAGAAATCCAAGGCTCCATCACTAACCATTCAACTGATGGTGGATAACGGCATCGTGGGCAAGAACGACCGGGTAAAAATATTGGGCCGCGGCGAACTTAAATCGAAGGTAACGGTGGAAGCGCACGCATTCTCCGCTACAGCAGCAAAAGCCATCGAAGGTGCAGGCGGCAACGCCACAACGGTGAAATAATGAAGCGTTTCATAACCACCATAAGGAACATTTTTTCGATCGAGGATCTTCGCGTTCGCATCCTGAACACGATCGGGTTCCTGATCATTTTCCGCCTGGGTTCGTACATCGTGCTTCCGGGCATCGATGCAAACCTGTTGGCCGGAAACCAGGGTGGTATTTTCGATTTGATCAATACTTTCCTTGGCGGATCCTTCAGCCGGGCATCCATTTTTGCCCTGGGGATTATGCCTTATATCTCCGCTTCCATCGTGGTGCAGTTGCTCACGGTGGCCGTCCCGCATTTCACCAAGATGCAGAAGGAGGGGGACAGCGGCAGGAAGAAGCTCAACCAGTTTACGCGGGTGCTGACCATCTTCATTACAACAGCACAGTCATACGGTTACCTTCGCGCCACGATCAATTCAGAGGCCATCTTGCAGCCGGGGATGTTCTTTACGATTTCCTCGATCATGATCCTGGTAGCCGGCACCATGTTCTGCATGTGGCTCGGTGAGCGCATCACAGACAAGGGTATTGGCAATGGTATCTCTATGCTGATCATGATCGGCATCGTATCGCGCTTCCCTGCTGCCATCTACCAGGAAGCCATTGGCAAAGGAATGCAGGGGGCCCTGCTGTTCATCATCGAATTGCTCGCGCTGTTCCTGGTAGTGGTAGGTGTAATTGCACTGACACAGGCAGTACGCCGCATCCCGGTGCAATACGCCAAGCAGGTTGTCGGTAACAAACTTTATGGAGGCAAGCGCGACTTCATCCCGTTAAAACTTAATTCAGCGGGCGTAATGCCGATCATCTTCGCACAGGCGTTGATGTTCATTCCGCCGTTGATGGCCAGCATCTGGCAGGACAGCGATATCGGCGCCTACGTGGGCACCACTTTCGCCGACTTTACGTCGTGGCAGTATAACCTTCTGTTTGCGATCCTGATCCTGTTGTTCACATTTTTCTATACAGCGATCACCGTTCCATCGAACGACATCGCGGATAATTTGAAAAGAAATGGCGGCTTTATTCCCGGCATCAAACCCGGGAAGCAAACCGCAGAATTTATCGACAGTGTTCTGTCAAAGATTACACTTCCGGGCTCGTTGTTCCTGGCCGCTGTGGCAATCATGCCGGCATTTGCCGTGCGTGCCGGCGTGACCCAGAACTTCGCGCAGTTTTATGGCGGTACATCATTGCTCATACTGGTGGGTGTCGTGCTCGATACGCTCCAGCAGATCGAGAGCTACCTGCTCATGAGACACTACGAGGGAATGATGAAGTCAGGAAGAGTAAAAGGACGTTCTCAGTTTGCTGCGGCATAGGGTTGAATGGTTCACCTGAAGTCGCCCGAAGAGATTCAGACCATGAGGGAGGGTGCCAGGATTCTGGCGCAAGCCCACGGAGAAGTGGCCCGGATGATAAAGCCGGGCGTGCGTACAAAGGATCTGGACAAGCGGGCGGAAGAGTTTATTCGGGACCACGAAGGAGTGCCTTCCTTCCTGAACTACAACGGCTTCCCGTCGTCGCTCTGCATTTCCGTGAATGAAACGGTTGTGCATGGGTTTCCGGGAGCCTACGAGTTGAAGGAGACGGATATCGTCACCATCGACTGCGGAGTAAAGTACAGGGATTACCACACGGATTCGGCTTACACCTACCCGTTGGAGGGTGTTTCGCCGGAAACACTGAACCTGCTGACCCGGACCTACGACTCCCTGTTTAAGGGCTTGGAGCAGGCACGGGCTGGCAACCGGATAGGGGATATAAGCTACGCCATCCAGACCTACGTGGAGCAATTCGGGTACGGCGTGGTGCGTGAGCTTGTGGGACACGGCGTGGGCAAGAGCCTGCACGAAGACCCTGAAGTGCCGAACTACGGGAGAAGGGGCAAGGGCCCCAAGATCGTGTCCGGGATGACTTTGGCAGTGGAGCCGATGATCAACCTGGGCACACAGAAAGTAGTACAAGAACGCGATGGATGGACCATCCGGACGAGTGACCGTAAGCCCTCAGCTCATTTTGAGCACACGGTGGCGGTTCACGAAGACCGGACGGAAATCCTGACGTCGCATGAAGAAATAGAAAAGAACTATTCGTACAAGTGGCGAAGCAGAAGTCGATAGAGCAGGACGGCACCATCTTGGAGGCATTGTCTAATGCCATGTTCAAGGTGCAGCTGGAAAACGGGCACGAGGTGCTCGCGCACATCTCAGGCAAGATGCGGATGCACTACATCCGGATTCTGCCCGGCGACAAGGTAAAGCTGGAAATGTCACCGTACGATTTGACAAAAGGAAGGATAACGTTCAGATACAAGTAATATGAAGGTAAGAGCATCGATCAGGAAGCGCAGCGCGGAATGTAAGATCATTCGCCGCAAGGGCAAGCTCTATGTGATCAACAAGAAGAACCCGCGCTACAAACAGCGCCAGGGCTAAAATCGCCAAATCACCAAATCACAAAATCATAAGACATGGCACGTATAGCAGGTGTTGACATTCCGGAGAACAAGCGGGGCGAAATCGGCCTCACTTATATCTATGGAATTGGCCGCAGTTCCGCAAAGAAGATCTTGACAGAAGCCGGCGTGAGCATCGACAAGAAGGTAAAAGACTTGAGCGACGAAGAGTCGAACCACATCCGGAGCATCATCGCGGAGAAGCATCGCATCGAGGGCTCCCTTCGTTCGGAGGTGCAGTTGAACATTAAACGCCTGATGGACATTGGTTCATACAGGGGCCTGCGTCACCGCAAGGGTCTTCCAGTGCGCGGCCAGAAAACGAAAAACAACGCGCGTACCCGCAAGGGCAAACGCAAGACCGTAGCCAACAAGAAGAAGGCTGTGAAAGGATAATTAAGCATTGATCGAAAATGGCAGCTGAAGAACAAAAAGAACAGAAAGAGCAGAAACCGCAACAAGCGCAAGCACAACAGGGCGGCACTCCTGCACCAGAGACCAAGAAGAAGGACAAGAGCAAGAAGCGCACTGTCCAGGTTGAGGCGGTAGGCCAGGCGCACATCCGGGCTACTTTCAACAACATCGTTATCTCGATGACCAACTCCGCCGGACAAGTAGTGGCATGGGCATCGGCCGGCAAAATGGGGTTCAAGGGCTCAAAGAAGAATACACCCTATGCGGCACAAACAGCGGCGCAGGAAGCTTCTGCAAAGGCTTTTGAACTTGGGCTGCGCAAGGTGGAAGTGTTTGTAAAGGGCCCAGGTGCGGGCCGCGAGTCTGCTATCCGGACCATCCAGAATTCGGGTATCGAGATTCTGGCGATCAGGGACATGACGCCGCTGCCACACAACGGGTGCCGTCCTCCCAAGAAGAGGAGAGTTTAAGCAAGACTTATTTAAAGACATGGCAAGATACACAGGTCCAAAGGCAAAGATTTCCAGAAGGTTTAACGAGCCGATCATGGGCGAAAGCAAGGCGCTTCAGAAGAAGGCCTATGCACCCGGGCAGCACGGTAAGACCAAAAAGCGGAAGCAGTCTGAATACGCTATTCAGTTGGCCGAAAAGCAAAAGGCCAAGTACATCTATGGTGTACTGGAGCGCCAGTTTGCACATACCTTCGACAAGGCCACCCGTAAGAAGGGTGTTACCGGCGAAGTATTGCTGCAAATGCTGGAGGCCCGTCTCGACAACACGGTTTACCGACTGGGCATCGCGCCCACCCGTCGTGCCGCCCGCCAGTTGGTTGTACACAAGCACATCCTGGTCAACGG
>Ga0187893_10003932_pt1 | contig 29139 bp, 28 predicted proteins | sample MA1701074metaG_FD_139574 | JGI IMG/M metagenome (GOLD analysis project Ga0187893, IMG submission 139574) | White microbial mat communities from a basaltic lava cave in the Kipuka Kanohina Cave System on the Island of Hawaii, USA - MA170107-4 metaG ...
CGTTCTTCCCGCAGCGGCAGCAGCCACGCGAGCACGATCACCTGCAGCACCGCGAGCCCGGCGAGCGCGGCGCCGAACCCCTCCGCCGCGTAGCGCCCGTCCACCACCGGGAACGCCCGCAGCACCGCGCCGATTCCCCACTGGAACGCGAACGAAGTGGTGAACATGCCGAAGTTGACCGCGGTGATCACGCGCCCCGACATCGCCGTCGGAAAGTGCGGCGTGACCAGCGCGAAGACGAGCGCGCCCGCCATCATCGTGAAGCCGTAGGTCGCGAGCAGCCCCGCGCGCGGCAGCGCGGCGTCGGCTGCGATCGCGACGAAGGCGGCGAACGAGACGAGGAGACCGGCCTTGTACAGCGTCAGGCGCGAGAGGCCGCGCGCGGCGAGCCGGTCGGCGAAGGTGCCGAAGGCGACCGAGCCGAGCGCGTAGGCGGCGGCGCAGACGAAGAGCAGCCGCGCCGCACCCTCGCGGGCGAACCCGGCGACGTCGGTCAGCCACGGCCCGAGCCAGAGGCCCTGCATCGCCTGGTACGCGGCGTGGGTGATGACGAAGGGCGCCGCGATGCGCCAGAAGAGCGGCCGCGACAGGATCTCGCCGACGCCCCGGATCTGGTCGCCCCAGGTCGCGCCCGCGCCGGGCAGCGGCTTCTCCGGCACGCAGAGCGCGATGAGCGCGGCGACCGCGAGCGACGCGGCGGCGAGGCCGTAGAACATCGCGCGCCAGCCGATCGCGCCGAGCGCCGCCTCGACCGGCGCGGTCGCGGCGAGCCCGCCGACCGCGCCGAAGAAGATGTACCAGCCGTTCACCGTGGCGAGGCGCGAGAGCGGGAACCAGAGCGTGAACGCCTTGATCGCGCCCATCAGGCATGCCGAGACGCCGAGCCCGATCAGCGCCCGGGCGATCGCGAGCGAGCCGAAGCCCGCGGCGCCGCCGAAGAGAAACGCGCCGAGCGCGGTGAGGCAGAGCAGCGTTGCCACCACCCGGCGCGGGCCGTAGCGGTCGAGCAGCACGCCGATCGGGAGCTGCGCGAGGCCGAACGTCACGAAGTAGGTGCTCGTCAGCAGCCCGAGGTCGGCGCTCGTGAGCGCGAACTCGCGCGCGAGGTCCTTGGCGATGACCGCGTTGACGTTGCGGAAGAAGTACGAGAGGAAGTAGCCGGCCGCGAACGGCACGAAGACGAGCGCGACGAGCCGCGGCGAGAAGCGCGTGGCCTCCGCGGCGGCGGGGCGTGCGCCGGTCACCTGCGGGGGACGGCGGGGATGCGCCGCGGACCGGGCGGGTGGCGGGCTACTCGCGCAGGGTCGCGCCGCGGATGACGTGCTTGCCCGGCTTCTCCGGGGCGGGGTAGACGCTGAGGTACTTGACGTTGTCGAACGGCACGTAGTGCACGCAGCCGTCGGCCTCGATCGCGATCATCCGCTCCTTGAGGATCGCCTCGCGCGCGAGCTCGGCGGCGATCTCGTTGTCCTTCTGCCGCGGGAAGCCGACGGCGAGCGTGCTACCGTCGACGAAGTGGATGCGCAGTCCGCGCGTGTTCTCGGTCATCGGATCTCTCCGGTCAGGTGAGCGGGATCGCGGCCACGTGCTGCCGGTAGGCGGGCCGCTCCTTGAGCCGCGCGTAGTAGCGCTCGAGGTTCGGGTGCGCGGGCCGGGCCATCGGGAGCTGGTACCAGCGGTTCACGAAGCAGCCGAACGGGATGTCGCCCATCGAGAAGTCGCGCCCGCCCATGAAGGGGCGGGAGGCGAGATGGTCGTCGGCGATCCGGAGGACGTCGACCGCCTGCTTCGTCGCGGCTTCGATCGCGGCCGGGTCGCGCTTGTCCGCGCTCGTGCGCACGAGCTGCCAGAACACGGTCGTCATCGGCGCTGCGACCGTGCTCGTCGTCCACTCCATCCACTTCTCCTCGTTGTAGCCCTGCTCGAGCGAGCGCGTGGGGCCGTGCTTCGCGTAGAGGTAGCGGACGATGACGTTCGACTCCCATAGCACGAAGCCGTCGTAGTCGATCGTCGGCACGCGGCCGTTCGGATTCATCTTCCGGTACTCGGGCGTGTTGACCATGCCGAACGCCATGCCGGCGTCGACGCGCTCGTGCGGGAGCTTGAGCTCGCCGACCGCCCACATCACCTTCTGCACGTTGATCGAGTTGACCCGGCCCCAGATCTTCAGCATTTCATCTCCTCTTCGGTGAAGGCGGGCGCTTCGACGGCGTCGCCGCGAAGTCGCGCGCGATCCGCGCGGCGGCGAGTGTACGCCGGGCGGCATCGAGGCGTGTCGCAGCGAGGCGCGCGCGCAGCGTCGCCTCGCGGGTCATGCCGTGCTCCGCCAGCACGCGCGTGAAGTCGAGATCCTTCTCGCGTCCGGCGGCGTACTTCGCGATCGCGAGGTCGTGAACTTCGAGGCATAGCCCCTCCACGCCGCCGGTGTTCGCGTTCTTGACGCGCACCAGGCGATCCTGCCAGCCCGCTGGCAGATCCGCGGTCTTGGGCGAGACGCCCTGCGCGTAGTAGCCGAAGGTGTCGTGGAAGAAAGAACCTTCGCCGATCGAGCCGTCGATCAGGTCCGCGCGCTCCGGATCGGGCAGGGGGTAGACATCGGCCTCGCTCGATTCGAGGAGCGGCGCCGGCGCGTCGGGAAACTGGCCGAGGATCGACTGGCTGCCGATGACCACGATGCGATCGGAACCGGCGATCGCGCCCGCGGCGCGAATCAGGTGCTCAAGGTCGGAACGCTTCGTAGATCCTCCGGCGCTCGGTCGCGGTGAGCACGCCGGTAAACGGCGTCGACTGGCGCAACCGCGTCGCGTTCTCGCCGGGATCGACGAGCAGCGCCGCGATCTCGCGGCGCGGGCGCTTCAGGATCGCCCGCCACTCCGCTGCCGCGCTCGGTTCGTACCCGCGCGCCGCGCGCCACCGGTCCAGGTTTCGCCGCGCGCGGTCGACGACGACCGGGTCGCGCACCAGCCTGTGCGCGATCAGCGCGTGCAGCGCGAGGCTCCGCACATCGAGCCGCCGGTGGTCGGAGTACGGGACCGCCGCTGCCGGTGCCCCGGCCCCGGCCGCGACCCAGCGCCGCTCGAGCCTGAGCCCGGCCGCGCGCCGGCGCGCGCGATAACGTCGCATGCGCTCTGCGGCCGATGCCGGGACTTTCCCGGGCGCAGGCGCTTTCTCCCTGGCCATGCCGAAAGCGTAACGCGTTACGGCCGGATGCGCAACGGCGCGCGTCACTGCCGCCGGTGCCGAGTGCTGCGCGTGCTGGGGCGCCTACCCCCCCGGCCGCCGCAGATGATCGGTCGCCCGCTGGAACGCGTGCGCCGCGCGCAGCGCCACGTCCTCGCGGTACGGCGCGGCGACGAGCTGCAGCCCGACCGGCAGCCCGTCCTTCGTGAACCCGCACGGCACCGACAGCGCCGGCTGCTGCGTCAGGTTGAACGGGTAGCTGAAGGGCGTCCACCACGTCCAGTCGTCCGCGGGGCCGGCCGGCTCCTTCGGCACGATCCGCCCGACCTCGAACGCGGGCACGGCGACCGCCGGCGTGGCGAGGAGATCCCACTCGAGGTGGAACCGGCGCATGCGCTCGCCGATCGCCATGCGGCTCGCGACCGCGTCGAAGTGGTCGGCGAGCGTGTGCCGCGCGCCCGAGCGGAAGGCCTGCTGCAGCGCCGGCTCGAGCAGCGCGAACTTCTCCGGCGGAAGCTTCCGCAGCGCGTTGAACGCCCCGCCCGTCCAGTGCACCCAGAACGTGTCGCGCGCATCGGGAAAGCCCGGGTCGACCTGCTCCACCCGCGCGCCGAGACCGGAGAGGGTCTTCATCGCCGCAGCGACGCACGCCTCGACTTCCGGGTGCACGTACTGGATGTAGCCGAGCCGCGGGCTGTAGGCGATGCGCAGGCCCTCGACGTCCTGGGCGAGGCCCGCGTTCCAGTCGATGCCGTCCCACGGCAGCGAATGCCAGTCGCGGACGTCGGGCTGCGCGAGCACGTTCAGCATCAGCGCGACGTCGGCGACCGTGCGCGCCATCGGGCCGACGTGCGCCACCGTGCCCATCGGCGAGAGCGGCCACGCCGGGACGCGGCCGAACTGCGCCTTGATGCCCGACACGCCGGCGAACGCGCACGGGATGCGGATCGAGCCGCCGCCGTCGGTGCCGACCGCGAGCTGGCCGAGGCCCGCGGCGAGCTGCGCGGAGGCGCCGCCGCTCGACCCGCCGGGCGTTCGGTCGGGGTTCCACGGGTTGCGGGTGATGCCGGTGAGCGCATTGTCGGTGACGCCCTTCCAGCCGAACTCGGGCGTGCAGGTCTTGCCGAGCAGCACCGCGCCGCTCTCGCGCAGGCGCGCGGTCGCCGGCGCGTCGTCGTGCCACGGCCCGGCCGGGTCGACGGTCCTGGAGCCGCGGAGCGTCGGCCAGCCTTTGGTGAGCACGAGGTCCTTGATCGAGGCGGGCACGCCGTCGACCGGGCCCGCGGGCTCGCCCTTCGCCCAGCGCGCTTCGGACGTGCGCGCGGCGGCCATCGCGCCTTCCTCGTCGACCAGGCAGTAGGCGTTCAGCTGCGGATTGAGCGCGCCGATGCGCGCGAGCACCGCGCGCGTCACCTCGACCGGCGAGAGGGTCTTCGCGGCGTAGCGCGCGACGAGCTCGGTGGCGGGGAGGAAGCAGAGCTCGGTGCTCATCGCCGCCGCCTCGCCGGCCGCTTCGCCGCCTTGCGGGCCGCTGCGCCGGTCCGCTTCGCCGCCCTCCGCGCCGGCTTCTGCGCGGCCTTCCTCGCTGGCGCGGCGACCGGCTTCAGCACGATCGCGTCGACCTCGACGAGCCACTCGGGCCGCACCAGCCCGGCGACGACGAAGCCGGTCGACGCCGGCTTGTGGTCGCCGAGATAGCGCCGGCGCACCTCGGCGAACTTCGGCAGGTTCGCCCGGTCGGTGAGGAGCACGGTGAGCCGCGCGATGTCGGTGAGCTGCATGCCGGCGTCCTCGACGATCGCGCGGAGGTTCTGCCACGCGGCGTCGCACTGCTCCTCGAAGCCGGCCGGGGTCGAGCCGTCGGCGCGCATCCCGGTCTGGCCGGCGACGAAGAGCGAGCGGCAGTTCGGCGGCAATGCGATCCCGTGGCTGTAGTTGCCGGCCGGCGGGTGGACCGAAGCGGGGTTGTGGACTTTCATCGCGGTCTCCTCAGGCGGGGCGCCGATGTTAGCGCGAGATACGCAAGGGGCTATGATGCGCGACCGCAGCGCCAGCCGGGGGACGATCATGGGCCGCTCGCCGCAAGTCAGGCTCGACTCGACCGCGCACTACTTCCTCGAGGGCCTGAACGAGCTCGGGCTCGACTACCTCTTCTGCAACCTCGGCACCGACCACGCGCCGCTGATCGAGGCGATGGCGCGCTGGCGCCGCGCCGGACGCGCTTTTCCGCAGACGGTGCTCTGCCCGCACGAGAACGTCGCGGTGCACATGGCCGCCGGCTACGCCCACGCGACCGGCCGCGGGCAGGGCGTGCTGGTGCACGTCGACGTCGGGACCGGCAACTCCGCGGTCGCGATGCACAACGCCTTCCGCGCCCGCACGCCGGTGCTGCTGATGGCCGGCCGCGCGCCGTTCACCCAGCGCGGCGAGCTCACCGGTGCGCGCGACACCTACGTCCACTTCGTGCAGGAGATCTACGACCAGGCCGGCATCGTGCGGCCGTACGTGAAGTGGGAGTACAGCCTGCCCTCGGGGGTGGTCGCGAAGGAGGCGCTCCGCCGCGCGCACACGATGATGGAGAGCGACCCGAAGGGGCCGGTGTACCTCGTGCTCCCGCGCGAGACGCTCGCCGAGACGTGGGCGGAGAACGCGGTGCGCTCGTTCCCGGCCGAGCGCTTCGGCCCGGCCCCGGCGGGCGGCGCCGATCCCCGGGCGATCGACCGGCTCGCCGAGCGGCTGATCGCGGCGGGCAACCCGCTGCTGATCACCGCCTACGCCGGCCGCGATCCGGCGACGCCGGCGCTCGTCGATGCGCTCGCGCGCCTCGCCGGCATCCGCGTGGTCGAGTTCGCCCCGCAGCATCTCAACATTCCCGCCGACTCGCCGTGCGCGGCCGGCTTCGTGCCCGGCAAGCTCGTGGCCGGGGCGGACGTCGGCATCCTGCTCGACGTCGACGTGCCGTGGATTCCGCGCGACACGCCCGAGAACCCGGCCACCTGGTGGGCGCAGATCGACGTCGACGTGGTGAAGCAGGGCTTCCCGATGTGGGACTTCGCGGCGGATCTGCGCATCCAGGGCGCGAGCCGGCGCATCCTCGAGCAGCTCGTCGCGGCGGTCGAGGCGAAAGCGACGCCCGCGTTCCGTGCGGCCGCCGCGAAGCGGGTGGAAGCGATGGCGGCGGAGCACGCGGCGCGGAGAACGGCGCTCGCGCAGGCCGCGGCCGAGCGGGGCGCGCCGGGCCGGATCAACCCGCAGTACCTCTGCGCCGAGGTCGCCCGCGCGATCGGGCCCGACGACGTGATCGTGAACGAGGCGATCCGCAACGGCCTCGCCGTCTTCAACCAGGTCCCGCGCACCGTGCCGGGCACGCTCGTCGGGCTCGCCGGCGGCGGGCTCGGGTTCTCCGGCGGCACCGCGCTCGGCGTGAAGCTCGCGCGGCCCGACCGCACCGTGGTCCAGTTCTGCGGCGACGGCAGCTTCTACTTCTGCAACCCGTCGGCGGTGTACGCGGTCGCGAGCCAGTACCAGCTCCCCATCTTCACCGTGGTGCTCGACAACTCCGGCTGGGCGGCGGTGAAGGAGGCGACCTTGCGCGTGTACCCGGACGGCGAGGCGGCCGCGACGAACGAGTACGAGGCGCTGCTCGCGCCGGACATGAACTTCGCGAAGGTCGCCGAGGCTGCCGGCGCCTACGGCGAGCGGGTCGAGGATCCGGCAGGCGTGCCGGCGGCGATCGGGCGCTGCCTCGCGGCCGTGCGCGGCGGGCGGGCCGCGGTGCTGCACGCGCGGGTGACGCCGCTGTGACGGCCGCGACCGGACCGCTCGACGACCTGCGGCGCGCGCTCTTCACCGCGGTGCTGTCGGACTGCCTCGACGCGGCCGGCCACCGCAGCCAGGCGATGCACTCGCGCGTCCGCCCGCTCGACGACGCCCTCGTGCTCTGCGGCCGCGCGCGCACCGCGCTCTACATGGACGTCTACGACGCGCCGCCGGGCGAGAACCCGTACGAGCTCGAGATCCGGCTGGTGGACGACCTGAAGCCGGGCGAAGTGCCGGTGTTCGCCTGCGGCGCCTCGGGGCGCATCGCGCCGTGGGGCGAGCTGCTTTCGACGGCGGCGCGGGCGCGCGGCGCGGCGGGCGCGGTGATGGACGGCCTCACGCGCGACGTGCGCGTCATCCGGGAGATCAAGTTCCCGGTATTTGCCGGTGGCATCGGGCCGCTCGACTCGAAGGGCCGCGGCAAGGTGATGGCGATCGATGTTCCGGTCGAGGCGGGCGGCGTGCGCGTCGCGCCGGGAGATCTCGTGTTCGGCGACGCCGACGGCGTGGTGGTGGTGCCGCACGCAGTGGAGGGCGAAGTCGTGGCGGCGGCGCTCGCGAAGGTCCGGGGCGAGAACGCGACGCGCGAGGCGCTCGCGCGCGGGGAGAAGCTCGCGGACGTATTCCGCCGGCACGGGATCCTGTAGCGGGGCCGCCGCGGAGAGCGAGGCGCGAGCGGCCGGCGCGATCGCGGGAGGTCAGCGCCGCCGGCGTGAACGTGTAGTCGCCGGTCCCAGCAGCTGGTTGAAGCGCCGGTTGCCGCGAAAGCGATAGATCTCGAACTGCTTGCGGTCGAAGGTGACGATATCGGCGACGCCGGTGCGCTCCGCGAGGAGTACGAGGGTGGCGTCGGCGAAATCCATCGGCTGATCACGGTACTTGGCGGTCAGCCGCTCGATCGGCTCGAGGTCGGCCGGCTCGATGGCTGCGAGCTCGATGCCGCCCTTTCGCACCCAGGCGAGGAACTGCAATTGCGCCGCGGGAAGGAGCAGATGGGTCACCTCGACCAGTACCGGCCAGGTGCTGATGAGCTCGCCGTCGAAGCTGCGGAAGAACCGGTCGGCCGAGGCGTGGAACGGATCGTTCCGGCGGAACCAGGCTGCGAGCGGACCGGTGTCAGCGATCGCCGTTGCGGGCACGCAGCTTTGCCTTGATGGTGCGGCTGTGGTCGCGGCTCGCGGGTTTGCCGTCGCTCGCGGGCGCGCGGCCTCCGGTCACCTCGTCGTACACGTCCGCCGGCGAGCGGCGCGGCCGATCGGCGATGTAGCCCTCGATCAGCCGGCGGATGACCGCGCTCTTGGTCTCGCCGTCGCGGCGGCAGCGTTCCCCGAGGGCTTTCTCGATCTGCTCGTCGATCTTTACGGTCAGCGTCACGTACGCCCCGGCGTCTGCACCCGTCGGTCTGCACCCGCCGGGTAATACCTAAATATTACCAGGGTTCCCCTGGCGGCGTCAAAAGCGCTGCGACGCCCGGTTGATCCGGCGGGGCTACCGGGCCGAGCCGCCGGCGGCGTGCGCCGGACGGCGCCGCCCCGGCGCGCTCAGGGAGCGCCAAGCGTCAGCCGGTACTTGGCCGATCGCCCGCATGGTCGCTTCTCCCTGATGGAAGAGCCCCGGAAGTCTACTGCACCACCCCGCGCGCCCGGTCGAGCCGCGCGCGCGCCTGCTCCGCCCACTCGGTCGCGCCGGTGCTCACGTCGGACCAGGTGATCTGCTTGCCGACGAAGAGGTGCGCGTCCTTGCGCGTGGTGACCTGGGCGAAGAGCCGCTCGTTCGTCGCGCCGTCGCGCACCTCCGCCTCGCCCGACATCGCGATCACGGTCTTGTCGGTGCCGGTCGCGAAGCGCGCGGCGTCGAGCGCGATCTTGATCGGCAGGACGTCGAGCGGGGTGAAGCCCGGCCGCTCGGGATTGATGCCGGTGAGCGCGAAGCGCAGGACGAGCACGTTCGGGCCCGGCTGGTCCACGACCTCGTAGCCGCCGGCGCGGAACTCCTTCGTCACCACGCCGCGGAACTCGTCGGTGATCTGCTTGTACATGGCCGGCTGGATGCCGGGGTAGTCCGCGGCCGGGTTGACCCACACCTCGATCGGCGCGAGGAAAACCTTCGCGTAGCGCTTCCAGTCGACGCCGGGCTTCACCCACTGCCAGGTGTCGAGGCGGCCAGGCACCTTCTCGAACGTGCCGTAGTCGCCGAGGAACCCCGAGGCGTGCACCGACGAGCCGGGGAGGAGGGTCCGGTAGTCGCCGGTCGCGCCGCCGGGCGGGGGCGCGCCGGCGCATCCGGCAAGGGCGAGTGCGGAGAATGCGGCGAGCGCGAGCGGCAGGCGGCGGTGCACGGGTTTCTCCTTCAGAAGCCGACCGCGAGCGAATCGCGCCGCGGGTCGGAAGCAGCGACGTACCCGCCGTCGACGCGGAGCGCGATCTGGGCGTTGCCGAAGTCCATGTAGCCCGCCGGCAGGTCGACGATCCGGTGGCCGCGGCGCGCGAGCTCGCTCGCCGTGGCCGGCGGGAACGCGCTCTCGAGGTTGACGTCGAGCCCGGTCGTCACCCGGAAGCGCGGCCCGTCGATCGCGGTCTGCGGGCTCTGGCCGTAGTCGATCATCCGCACCATCAGCTGGGTGTGGCCCTGCGGCTGCATCGTCCCGCCCATCAGCCCGAAGCTCATCACCGGCACGCCGTTCTTGGTCACGAAGGCGGGAATGATCGTGTGGTAGGGGCGCTTCCGCGGCGCGACGCGGTTCGGATGTCCCGGCGTCAGGACGAACCCGTAGCCGCGGTTCTGCAGGCTGATGCCGGTGCCCGGCACCACGACGCCGGAGCCGAAGCCCATGTAGTTCGACTGGATCAGCGACACCATCATGCCGTTCGCGTCGGCGGCGGTCAGGTAGATCGTGCCGCCGCGCGGCGGCGCGCCGTGGCCGAAGTCCTGCGCGCGTTTCGGGTCGATGCGCTTCGCGCGCGCGGCGAGATAGTCGCGGTCGAGCAGGTGCGCCGGCGTCACCGGGGTCATCGCCCCGCCGTCGGCGACGTACGCGCGCGCGTCGGCGAAGGCGAGCTTCACCGCCTCGATCTGGAGATGGACGCTGTCGGCCGAATCGACCGGGAGCTGCGCCACGTCGAAGTGCTCGAGCATCCCGAGCGCCATCAGGCACACGATGCCCTGGGTGTTCGGCGGGATCTCGTGGACGGTGTAGCCGCGGTAGTCCTGGGTGATCGTGCCGACCCAGTCGTTCGCGTGGGCGGCGAGATCGGCGCGGGTCATCGCCCCGTCGCACGCCGCCGAATGCGCCTCGAGCCGTTCGGCGAGCTCGCCCTCGTAGAAGCCCTTCCCCCGCGTCTCGGCGATGAGCTCGAGCGTCGCCGCGGCATCGCGGAAGACGAACCGCTCGCCTTCGTGCGGTGCGCGCCCGTCCGGGAGGAAGGCCTGCGCGAAGCCGGGCTGGTTCTTGAGCTCCGGCACCTGCTGCGCCCAGCGCTGCGCGACGAACGGCGACACGAGGTAGCCGTTGTAGGCGTACCCGATGGCCGGCTCGAACAGCTGCTCGAACGGGAGCTGGCCGTAGCGCTCGGAGAGCTCCGCCCAGGCGGCGACGCAGCCGGGGACCGACACGCTGTTCCAGCCGCGGACCGGCATCGACTTCTGGCCGGCGAAGTACTCCGGCGTCCACGCCGCCGGCGAGCGGCCGGAGGCGTTGAGACCGGCAAGGCTCCTCCCGTCCCAGACGATCGCGAAGAGGTCCGAGCCGATGCCGTTCGAGATCGGCTCGACGATCGTGAGCGCGATCGCCGCGCCGAGCGCGGCGTCCACGGCGTTCCCGCCGTCGAGCAGCATGCGCAGGCCGGCCTGCGCGGCGAGCGGCTGCGAGGTCGACACCACGTTCGCGGCCATCGTCGGCCGGCGGGCGGTCGGGTACGAGGAGGTGTAGCGGTCGAATTTCATCGGGGTGCGAGGGCAGTGGCGGTCCGAGATGGTACCCGCGCGCGGACGGCGCGGCTGGCATCCGGCGCGGCGGCGGCACCGTGGCGGTCTCTGCGCCGGCCCGCAGGTCGGCGTGGCGCTGCGGCGCAAGGGAAACGCCGCGAGCCGACTCGCGCGCTGGAAAGCGGGCGTCAGGCCGTCTCGTCGACGTCGAGCACGACGCGCCCGAGGATGCGGCCCGCCTTCAGCTCGTCGAGCGCGCGATTCACTTCCTTGATCGGCAAGGTTTCGACGGGGGTCGGCTTGAGCTTCCCGCTTTGCGCGAGAGCGACGACCTCGCGCAGCTCCTGAAGGTTGCCGACGTAGGAGCCGACGATTCCGATCGCGCGCTGCGCGATCGACGGCAGCGGGGTCGTGAGCTCGCCGCCGAAGAGGCCGCACAGGACGTAGCGGCCGCCCTTGGCGAGCACCGCGATGCCGAGATGGGCGGTGGCCGGCATGCCGACGAAGTCGAGCGCGCCCGCGACCGCGCCGGCCGAGAGCTTCTGGATCTGCGCGACGGCGGCCGCGCCGTCGCGCGAGTTCACCGTCTCGCGCGCGCCGGCCGTGCGCGCGGCCGCGAGCTTGCCGTCGTCGACGTCGCAGGCGATCACGCGCTCGATGCCGAGCGCGCGCAGGGTCGAGAGCGCGATCATGCCGAGCCCGCCGCAGCCGAGGACCACGACCCAGTCGCGCCCGGTGAGCGCCGGCAGCTTGCGGATCGCGCTGTACGTCGTGATGCCGGAGCAGGCAAGGGTCGCGGCGAAGCCCTCGTCGACCCCCGCCGCGTCCACCAGGTACTTCGCGTCGGGGACGAGGATGTGCGACGCGTAAGCGCCCGGCCGGAAGACGCCGATGAAGCGCTGCTGGAGGCAGTAGTTGTCCTGGCCGGCCCGGCACACTGCGCACTCGCCGCAGCCGATCCACGGGTAGACGATCCGCTTCGCGCCGACCGCGACGCCCTTCGCGTCGGGCCCGAGCGCCTCGACGACGCCGTAGGGCTCGTGGCCGAGCGTGAACGGCGGCACGCAGCCGCGGTCCTTCACGTAGAAGCGCTTGCCGCCGCCGAGGTCGAAGTAGCCGTCCCAGATGTGGAGGTCCGAGTGGCACACGCCCGAGCGCGTGATGCGCACCAGCACCTCCTTCCCCTTCGGCCGCGGCGTGTCCCGCACCGCACGCTGCAGGGGCTTGCCGTGTTCGACGACGTCGTAGCTAAGCATTGCTTCTCCTCAGGCCTGCGCCGCGGCGTGCAGCGACTGGTCGATGTCCCACAGGATGTCGTCGAGCGTCTCGAGCCCGACCGACACCCGGATCATGTCCGGCGTGACCCCGGCCCTCGCCTGGTCCTCCTCGCCCATCTGGCGATGGGTCGTCGAGGCGGGGTGGATGACCAGCGTCTTCGCATCGCCGATGTTGGCGAGGTGGCTCATGAACGTCGCCGAATCGATGAACTTCTCGCCCGCCCGTGCGCCGCCCTTGATGCCGAACGACAGCAGCCCGCTCGCGCCCTTCGGCATGTACCTGCGCACGAGCGGGAAGTAGCGGTTGTCCGGCAGCCCCGGGTAGTTCACCCACGACACCTGCGGGTGCTCGGCCAGGAACTTCGCCACCGCGAGCGCGTTCGCGCAGTGCCGCTCCATCCTGAGCGGCAGGGTCTCGAGCCCCTGCAGGAGCTGCCAGGCGTTGAACGGCGAGAGCGCCGGGCCGAAGGTGCGCATCGTCTCCATGCGGCAGCGCATCGTGTAGCCGAAGTCGCCGAAGGTCTCGTGGAAGATCACGCCGTGATAGCCCTGCGACGGCGTCGTCATCCCGGGGAACTTGCCGTTGCCCCACGGGAACTTCCCCGACTCGACGATGACCCCGCCCATGGTGGTGCCGTGGCCGCCGATGTACTTCGTCGCCGAGTGCACGACGATGTCGGCGCCGTGCTCGAGCGGCCGGCAGAGGTAGGGCGAGGGCACGGTGTTGTCGACCACGAACGGGACGCCCGCTGCGCGCGCGATCGCGCCGATCGCCGCGATGTCGACGACGTTGATCGACGGGTTGCCGAGCGTCTCGGCGTAGAGGAGCCGCGTGTTCGGCTTGATCGCGCGGCGGAAATTCTCCGGGTCGTCGGGGTCGACGAACGTCGCCTCGATGCCGAGCTTCTTCAGGTTCACGCCGAGCAGCGTGTGCGTGCCGCCGTAGAGGGTCGCGGCCGAGACCGCGTGGTCGCCCGCCTCGAGCAGGGTCAGGATCGCCACCGCCTCGGCGGCCTGCCCGGTCGCGGTGGCGAGCGCGGCACGGCCGCCTTCGAGCGCGGCGACGCGCTCCTCGAGCACCGCGACCGTCGGGTTCGAGATCCGCGAGTAGACGTTGCCGAAGGTCTGCAGGTTGAAGAGGCTCGCGGCGTGCTCGGCCGAGTCGAACACGAACGAGGTCGTCTGGTAGATCGGCGCCGCGCGCGCGCCGGTGGACGCGTCGGGGATCTGCCCGGCGTGGAGGGCGAGGGTTTCGAAGCCGAATTGGCGGTCGGGCATCTACGGGCGCTCCGGTCGATCTCTCCGCGCCTGAGCATCAGTTCGCGATGTACTTCTGCCGCTTCGCCGACACGACCCTGGTGTTCACGCCTGCCCAGTTGAGCCCGCCGAAGAGCCGCGCGTGCTCGATCTTCACGCAGCGGTCCATCACGGCTGCGAGCCCGGCGGCCTCGGCCTTGCGCGCCGCCTCGGTGTTGGTCACGCTCAGCTGCTGCCACAGCACCTTGGCACCGATCGCGATCGCGTCCTCGGCGATCGGGCCGACGTCCGCGGTCTTGCGGAAGACGTCGACGATATCGACCTGCACGGGCACGTCGCGCAGCGACTGGTAGCAGCGCTGCCCGAGGATCACGTCGTAGCGCGGGTTCACCGGAATGATCGCGTAGCCGTGCTCGAGCATGTACTTCGCGGCAAAGTAGCTGGGGCGGAACCAGTCGGCCGACAGCCCGACGACCGCGAGGACCCTGCTCGAAGCGAGGATGCGGCGCAGACCCGGGATGTCGTCGACCATGGCGCGCGTATTCTATCCGGCGCGGCAGTGAACTCACTGCGGTCCCCGGGTCGTGGCGGCGCAGCGGGGCGATGCGGATGTCAACACATATGTATTGACGGAGAGCCGGACCCGGCCTATCCTCGGCGGGTGTCCGGCGCCAAATCCGCCCAGCTCCAGCTCCGCGTCTCGCCGGCCGAGAAGGCCGCGATCCGCCGCGCCGCCCGCCGCGCCGGAATGGAGATGTCCGCCTACGTGCTCGCCCGGGTTCTGCCCGCCCCGGCACGCGAGTTTCGAGAGCTGACCGAGGCCTGCGCGGATCCGGAAGCCGCGCGCTTCGCGCTCGCGGAGCTGGGCGCCTGGCTGGCGAGCCTCGGCGCCGCGGAGCTGCGGGAGGCGGTGGCGTCGCCGCCGCCCGCGCTGACGCCCTATCTCGCCAACTACGTCGCCGCGATGGTCGAGTACGCAGCCGCGCAGCGCGGCGTCGCGCCGCCGGCGTGGACCGCCGCGGTTGCGCCGCTCGCCGAGCCGGTGTTCGGCTCGGCGCTCATGAGCCTGCGGCTGCACCTGCTGACCAATTCGCCGCCGCCGTTCCGGCGCCGGAACATCTTCATCGACTCGAGCGTCGGGTCCGCGGTCTGAGGCGCCGCGCGTGAGGTCCCGCGAGTGAAGCGCGCGCTCACCGAGCGGGACATCCGGCGGCTCTTCGGGCTGCTCGACGAGGAACTGCGCCGTGCGGGGACGAAAGGGGAGCTGTTTCTCGTCGGCGGGGCCGTCATGTGCCTCGCCTATGCCGCCCGGCCCTCCACCCGGGACGTGGACGCGCTCTTCCGGCCGCCCCGACAGGTCCGCGAAGCCGCGGCCCGGGTGGCGGTGCAGGCGGGCCTCCGGCCCGACTGGCTCAACGACGGCGTGAAAGGATTCCTGAGCGAGCGGGGGGAGTTCCGCACCTTCCTCGAGCTCGATCATCTGCGGGTCATGGTGGCGCAGCCCGAATACCTGCTGGCGATGAAGTGCCTCGCGCTGCGGATCGGCGCGGAGTTCCACGACGAGGACGACGTCCGTTACCTGCTCCGGCAGCTCGATGTCGGCAGCTACGAGCAGGCGATCGCGGTGATCACGCGGTTCTATCCGCTGGAACGGTTTCCCCCGCGGACGCTGTACGCTCTGGGCGAGCTGCTACCGGAGCAGGGCTGAGACCCTGCCGCGGTGCCGGCAGCACGGTGCGAGTGGGCCGGAGCGGGGCAGGAACGACGCCGGGGCGAGGACACCGGGGCGAGGACACGATGGCACTGAAGAAGCGGGACTACCAGCCGGCCGCGCGCGGCACGCTCGCCGGAGTGCGCGCGATCGACCTCTCGCGGCTCTTCGCCGGCAACGTGCTCACGCAGATCCTCGGCGACTTCGGCGCGGAGGTGATCAAGGTCGAGCCGCCCGCGGGCGACACGCTGCGCGCGTGGCGCACGAAGGACGTGCAGACCCACTGGAAGATCTACGCGCGGAACAAGAAGAGCCTCGGCCTGGAGCTGCGCAAGCCCGCGGCGCGCAAGCTCCTGCTCGACCTCGTGCCCTCGGCGGCGATGTTCCTCGAGAGCTTCCGCCCGGGCACGCTCGAGCAGATGGGGCTCGGGCCCGAGGTGCTGCTCGAGCGCAACCCGAGGCTCGTGATCGTGCGGATCTCCGGCTTCGGCCAGGACGGGCCCTACAGGCGGCGCCCGGGCTTCGGCACGCTGATCGAAGGCATGTCGGGCTTCGCCGCGATCAACGGCTTCGCCGACCGCGAGCCGGTGCTGCCGCCGATCTATCTCGCCGACGGCGTCGCCGGGATCTACGGTGCCTCCGCGGCGCTGATCGCGCTCCGCGAGGTCGAGCGGAACGGCGGGCGCGGGCAGGTCATCGACCTCCCGCTGCTCGACCCGCTGTTCGCGATCATGAGCCCGCAGGCGGCCAACTACCGGCTCACCGGAAAAGTGAAGCCGCGCACCGGCAGCCGCTCGACCAACACCGCGCCGCGGAACGCCTACCGCTGCAAGGACGGCAAGTTCGTCGGGCTCTCGGCCTCGACGCAGAAGATGGCCGAGCGGCTCCTCCGCGCGATCGGCCGCGCCGAGCTCGTCGACGATCCGCGCTACCGCACCAACGCCGACCGGCTCGCGCGCGCCGACGAGCTGGACGTGGTCATCGGCGGCTTCATCGCCGAACGCACGCAGGCCGAGAACGTCGCGTTCTTCGAGCAGGCCGAGGTGACGATCGGACCGATCTACGACATCGCGCAGATCCTCGAGGACCCGCACGTGATCGAGCGCGAGCTCGTCGCCGACTATCCCGATCCGGACCTGGGCGGGCTCGCGATGCACCACGTCGTCCCGCGGCTCTCCGGCACGCCCGGCTCGATCCGCACGCCCGCGCCGCGCCTCGGCGAGCACAACCGGGCGCTCCTCGCCGAAGTCGGCGTCGACGAGGCGGCCTACGCGAAGCTCCTCGCCGAGGGGGTCGCGTGCGAAGGCGAGCCGCCGGCGAAGGAGGAAGAGGAATGACCCCGATCCTGATGCGCAGCAAGCTCTTCGTCCCGGGCTCGCGCCCCGAGCTCTTCGCCAAGGCGCTCGCCGGCGAGGCCGACGCGATCTCGATCGACCTCGAGGACGCGGTGGAAGAGAGCCGCAAGCGCGAGGCGCGCGCGGCGGTGCGGGAGTTCCTGCGCGCGCTGCCGGCCGACAAGTCGAAGACGATCATCGTGCGCGTGAACGGCCTCGCCACCGGGCATTTCGAGGCCGACCTCGAGGCGATCGCCGGGCCGGGGCTCGACCTCGTCAACGTGCCGATGACCGAGACCGGCGAGGACGTGCGGCGGGCCGCGGCGGCGCTCGCGCGGGCCGAGCAGGCGCAAGGCCTCGCCGCACCGATCGGCATCCTCGCCAACGTCGAGACGCCGAAGGCGTTCCGGCTCGCGGCCGAGATGGCCGGCGCCGACCCGCGCGTGGCCGGCCTGCAGCTCGGCTTCGGCGATCTCCTGGAGCCGCTCCGCATCGACCGCTACGACCCGGCGGTCGTGCTCCAGTTCCAGCTCGGCGTCCGGCTCGCCGCGGGCGAGGCGGGCGTCTTCGCCTACGACTCGGCGTTCGCGAACGTGAGGGACACCGACGCGCTGCGGCGCGAAGCGGAAACCGCGCGGCGGCTCGGCTACCTCGGGAAGTCGGCGATTCACCCGAGCCAGGTGCCGGTCATCAACGCCGCGTTCCGGCCGACCGACGCGGAGATCGCGCATTCGCTGCGCGTGGTGGAAGCCGCGCGGGTGGCGACGGCGAAGGGCGTGGGCGCCTACATGGTCGACGGCAAGATGGTCGACGCGCCGTTCGTCGTGCGGGCGGAGGCGATCGTCGCGGCTGCCCGCCGGCTGGGGCTCGCGCAATGAGCCCGCGTTGGAAGCGGCGTCCCGGGGGCTCGACCTCGGCGCGGCGCCCCGGGATTAGAGCGGAAAGCTAAGGCGACGGTCGTATTCCGCCGCACGCCGCCGCGGCGCACTCTTTCGGCTGAAGGAGTGTCGCCATGTCCGGCGAAGCGAAGGACGTCCTCTCGAATCCGCTCCCGCTGGTGGCGATCGCGCTGCTCGCGGCGGGCGTGCTCGTGCGCACGCTCCCGCTCGAGAGCGCGCGGCCGCACGATGCGCAGGCGCCGACCGCGGCCGCGGCCGGCCGGCAGGACGTGCGCGCCCGGCTGTGGCAGGACCCGTTCGAGGTGGTGCCGCGGCCGGCGCGGCGCGAGGCCCCGGCCGAGCGGCTCGCGCGCGTGGCGAAGGATCCGCTGCACTCGCCGGGCGCGCTCGGCGCGCAGCTCGCCGAAGCGGCGGCGGAGCCCGGCGCGAAGGTGACGATCCTCGGCGTGATGGTGTTCGGGACGCCCTACGCCGAGGACGTCGAGGCGCGGCGGCGCATGCGCTACGCGGTGCTCTCCGGTCTTGCCGCGCGCCAGTACGTCCCCGACTCCCCCGGCGCGCTCGGCTACTTCTGGACCGACACGGGTGCGCGCGCGCCGGAGGTGGTGCCGTACGAATGGTTCACCGTGGAGCCGCCGCCGCGGCGCGGCGCGAAGGAGATCCCGCAGCGCGAGCGGGTCCTCGTGCTGTGGCTGGACGAGGACGCGTTCGGCGACGACGCGCTCGCCGGGATCGCGGGCGTCCTCCGGCGCCTCGCCTGCGAGGGTGACGGCGGCGACCCGTGCGCGCAAGGGACGCGCTTTCCGCCGGTGCGCATCCTCGGCCCGGCGAGCTCCGGCACGCTGAAAAGCATCGTCGAGAGCGCGCGGCGCGCACCGCCGCCGCCCGACCACGTCGCCCTCCGGTTCATCTCGGCGTTCGCGACGGTGCCGAAGGAGCGCCTCGGCGAAGTCCCGGAGGCCTGGCGCGGGCGGCTCGAAGTCCTGCGCACGATCGGCGGCGACGACGACCTCGCCCAGGCGCTGGTCGAGGAGCTCGCGCTCCGCCGCGTGAATCCCGCGCCGCCCGAGGGCCGGGCGGAGTGCCGCGACGGCATCGTGCTCGTGTCCGAGTGGGACACCGACTACGGCCGCTCGCTCCCGCTCGCGCTGCGCGACCGGATCGCCGCGCGCTGCCGCAGCGGCGCCCCGGTCTGGTGGTTCAGCTACCTGCGCGGCCTCGACGGCAATCTCCCCGGCGCGGCGGCCGAGGCGAAGGACCGCAAGCGCGACGCGAAGCGCGAGGAGTTCGCCGACGCCGAGGCGCTGCTCGCGAACGGCGTGCCGCGCGACCGCGCGGAGGGCCGCAGCCAGTTCGACTACCTCCGCCGGATCGGCGAGCGCATCCGGGCGTTCGACGAGCAGGAGAAGGGGCAGGGCCGCCCGGGCGTGCGCGCGATCGGCGTCCTCGGCAGCGACGTCTACGACAAGCTCCTCGTGCTGCAGGCGCTGCGGCCGATGTTCCCCGACGCGATCTTCTTCACCACCGACCTCGACGCGCGGCTCGGCCACCCCGACCAGAACGCCTGGGCGCGCAACCTCGTGGTCGCGTCGCACTACGGGCTCGCGCTGCACTCCGGGCTGCAGCGCGACGTGCCGCCGTTCCGCGACGGCTACCAGACCGCGGCGTTCCTCGGCACGATGATGGCGCTCGCCCCCGAGAAGGCCGCGGGGCAGGAGCTCGTCAACGAATGGCTCGCCGGCAGCTTCGCCCGCACGGCGTCCGACCGGTTCGCCGAGGGCGCGTTCGACTACGACGCCGCGGCGCGGCCGCGGGCGTTCGCCGGCAAGAAGCTCTACGAGATCGGCCGCACGCGCGCGGTCGAGCTCGACGCGAACGGCGCGAGTCTCCGCGGCCGCTGCGACCGCAACCACCTCGCCGAGTGCCGCAACGTGCACCCGCGCCGCGACCGCGCCACGCTGGGGGTCGACCTCGCGCAGCCGCAGGCCTGGCTCGCCGCGGGCGGCGCGGTGGCGGCGTTCCTGCTCTTCTTCCTGACCAGCCGCACCGTGCGCGAGAACTGGCAGCGGATCGTGGCCGCGCTCGGCGTGGTCGCGTGCGCGTTCGCCGGCCTGCGCTGGGTGATCCAGCTCGACGTCGGCGGCAGCGAGGCGCTGTACCTCCGCGAGATCGGCTTCGTGATCGTCGCGGCGGGCACCGCGTGCGGGATCTGGCTCGCCCACCTCGTGCTCGGGGCGCGCGTGCAGCGCCGGACCGCGATCGCGGCGGTGCTCGTGCTCGGCGCCGCGGCGGCCGCGACCGTGGCGCTGGTGCACGCGAAACCCGGCACCGGCGAGCCGATGGAGTGGTTCGAGGGCGTCAGCACCTGGCCGACCGAGTACCTGCGGCTCGCCGCGGTGATCCTGGGGCTCGCGCTCCTCGTGCACGGCTGGACGGCGCTGCGGCGCCAGGCGGACGCGATCCAGCGCGACTTCTTCGCGCCGCTGCGGCCGCGCGAAGGCGCCTCGCCGTGCGCCGTGCGGCCGGCATTCGAGGCGCTGCGGCGGATCGCGCGCGCGTTCGCGAGCGGGTTCCCGCCGGCGCACGACTACTTCGGCCGGCCGCAGGACTGCCGCACCGCGCGCGTGGACGCGGCGCGGCTGTGGCACCGCTACCGGCGCCGCACCGCGTTCTGGCCGACCGCCGGCCGCATCGCGACCGGGATCGCGCTCGCGTTCGCGGCCGGGGCGCTGGTGATGTACCTCGATCCGCCGGCGGTGCCGGCGCGCGGGGAAGTGGCGTTCTGGACCCACCAGTGCCTGCGCACCGCGAGCGTCGCCGTGCTCGTGGTGCTGATCTTCTCGGTCGTGGACGCGACGCGGATGTCGACCGGACTCCTCCGCGCCCTCGCCGAGCGGCCGACCGACTGGCCGCGGCGCACGCTCGCGCGCTTCGAGCGGCGCTGCGGCGTGCCGGCGCGGCTGCTCGAGGGGTACGTCGACTTCGAGTTCATCGTCGCCCTGACCAGAGGAGTGAGCCGGTTCATCTACTACCCGTTCGTGGTGCTGATGCTGCTGGTCGCGTCCCGGAGCACCGTCTTCGACTCGTGGGACTTCCCGCTGCCGCTCCTCGCGCTGGTCGCGACCGCGGCGCTCTACGCCACCTGGTGCGCGCTCAGCCTGCGCCGCGCGGCGGAAAGCGCGCGGGCGCAGATCGTCGCCGGCTACGAGGACGAGTGCCTGCGGCTCCGCGCCGCCGCGGGCGGGGGCGACGGCGAGCGCCTCGCCACCGGGGTGTGCACGCTCGTCGAGCGCATCAAGGGCTCGCGCGCGGCGGCGTTCCTGCCGCTCACCCGCCAGCCGGCGGTGCGCGCGCTCCTCATCCCGTTCGGCGGGTTCGGCGGCCTGTCGCTCGTCGAGTACCTCGCGTTCGCGCAGACGTAAGTTTCGCGTTTCGCGCAAGGTTCGCGTCAGGAAGGCGCGCGTACGAGGCGCTGGTGCCCGATCTGCTGGCGCGGCGTGCGCCGGAGCCGGCCGTCGCGGGGGAATCGCGCCCTGGGGCATACTTCCCGCCCCGGACCACCCTTTCCACCGGAGGTCGAGCGATGCCCGCACACCAGAATCTCGTCAACGGCGAATGGGCCGCGGCCCCCGCGGCAACCCCGAACCGCAACCCGTCGAATGTGGCCGACGTCATCGGCGAGTACGTCCAGGCCGACGAGGCGCAGGTTCGCGCAGCGATCGCCGCGGCCCGGGCGGCATTCCCCGCCTGGTCGCGCGGCAGCATCCAGGCGCGCGCCGACGCGCTCGACAGGATCGGCACCGAAATCCTCGCGCGGAAGGAGGAGCTGGGCACGCTGCTCTCGCGCGAGGAAGGAAAGACGAAGCCCGAGGGCATCGGCGAGGCCGGGCGCGCCGGCTACATCTTCAAGTTCTTCGCCGGCGAGACGCTCCGCCTCGCCGGCGAGCTGCTCCCGTCGGTGCGGCCAGGCATCCGGGTCGAGATCACGCGCGAGCCGGTCGGCGTGATCGGCATCATCACGCCGTGGAACTTCCCGATCGCGATCCCGGCGTGGAAGATCGCGCCGGCGCTCGCCTACGGCAACTGCGTGGTCTTCAAGCCCGCCGATCTCGTCCCGGGCTGCGCGTGGGCGCTCGCGGAGATCATCTCCCGCAGCGGCATCCCGAAAGGCGTCTTCAACCTCGTGATGGGGCGCGGCTCGATCGTGGGCGAGGCGCTCTCGACCGCGCGCGAGGTCGACGCGGTGAGCTTCACCGGCTCGGTGGACGTGGGCAGGCGCGTGGCGCAGAACTGCGCCGCGCGGCTCGCCAAGGTGCAGCTCGAGATGGGCGGCAAGAACCCCCAGGTCGTGCTCGACGATGCCGATCTCGACACCGCGGTGAACGTCGCGCTGCAGAGCGCGTTCTTCTCGACCGGCCAGCGCTGCACCGCCTCGAGCCGGCTGGTGGTGCAGCAGGGGATCCACGACCGCTTCGTCGCCGCGCTCGCCGACAAGATGAAAGTGCTGAAAGTGGATGACGCACTGAAGGACGGCACCGACATCGGTCCGGTGGTCGACGAGCGGCAGCTCGCGCAGGACCTCGAGTACATCGAGATCGGCCGCAAGGAGGGGGCGAAGCTCGCCGCCGGCGGCGAGCGGCTCAAGCGCGCGGCCGAGGGCTACTACCTCCAGCCGGCGCTCTTCACCGAGACCACCCCGCAGATGCGGATCAACCGCGAGGAGATCTTCGGGCCGGTGGCCGCGGTGATCCGGGTGAAGGACTACGACGAGGCGCTCGCGGTCGCGAACGACACGCCGTTCGGGCTCTCGTCGGGGATCGCGACCACCTCGCTCAAGCACGCCGAGCACTTCAAGCGGAACTCCGCGGCGGGGATGGTGATGGTCAACCTGCCGACCGCCGGCGTCGACTACCACGTGCCGTTCGGCGGGCGGAAGGGCTCGAGCTACGGGCCGCGCGAGCAGGGCAGATACGCGGCGGAGTTCTACACGGTGGTGAAGACCACCTACGTCAGCCCGGCGCTCTAGGAGGCGATCCCGATGTTCGTCGAAGAACGGATGTACACGCTCCATCCCGGCAAGCTCGCCGAGTACCTCAAGCTCTACACCGAGGAGGGGATGGCGATCCAGACCCGGTACCTCCCGGCGATGGTGGGCTACTACACGACGGAGCTCGGCGAGCTCAACCTGCTGATCCACATGTGGGGCTACGAGGACCTGAAGCAGCGCTCGGAGCTCCGCGCGAGGATGCAGGCCGATCCCGCGTGGCAGGCCTACGTGAAGAAGATCCAGCCGCTCATCCAGCGCCAGGAGTCGCGCATCCTCAACCCGGCGCCGTTCTTCGCCCCGAAGCTCGAGGCCATGCTGAAGGCGGGGAAGGGCGCACAGGGCGCCTAGCGCGGAAGCGGGCAGTGGCGTCGTTCGTCCTCGCGCTCTACGCCGACCGGCTCGCGCCGAAGGCGCACCGCGCGCCGCTTTCGGCCGGCAATCGCGTGATCTACGTGCGCGCGGGCGACGCGACGATCCGCTCGGGCGGGCAGGTCGCGGCGCTCGCCGGCAACAGCGCGTGGCACGGCGCGGCCGGCTGCGAGGTCGCCGCGGGCGCGAACGGCGCCGCGCTGCTCCGCTGGGAGCTCGCGCCGGCCGGCGCGGCGCCCGCGGGCGAGCCGCTGCTCGCGCACGGCCTCGAGCTCGCCGACCCGGGCGGCTACCTGATGCGCTGCGACCGGGTCGACTTCCCGCCGGGCGGTATCGCGTACACGCACACGCACCGCGGACCGGGGATCCGCTGCCTGCTCGCGGGCGGGATCCGGGTCGAGGTGAACGGCCGCACGCAGGACGTGCAGCCGGGCGGAGCGTGGTTCGAGGCCGGGCCCGACCCGGTGCGCGCGCTCGCGTCCGGAGAGCCGACCGGCTTCGCGCGGGTGATGATCCTGCCGCGGAGCTCGCGCGGGAAATCCTCGATCCGCTACGTGCTGCCCGAGGACCAGGACAAACCCAAGACCCAGCAATACCAGATCTTCTGCGACGAGCCGATCACCCTATGAAGCACGAACTCAAACCCCGCACCGCCGCCCAGATCCTCGTCGACCAGCTCAAGGTCCACGGCGTCGACACCGCGTTCTGCGTTCCCGGCGAGAGCTATCTCGCGGTGCTCGACGCGCTCCACGACGCCGAGCGCGCGATCAGGCTCGTCGTCGCCCGCCAGGACGGCGGCGCGGCGTACATGGCGGAGGCCTACGGCAAGCTGACCGGGAAGCCCGGCATCTGCTTCGTCACGCGCGGCCCCGGCGCGACCAACGCGTCGATCGGCGTGCACACCGCGTTCCAGGACTCGACGCCGATGATCCTCTTCATCGGCCAGGTCGGCACCGACTTCGTCGAGCGCGAGGCGTTCCAGGAGATGGACTACCGCCGGATGTTCGGCCAGATGGCGAAGTGGGTGGCCTCGATCGACCGCGCCGACCGCGTGCCCGAGTACCTGAGCCACGCGTTCCACTGCGCGATGTCGGGCCGCAAGGGGCCGGTGGTGCTCGCGCTGCCGGAGGACGTGCTGACGGCGACCGCCGCGGTCGCGGACACCGATCCGTACCGCGAGGTGCAGGCCTCCCCGGGCGCCGCCGACGTCGGGCGGCTGCGCGAGCTCGTCGCCGCGGCCGAGCGCCCGATCGCGATCGCCGGCGGGAGCGGCTGGACCGAGGCCGCGTGCGCGGACCTGGAGCGCTTCGCCGAGGCGAACGCGGTTCCGGTCGGCTGCGCGTTCCGCTTCCAGGACGTGTTCGACAACCGCCACGCGAACTACGCCGGCGACGTCGGCATCGGCATCAACCCGAAGCTCGGGCAGCGGATCAAGGACGCCGACCTCGTGCTGGCGATCGGCCCGCGCCTGGGGGAGATGACGACCGGCGGCTACACCCTGCTCGTGCCGCCGCGCCCGGCGCAGCGCCTCGTGCACGTGCACGCCGGTGCCGAGGAGCTGGGGCGCGTCTACCAGGGCGAGCTGCTGATCAACTCCGGCATGCCGCAGATCGCCGCCGCGCTCGCCGCGATGAAGCCGGTCGACGCGCCGCGCTGGCGCGATTGGACGCGCGCGATCAACGCCGACTACCGGGAGTGGACCGCGCGCCGCGAGAACCCCGGCCGCGTGCAGATGTGGGACGTCGTCGACTGGTTGAAGCGGAACCTGCCCGAGGACGCGATCCTCACCAACGGCGCGGGCAACTTCTCCGGCTGGGTGCACCGCTTCTATCCGCACCCGCGGCTGCGCACGCAGATCGGCCCGACCTCGGGCGCGATGGGCTACGGCGTGCCCTCCGGAGTCGCGGCCAAGATCGCGGCGCCCGGGCGGACCGTGGTCTCGTTCAGCGGCGACGGCGACTTCCTGATGAACGGCCAGGAGATCGCCACCGCCGTGCAGTACGATGCGGCGGTCGTCTTCGTCGTCGTCAACAACGGCATGTACGGCACCATCCGCATGCACCAGGAGCGCGAGTACCCCGGCCGGGTGTACGGCACGAGCCTCCGCAACCCCGATTTCGCCGCGTACGCGCGCGCGTTCGGAGCGCACGGCGAGCTGGTCGAGGAGACCGGAGCGTTCGGACCGGCGTTCGAACGCTCGCTCGCCTCGGGCAAGCCGGCGCTGATCGAGATCCGGATCGATCCGCAGGCGATCACGACGCAGACGACGCTCGACGCGCTGCGCGCCCGGGCACTGCAGCGCTAGCCATCCCGTGCCGTCCATCAAGGAGGAGTCCGCATGACATCCGCGCTCGCCCGCGCCGCCTGCTTCGCGCTTGCCGCCGCGTTCGCCTTTCCCGCCGCCGCGCAGCAGTGGCCGACCAAGCCGGTGCGGCTCGTCGTGCCGTTCCCGCCCGGCGGCTCCGTCGACCCACTCGCGCGCCTGCTCGGCACCAAGCTCGCCGAGCTGCTCGGGCAGCAGTTCATCGTCGAGAACAAGCCGGGCGCGTCGGGTTCGATGGGCACCGCGTTCGCGGCGAAGTCGCCGCCGGACGGCTACACGTTCGTGTTCGTGTTCGACACTCACGCGGTCAACCCGACCCTGATCCCGAACCTGCCTTTCGACACCGCGAAGGACCTCGTCCCGGTGATGCTCGTCGGCACCGCGCCGATGGCGATCGCGACCAACGCGTCCAAGCCGTACAAGAGCTTCGGCGACGTGGTGAAGGCGGCGAAGGCGAAGCCCGACGGCGTGACCTTCGGCTCGATCGGCAACGGCAGCCTCGGCCACCTCACCATGATCCTCGTTCAGCAGGCCGCCGGGGTGCAGCTCGTGCACGTCCCCTACAAGGGCGGCGGCCCCATGGTCCAGGACGCGCTCGGCGGCCAGATCGATCTCGCGGTCGGCTCGGTCGCGGTGATCGCGCCGCACGTGAAGGGCGGGAAGCTCCGCGCGGTCGCGGTCACGGGCGACAAGCGCTCGCAATCCATGCCCGACGTCCCGGCGCTCGCCGAGCAGGGCTTCAAGGGCTTCTCGGCGCTCGCGTGGTGGGGGATCTTCGCGCCGGCCGGGACGCCCAAGCCGATCCTCGACCGGCTGGGCGCCGAGCTCCAGAAGGTGCTCGCGATGCCGGACGTGCGCAAGACGCTCACCGAGACGCTGGGAATGGATATCGTGGCGGCGAGCCCCGAGGCCACGCAGAAATTCCTGCTCGGCGAGATGGCGCGCTGGGGCAAGGTGGTCAAGGACAACAACATCAAGCCGGACTGAGGAGGGCCGTGATGCTCAGCGCGATTCGTCCTGGCGTGCCTGCCGGCCGTTCTCCGCGCTCCAGAAATCGTAGAAGTTGAACCAGTTGTACGGCGCGAGCCGGCAGTAGTGCTCGAGCCGCGCGGCGTACCGCCGCACGAGCTCCGCGACCACCTTCGGCGAGTCGGCGCACTCGCGCTCGCCGGGAAGGTCGAGCCGCTCGAAGTACAGGTCGTAGCGGTTGCCGCCGCGGTAGAGCCCGACGCCGAACACGATCGGCGCGGCAAGCGCCTTGGCCAGGCGGAAAGGGCCGAGCGGGAAGCGCGCGGTGCCGCCGAGGAACGGCACTTCCAGCGTGCGCTCGTTCCGCAGCGCCCGGTCGGCGAGGATGCCGACCACGTCGCCGCGCTCGAGGACTTCCTTCACCGCGAGGAGAGTGGTCGGCGCACCCATCGGGATGGTCCAGTCGGCCGCCGCCGGCTGGATGCGACCGAACACGCTCTGGATGCGCGCCGCGTTGCGCGTCTCCATCAGGATCTTGACCGCCACGTCGTCCCGCCGGTCGGCGATCGCGCGCAGCACCTCGAAGCTGCCGAGGTGCGACCCGGCGAGCACGCAGCCGCGGCCGCCCTCCCTGCGCGCGACGTGGATCAGCTCCTCGCCCTCGATGGCGAGGCGGAGCGCGCCGAGACGCCCGGCGAGCATCGGCACGCGATCGTGCACCGTGGAGGCGAAGGTGTGGATGTGGCGGTAGATCTCGCCCGGTCGCGCTTTTCGTCCGAGCATGCGCGCGAGGTAGGCGGCCGACGCCGCGCGGGGACGCGGCGCGAACGCGAGAAAGTAGAGCGAGATCGGGGGCAGGAAGAGGCGCCCGAACGTGCGGCCGAGCTTCAGCGTCGCCCAGGCGAGCGCCGCCATCAGCGAGCGGCTGCCCCGTTCGCGCTGCGCGAGCCACGCCTGCGGCGCGCTCGTGCGCTTCGCCTCGGCTGCCATGGCGCTCGTCATCCGGTCGTTCATGGGGGCGGCGGCGAGGCGGATGCGCGCAGGCGCGCGACGAGATCGCGCAGCCGCTCGAGCGGCAGCTTGCCCGACGCTTCCCGCGGCAGGGCGTCGGCGCGATAGAGCGGGCGCGGGAGGAACGCGGCATCGATGCGCTCCGCGAGCCGCGCGAAGAGCGTGTCGTCGTCCAGGCCGGGCGCGACGACGATCGCGCCGAGCCGGGCGAGTCCGGTAGCGTCCGCCGTCGGGCCGTAGAACACGCCGTCACGCACGCCCGGCACGGCCATGAGCATCCGGTTGAGCGCGGCGAGCGAGGCCCGCTTGCCGGCGATCTTCACCATGTCCCCCGCGCGGCCCTCGAGCAGGAAGCCGCCGCCCGGAGCGCTTCGCAGCCGGTCCGCCAGGCGCACCGGCCGCTCGACGTGCCCGCCCTCGCACCAGGCGGCGCGGCCGGGCCGCACGCGGACCCCGGCGAGCGGGCGCCAGATCTCCTCGACGGCGGTGCGCCGCGTCGCGACCGCGCCGGTCTCGGTGCACCCGTAGATCTCGACGAGCGGCGCACCGAGCAGCCGTTCGGCGTCGCACGCGAGCGCGCGCGCGAGCGGCATGGTCGAGGAGATCGTGCAGGCGATCTCCCCGAGCGTGAGCCCTTCGACCGCGATCGCGCGCAGGTGCAGCGGGGTCGTCGCGAGCACCGCCGGCTCCCGCACGGCCGCACGCGCGGCGCGCAGGTCCGCCGGCAGCAGCGGGCGGCCGGAGTGAAACGCGCGGCCGCTCGCCAGCGGGAGCATGACCGTGGTCTCCAGCCCGTACATGTGCTGCGCCGGGACCGTCCCGATCACGGTACCGCCCGCGATGCCCCGGCGGGCGAGATCGCGCTCCAGCGCGAGGGCGCCCGCGACCAGGCTCGACCAGGTCTTCGCGTGCGGAACCGGTTCGCCGGTGCTGCCGGAGGTGTACAGGATCGCGACCACCGCATCGGGGCGCACGTCGGCAGGCTCGAAGCCCGCACCTTGCGTTCCCGTCTCTACCCGGATCGCGGGCAGGCCTGCCGGCGGAGGCTCGACGTCGATCAGCGCAGCGAGGTCCGGATGCCGGGCCCGGAGCTCGGCAAGGGCGGCCGGGGCCGTGGTCGGCGGCAGCACGCAGGTTCGCCCGGTGGCGGCCCCGGCGAGGAAACCGACCAGGAAGGCGTAGCGGTCGGCGGCGAGGTTGAGCAGGTGCCGCCCGGCCGGGAGGCGACCGGTCAGCCGGGCGACATCGGCCAGGAGCTGCCCGAGGGAAACGGGCGCGCCGCCGCGCCACGCGACCGTGTCCGCCGCCGATCGCTTGCGCAACAGGCCCAGCCCGCGCATCACGCGTCGCCCCCGCGCGCCGTGACGCCCGCGCGCGCGACGATGCGGACGAGCTCCCACGGCGGCGCGTGCCGGTACTGGCTCAGCCGGACCCGCCGGTAGAGCCACTCTCCCAGGAACAGCGCGCCGATGAGGAGATAGGCGAGGCCGTTCGCGAAGAGCGACCAGGTTTCGAGCGGAGCCGCCGCGGCGAGGGCGATCGAGACGAGCGCCATCGCGAGGAAGAAGGCGGTCCAGACGAGGGTCAGCCGGCGGGTATAGCCGCCGAGGCGGGCGTCGAGCGCTTCACCGCGCTCGAGGCGGGCGATCCGGCCGATGAACGGCTCGGCGCCGGGCCGGAGCGAGACGCCGAAGACGGCGGCGAGGCCCACGTTGAACAGCACCGGCGGCGCGTACAGCACCCACTGCGCGGGGAGGAGCCACGCCGCGGCGGCGATCGGTGCGAACGCGAGCCCCCAGACCGCCCAGCCCGGCGCGGCGAGGCGCAACGCGACGGCGACGAACGCGACGATCGCGACGACGCCCCACTCGGGATGCCCGCGCGTCGCACCGAAATGGGCGCAGAACGGGTACGCGAAGAGCAGGCCCACACACGAGAGCTGGAGCGCTTTCATGGCTCGCGCGTCGTTCGCTTCCCGCGCGGGGAGCGCGCGTCGCCCCGTGCGCGACGTCCGCTAGA
>Ga0187893_10003933_pt1 | contig 29137 bp, 30 predicted proteins | sample MA1701074metaG_FD_139574 | JGI IMG/M metagenome (GOLD analysis project Ga0187893, IMG submission 139574) | White microbial mat communities from a basaltic lava cave in the Kipuka Kanohina Cave System on the Island of Hawaii, USA - MA170107-4 metaG ...
CGGGTCTGGGGAATTCGCTTCCCCGAAACACAGACCGTAGATAGTCACGCATCCGTATCCGTGTGCCAGGGTGGTTCAGGGCTTGCCAAAACGGGGGAGCCCAGATAGTTGGGATGGGGGTGATACGGTTATCGCATTCTCACCCCCACCCTATCCCTCCCCCGTCCAGGGGGAGGGAATCGCTCGGAGGACTACGCATGAGCAGTGGAGAAGGAGGCACGATCAAGACCGTCGGCGTCGTCGGCGCCGGACGCATGGGGCAGCCGATCGTCGGGCACCTCGCGCGCAAGGGATTCGCCGTGCTGGTTCACGACATCGACGCCGCACAGCGCGCCGCCGTCGAGTCGCGCGGCGGAAAATGGGCCGGGAGCCTGGCCGCTCTTGCCGCCGCGGCGGACGCGATCCTGGTCTGCGTCGGCTACGACCGCGAGCTGCGCGAGCTGCTGTCCGGCGGCGGAATTCCCGGGCACGCCCGCCGCGGCACGATCGTCGCCATCCTCTCCACGGTGCATCCGGAAACGGTGCGCGAGCTCGCGCAGCGCGGCGGGGAGCACGGCCTGCACGTCGTGGACGCCACGATGTGCCGCGGCGGCTGGGCCGCCGACGAGGGCACGCTGCTCTCCTTCGTCGGCGGAAGCGCGGAGATCGTCTCGCACCTGCGGCCGGTGCTCGCCGCGTTCTCGAGCGACATCGTTCACACCGGGGACATCGGCTCGGCGCAGGTCGCCAAGGCCGTCAACAACATGATGATGTGGGCCTGCCTCGTGGCCGACCACGAGGCGCTCGCGCTCGCCCACCGCTACGGGCTCGACGTCGAAATGATGCGCAAGGCGCTGTTGACGACCCACTCGACGAACGGGGCGCTCGAGCACTGGGGAAAGCAGACCATGGCGTGGGCCGACGACGACATGGAGATCGTCGCCGCCATGGCGAAGGAGAAAGGACTGTCGCTCCCCCAGGCCGAGGCGGTGCAGGCGATCTGCCGCACGCTCAAGCCCAGGCGGTTCCGGCTCGACCAGTACGGCACCTGAACGGCGGGGCGGAAGGCGCTATAATCGTGGCTCGCATGGAGAGCCGTCATGGGCATTGAATCCCATTACCACAGCAAGAAGGACCGGATCTTCGTCCGCGCCATCCAGGGACACTACAACCTGAAGGAGGAGCTCGCCCGCCTGCGCTCGCTCCCGCGCGTCATCAAGGGCAAGACGCACAAGTTCGTGGACGGCCCGCAGTCCTACAGCAAGCATTTCGTGGAGCCGGTGGACGGCATTACGCAGACGCTCCACATCCACCTCGAGGAGTACGCGCCGGGCGGGCGCACGCAGAAGCACGGCCACGTCAACGAGGCCGCGTTCTACATTCTTGACGGGCGCGGCTACGAGGTCCACGACGGCATCCGCTACGACTGGCAGGCGGGCGACATCGCGATCGTGCACAACAACTGCGTGCACCAGCACTTCAACGGCGATCCCGAGAAGCCCGCGCGCCTGCTGGTGCTGAAATCGAAGCCCATGTTCCTGTTCCTGAACATGCTGTTCCAGAAGACCGTGATCCCGAAGCCGACCGAGCCGGCGCCCGGCGCCGAGGGCTACGAGCCGCGCAACGACGACGCGGACTACAACCACTAGGAGACGCAACATGGCCTGGGGTGAATCGAAGACCTGGATGCGCGGCACGGCGAGCGGCAAGCTCTACCAGAGCCTGCTCGACGACGCGACGAGCGCGCCGGCGCGCAACGCCAAGCGCAAGAAGATCGTCCATCCGGAAGAGATGCCGTGGGAGATGGCGCGGCAGGGACTGCTGAAGCACCTGCTCAACGAGCAGATGAACACGCGCATGGAGACGGTGGACGCCTACATGCAGATCATTCCGCCGGGCAGCCGCTCCGGCAAGCACCGCCACCTCGCCGAAGAGTGCCTCTATGTGCTCGAGGGGCGCGGCTACGACCTGCACCAGGACTGCGACGTCGAGATTACGGACACCTACCACTGGAAGCCGCAGCCCGAGGTGAAGCGCTACGAATGGGAGGCGGGAGACGTGATCTACATTCCGCCCAACACCATCCACCAGCATTTCAACGCGGACCCGGACCGGCCGGCGCGGCTGATCTCAGCGATCAACCGGGTCTACAAGAACTCGGGGCTGAACGACCTCGAGCAGATCGAGGACGCGCCCGAGTACGACCCCAAGGTCGTGCTCACCGCCGAGGTGATCAAGCGCTACCTCGCGAGGAAGGTCAGGGAACCCGCCTGAAGGGGCTCCCCTTACCCCTTGACGCGGAAGGTCGGGATTAGGGTGATGAAGGGCGGCCGCGGCCGCCCTTTTTTTCGATCGCGGAATACAATGCGCCGGTCGCCTGTTTGCCCGGGCGCCGGGACATCCCGCTTTGATCCTGAAGGAGCCACACATGAGATCCTGCATCGCCAGCCTCGCTGCCCTCGCCATTGCGCTGGCGGCGGCTTCCGCCGACGCGCAGCAGAAGACCACGCGCATCCGCGGCACGATTACCGCATTCGACGGGACCCTGCTGTCGGTCAAGTCCCGCGAGGGCCGGGACCTGGTAATCGAGCTGGGCGAGAAGGCCACGGTGGCTGCCGTCAAGGCGATCACCCTTGCCGACTTCAAACCGGGCGACTACGTCGGTTCCACCACCCTCAAGCGCGATGACGGCAAGATGGTCGCCGTCGAGGTTCACGCGATTCCCCGCACCGTCCGGGAAGGCTACGGGCCGTGGGACCTCCTGCCCGGCTCGATGATGACCAACGCCACCGTTGAGTCCATTGCTCCGACGGCCGGCGGGCAGGAGCTGACGCTGGTGTACAAGGACGGGTCGCAGAAGATCCTGGTGCCGCCGGGCGCGGCGATCGTCACCACGGTCGCGGCGGACCGCTCCGACCTCAAGCCGGGCGAGTACGTGTGGCTGAACGCCCAGGTCGGCGACGACGGCAAGCTGAGCTTCTCGGGACGCATCCAGGTGAGCAAGGACGGCGTCAAGCCGCCGCACTGAAAGGCGAAGCCATGAAAAAGATCCAATCCGGCCTGCTGTTTGTCGCGCTCGGTCTGGTGGCGGGCGCCGTTGACGCGCAGGAGCCGACGCGCGTGCGCGGCACGATCGCCGCCGTCGACGGCAACGTCCTGTCCGTGTCGTCGGGCGGCGGCAAGAACACGGCCATACAGCTCACGGAAAAGACTGTCGTCATATTCACGCAGCCGATCGCGATCGGCGACATCAAGCCGGGCGATTTTCTCGGGGTGACCTCGGCGAAGGGCGCCGACGGCACCTTGACGGCGTTCGAGATACGCCGCTTCCCGAAGCCGTCCAATCCCGGCCACCGTCCCTTCCAGGGGCGTGACGACCAGACCATGACGAACGCGACCGTGGGTGCGATGGTCCAGTCGGCGAGCGGCCGCGAGCTCACGATGACCTATGAGGGCGGCTCGCAGAAAATCCTCGTTTCGGAGAAGGCCGCGATCTCCACGCTCGTGCCGGGCAATCGCTCGCAGCTCCTCCCCGGCGCCCCGGTGAACCTCACCGCCCGGGCGGGGGACGGCGGCACGCTGACCGCGATCAGCATACAGGTCGGCCCCCCGAAATAAGTTCATCCCCGGGTTCACAGCGTGGACCGGCGGCGCTGGCCAAGCGCCGCGCTTCGCAGTAAAGTTACCCGCCTGCTTTCGAGCGCGCCTGCCGCGATCCGCGGCCCCCGGCGCGGCCCTTCACTCCGACCCTTGGGGAGCCTTCATGATCTACGAAGTGAGAACCTACGACATCAAGCCGCAGTCGCTGCCCGAGGTGGAGAAGCGCTTCGGGGAAGCCTACGAGCACCGCAAGCAATTCTCGCAGCTCGCCGCCTACTGGCACACCGAGATCGGACCGCTGAACCAGGTGATACACGTGTGGCCGTACAAGGACCTCGAGGAGCGCAGGAAGATCCGCGACACCGCGGTCAAGGAAGGCGCGGGCAAGTGGCCGCCCAATACCGCGGAGTTCATGGTGCGGCAGCGTTCCGATATCTTCTTCCAGTTCGAGTTCTCCCCCGAGCTGAAGCCGGGCAAGCAGGGGCCCATCTTCGAGATGCGCGTCTACACTTACGCGACCGGCCAGCTCGACAACCTCACGCGGGCGTGGAAGCATGCGCTCCCCTTCCGGCTCAAGTTCGGGTCGCCGACAGCGCTCTGGTATTCCGAGCTCGGCGGCCTCAACCAGTTTGTCCACATCTGGCCCTACAAGTCGCTCGAGGAGCGCATGGCCACGCGCGACAAGGCCCGCGAGACCGGCAACTGGCCGCCCTCGGCGGCGGCCAGGAAGGCGGGACTGCCCGCCTATCACCTGTTGCACCAGGAAAACAAGATCCTGATGCCCGCCGCCTTCTCGCCCATTCAGTAGCGTCCTGATCAGCAGGAGAAGCCCATGTACATGATGGAGCTGAGGGACCGCGGCCTCCAGGACGAGACGCGGATGATGCGGGACGTGACCCGCAAGTTCGTGGACGAGCACGTCATTCCGTTCACGCGCCAGAACTGGCAGCAGGAATGGAGCATGAAGCCGGAAGGCCGGCTGCCGGAAAAGATACTTCAAACAGCGGACGCCATCGGCATCCGCACCCTCGGAGTGCCCGAGGAGTTCGGCGGCACGCCGCTCGATCCGAAGACCGAAACCCAGACCTTCGCCGTCATCTCCGAGGAGATCTCGCGCGGCGACTGCGGGCTCTCGGACAAGATGGTCCAGATCTGGAAGGTGTCGGTGCTGCTCCGCAACGTCGCGCCGCGCCACCTCCAGGAGCTGTGGTTCCCGCGCGTGGTGAAGGACCCGACGTTCCTGCTCGCGCACTGCCTCACCGAGCCCTCCGGCGCCTCCGACCGCTGGCTCCCCTACGACGTGCCGGAGGCGGCGATGCGGACGCGGGCGGTGCTGAGGGGCGACCGCTGGGTGATCAACGGCCGCAAGCAGTTCATCAGCAACGGCTACGACGCGAAGCTCTACGTCGTCTACGCCAACACCAATCCCAAGGCCGGGATGCTGCAGGGCACCTCGAGCTTTCTCGTCCCGCGCGACACCAAGGGCTTCACCGTGCAGCGCTGCAACGAGACGCTCGGCGGGCGCTTCATGAATAACGGCGAGATGGTGTTCGAGGACATGGAGGTGCCGAAGGACCACCTGCTGGTCGAGGGCACTGCGCTCTCGCGCGCGGGCATCTACTTCCGCCCCGGCAAGATCATCCAGGGCTCGAAGAATCTCGGCGTGGGCGTGCGGGCATTCGAGGAAACCGCCAGGTACGTGCAGGAGTACGTGCAGGGTGGCCGCATCCTCATCAAGCACCAGGCGACCGCCATCCGGCTCGCGGAGATGGCGACCGAGATCTGCACGGTGCGCGGGCTGCTGCGGGAAGCGGCGGCCGCGGTGGACGCCAACGCCCCCGACGCGGACGTGCTCTGCAACATGGTGAAGCTCCATGCATCGGAGGCCGTGCTGCGCGTGTGCAAGCACGCGATGGAGCTGCATGGCGGCAACGGCACCATGCTCGACTTCGGCATCGAGAAGCTCTACCGCGACGCCTCCATGTTCCTGCACATGGACGGCACGGTGGACGTCACCAAGTTCAAGATCGTGAAAGCGCTCTTCCCCGACACCGCCGGCAAGTACGCCGGCCCGGAAACCTGAAGCCCCGTCGCTCCCGCGAAGGCGGGAGCCCAGGTACTGGATTCCCGTCCCCCGACAGGAGCACTCGAGGGCAGGCTTCACGGGAATGACGTCAGGCCTCGGCGACGCACTCGATCTCGAGCAGGAAATCCGGGTTGGCGAGGTCGCACACGATGGTGGTGCGCGCCGGGTAGTCGCCTTCCCTGAAGTACTCCCGGTAGATGCGGTTCATCTCGTCCCAGTCGGTCTTGCGCACCAGGATGACGTTGACCTTGATCACCTTGTGCAGGCCGCTGCCCGCGGCCGCGAGCACCGCCTGGATGTTCTTCATCACCTGGTGCATCTGCGCCGGGAAGTCGCCCTTCGCGATCTCGCGGTCTCCGTAGAAGGCGGGCGTGCCCGAGACGAACACGAGGCTGCCGGTCTTGACCGCCGGCGACAGCGGCGCCCTGGGCGGCGTGCCTGACTTGGGACGGACGATCTCTCGGGCCATGGCGTTCCTCCTTGTCTTGCGGTCGCCGCGCTAGCCTGCGCGGCCGGCCACTTCTTCGAGCCATTTGGCGCTGTCGCGCCCCGGATGCACCGCGCCGCAGCCGCTGCAGCGCCGCGCGGATTCGGGCGCGGCATAAAACGCCTCGTAAGCCTTGGGCAGATCGGCAACGATGTCGGTCAGCTGTACATCGATGCGGTGGATGCGCTCCCCGCAACGGGCGCAGTACCATTCGAACCCGTCGATGACTCCCTTGGCGCGCGTGCGCTCGATCACCAGGCAGACACTCCCCGCCTCGGGCCGCTGCGGCGAGTGGCGCAGGTGCGGCGGCAGCAGGAAGGTGTCCCCTTCCCTGAGATCGACGCGCGAGTAGCTCCCCTTCTCCCAGATCAGGAGATGCGCGTTGCCCTTCATCTGGAAGAAATACTCCTCGTGCGGGTCGTCGTGGAAGTCGGTGCGCTGGTTGGGGCCGCCGACCACGGTCACGATGAAATCGGTGTTCTTCCAGAGCTGCTGGTTGCCGACCGGCGGCTTCAGCAGGTGCGCGTTCGCCTCGATCCAGCGCCGAAAGTTGAACGGCTGCGTGTACGGCGGCGGCGGGGTGTGCGATTGCATGATTCCGTCATGCCCGCGAAGGCGGGAATCTATTGCAGCTTCGGCTTCCTGAACTGACCCTATCTGTCCTTAAGCGCACCGGCCTCGCGCAGCTGGGAGATGACCTTCGTCCACTTTGCCGTCTCCGTCCGGCGAAACTCGTCGAGCGCCTTCGGACCGTTGACCGCGAGCACCTGGCCTTCCTGATCGAGAACCGCCGTCGCGCCCGGCTTGTCCACCGCCTTGCGCACTTCCCTGAAGAACCTTTCCCTGTGGGCCTCCGGCGTGTTCCTGGGCGTGAAGATCCCGAACCACTGGTGAGACTCGAATCCCTGCACGCCCGACTCCGCCACGGTCGGGAGATCGGGAAACACGCTCGTGCGCTTCGCGCTGGTGACGGCAAGCCCCCGCAGACGTGCAGCCTTGATGTGAGGCGAGATCGGGATGACGGTGGTAATGACGAGCTGCACGCGGCCGGCGATCGCGTCGATCACCGCCGGCGGCCCGCCCTTGTAGGGAACGTGCCCCAGCGTGATGCCGGCGGCGCGGTTCAACATCTCGACCGTGAGATGGTGGATCGAACCGACGCCGGGGGTGCCATAGAGCAGGTCCGTGGGCTTCGCCTTGGAGAGGCTGATCAGCTCCGGGACCGACTTGACGGGCAGCGCAGGATTGGCCCCCAGCACGAGCGGCGCGAGCGTTACGAGCGTCACGGGAGTGAAATCCGCGACCGGGTCGTAGGGACGCGGATTGGTGAGGAATGGAACGATCACGAGGCTGCCGCCGCCGACGATGAGAAAAGTGTAGCCGTCGGGAGCCGCGGCGGCGGTGATCTGCGCCCCGAGGAGGCCGGCCCCGCCCCCGCGATTGTCCAGGATGAGCGACTGCCCCATGGACTCCGACATGCTTGGGGAAATGAGGCGTGCGATGACGTCGGGCGCCGTGCCCGGCAAGCCCCCGATGATGAGCCTGACGGGCTTTGCCGGATAAGTCTGGCTCCACGAAGACCCGCCCGCGACGAGCACGGTCGATGCGGTGAGCAGTACGACCATTCGCAGAAATGCGGCTTTCATGTGCGCCTCCTCCTTAGATGTTATAGCGGGGTGAACCGGACCCGATTCATTTTACCTGCGGCTGACGGCGAGCATGTAGTCCTCGGGCTACCCGGTGACGAACGACGTCAGGCGGCCACTCCGAAGAGCGCCCCGACGCCGGCCGTCAACGCCATCGCCAGGGCACTCCAGAAAGTGACGCGCCCGGCGGCCGTGATCACGGATGCGCCGCCGGCGCGCGCGGCGAGGGAACCCAGCAGCGCGAGAAACAGGAGCGAGCTGCCCGAGACCGCCCACAACAGCACGGAAACCGGAAACGCGAGAACGACCAGAAGCGGCAGCACCGCACCCACGGCAAATGTCGCCGCCGAGGCGAGCGCGGCTTGAACCGGTCGCGCGGCCAATGTATCGGTGATGCCCAGCTCGTCGCGTGCATGCGCGCCGATCGCATCATGCCGCATCAGCTGCGTGGCAACGCTGGAGGCCAATGCCGCATCCAGCCCGCGCTTGACGTAGATGGCCGTCAGCTCCGCGCGCTCGTGCTCGGGGTTCGCGGCGAGCTCTCTGCGCTCTTTCTCCAGATCGGCGCGCTCGGCATCCGCCTGTGAGCTGACCGATACATACTCGCCGGCGGCCATCGACATCGAGCCCGCGACGAGGCCGGCAACGCCCGCGACCAGGATGCCCTGCGAGCTTGCCCCCGCGGCGGCGACGCCCAGCACGAGGCTCGCCGTGGAAACGATCCCGTCGTTTGCGCCAAGCACCGCCGCGCGGAGCCAGCCGACCCGGTGTGTTCTATGCCTTTCAACATGTCTCATGACGCCCACCTGTGATGACAAATCCCTGCGCGGCGCCTCTACATGTCCGAGGCGACGCGAAATCCGCGGCGATAGACCCTGACGGTGGCGGGACTACCCACGCGGTACGCCGCGGGCACGCCGACCGGAGAATCGTCCCAGGATCCGCCGCGCACCACGCGCAGGGAGCAATCGCCGGCAGTTACGGCGCTGCCGTCGGTGGGCGCACCGCGGTAGTGGGCGATCCAGCAGTCCTGAGTCCATTCCTCCACGTTGCCCAGCATGTCGTAGAGGCCGAACGCGTTGGGGCGATAGCTTCCAACGGGGGCCGTGTAGGCATATCGGTCATCGCAATCGGCGACATGCCAGTCCTTCCAGGCGGGAACCCGTGCCGCGGTAGTGCGATCGGCTCCATTGGCGTAGTCGCAGGATCGGTCCGGATCGTCACCCCAATAGCGCGTCGTCGTGGTGCCTGCTCGCGCTGCGTATTCCCACTCGGCTTCGGTGAGCAGGCGGTATTTTCGTCCGGTTTGTTGACTGAGCCACGTCGCGTAGGCGTTGGCGTCTTCCCAGCTGACGCACGTGGCGGGGTGCGCATCGTCCTGGGGAAAGCCGGGACTGCGCCAGCTGTTCGCCGGTCTCATTTCGAACGCGTCCCTGCTCCAGACGAAACATCCCTCGCCGCTCCGGCCGGTCGCCTCGGCGAACACCCGGTACTGGCCGCGCGTCACCTCGAATTTGCCCGCGGAAAAGCGCTTGACGGTCACGCTGCGCCGCGGCTCGCTGCGGTTGCGAAATTCGACGGGCAGGCTCGCGCGCTCCTCCTCGCCCGCCGCCACTCCCATGGCGAACTGCCCGGCCGGAATGACCACCATCTCCGGGCAATGCGCGCAGCCCTCGGCGGCGGCGGCGGGCCCGCTGCGGAGGAGCGGTGCCAGCGCGAGCGCGAGCGCGAACGCAGTTCTCATTGGGCCCTTTCCCGCCGAGGCGGGGTGTTCACCCGTTCCGACGCGCGAGACGTGTCGAAATCGAAGAAATCGGGCTCCGTCCCCGGTTTTTCATCGAGCGCTGGTTAGAGGGCGCCCAATATGAGCCATGTCACGTAGGCCGTGAGCGCGATGGGCGCGATCATGAGTACCGCGAATGCCAAAAAAAGGTAGCCGGAAACCGCCGCTTGTTTACCGGTACGAATGCGAGTACGGAAAACCACCATGGTCCCCGGAGGAGGATAGCTCCCCAGTTTGAGGGTGCGATATCCGACGTGGGCAAGATGGGCGATCCAGAACAGGGAAAGTGCGAAGGAGACGACATGAGAAACCAGCCCGAGCAGCAGCAGAAGTCTCCCACTCGCCTCGATCCCTTCCAGGGCGGCGCTTGCGCTCGGCACTAATCGATAGAGTAATGGCTCGAGTGACACCACGATCACCACGACGAGAAGGAAGGTAAGCAATACGATGATTTGCGCCTTGCGATTTGCCTCGAGGTATGACTCGTCGCCCACGTCGCCCGTCCTCTCTAGCGTGAGGGAGCTGGCCGAATGACCAGTCCGCAAATCGGCATTCTGCGCGTGACAACGTCATCCTTCAACAGATCGCCGCCTGCGTACTTCATCCCTGGATCTTCCACTCGAGCCATTCGCACACGCCGCGCCCCATCACCCACATCAGCATCTTCACTTCGGCAGGGGCATGGGCTTCGCCTCGGCCAGTGCGATCCAGCCGCGGATGATGCGATAGAGCACCCAGAAGCCGACGACGATGAGCAGCAGGAACGCAAACGGGATGCCGACGACGGTCAGGATCAGCGCGCCGGCCAGGATGACCCACGCGAGCGCGTACCAGAAGGTGCGGATCTGCCAGCCGAAGTGCGAATCGAGCCAGGTGCCGCGCGCATCGCCGCGTTTCACGTAGTTGATGATCACGGCGATGATGGACGGCCAGCCGCTCAGGAACGCGGTGACGATGAACGCGCTGCTGAGGACCCCCATCAGCGCGCTGAATCCGTGCAGGCCGTAGAGCACGTGCGTCAGCGTCACCATGCCCTCCGAGGGCGGTGACGCCGGCGCCTGGGGCAGGTTGGCATCCATCGCGGTATTCTTGGCGTCTATGGCGATCATATCAATTCGATCGCAGGGTGACGAGGCGGCGGCCGGGACCGGCTACCGCGGATCGACGTGAAGACTCGCCCCCGTGCTCTCGTGATCGGCGGCTCGATCGGCGGGCTGTTCGCCGCCAACGCGCTGCGCGCCATCGGCTGGGACGTCACCGTCTTCGAGCGCGTCAAGGACGACCTCGCGGGCCGCGGCGCCGGCATCGGCACCCACGAGGAGCTGCGCGCGGTGATCCGGCGCCTCGGCTTGACCGTGGACGAATCCATCGGCGTCTGGGTGCATACGCGCATCTGCCTGGACGCCCGCGGGCGCGTCACCCATGAGCTCGGCACATCGCAGATGCAGAGCTCCTGGGCGCGCATCTACCGCCTGCTCAAGGACGCGTTCCCGGCCGCGGATTACCGCTTCGCGATGGCGCTCGAGGGAATCGAGCAGGATGCCGGGGGCGTCACGGCGCATTTCGGCGACGGCTCGAGCGCGCGTGGCGAGCTTCTGGTCGGCGCGGACGGCGTGTATTCGACCGTGCGCGCGCTGCTGCTGCCCGAGGCGCAGCCTCGCTACGCCGGCTACGTCGCCTGGCGCGGGTTGCTGGACGAAGGCGCGTTTCCCGAGGAGCACCGGAAGCTCTTCGATTACTACACGATGTGCCTGCCGGAGGGCGAGATGATGCTCGCCTATCCGGTGCCCGGCCGCAACAACGAAACCGCCCCGGGTCGCCGCGGCTTCAATCACATCTGGTACCGGCCCACGGATTTCGACCGGACGCTGCCCGGGCTGTGCACCGACGCGAGCGGGCGCTGCCACGGCATCTCGATCCCCCCGCCGCTGATCCGGCCGGAGGTCACGGCGCGCATCAAGGCCGAGGCGCGCGAGCGCCTCGCGCCCCAGATCGCTGCCGTCGTCGAGCGCACCGATCAGATCTTCTTCCAGGCCGTCTTCGATCTCGAGTCCCCGCGCATGGCGCTGGGGCGTGTGGCGCTGCTGGGGGACGCCGCCTTCGTCGCGCGCCCGCACGTGGGGGCCGGCGTGACCAAAGCCGCGCTCGACGCCGAGTGCCTCGCGCGCGCGCTCCAGGCGGCCGACGGCGAGCTCGATGCGGCGCTCGCCAGCTACGACCGCGAGCGGCGGCTGTTCGGCTCGCGCATCGTCGCGCGCGCGCGCCAGCTGGGCGCCTACATCGAGGCGCAGTTGAAGCCGCCGGCGCAGCGCACCGCGGCGGAGCGCCAGCCGCCGCCGGAATTCCTGATGCGCGAGGTCGGCACCATCAACCTCGACATCCGCGCGCTCACCCAGGCCGGCATCGAGCCGGAATGACGGGTCGTTCGTCATCCCCGCGGAGGCGGGGATCCAGAGTTCGATCGGGAGTCTAGATTCCCGCCTTCGCGGGAATGACAGCGGCTCACACCGTCGCGACGGGCGTGACCGGAGAGCCCGCGGCGCCGGGCAGCCGCAGCGGCGGTGCGGTCAGGAGAAAGCTGCTGCGGCGGTTCTGCCGCAGCCACGCGGCGAGCTCCGTCAGGTACCACAGCTCGCCGAGATGGATCCCCAGCTTGAACAGGCAGTGCTCGTGCAGCGGCAGGGCCGGCCCGCGGTGGGGCAGGCGCGGGTCCGCGCCGAGAGTGGACGAGCGCTCCACCGCCAAATTGTCGGCTGCAATCGCGGCGAGACCGCTATCGGCGACCCATTCGAGCAGCCGCTTGTCGTAGCCGTCGAGCACCGCGCACGCGCGCCGGATCGAGGCGTCGAGCCTGCCGTCGGCGTCCCGGATCAGCTGCCCGAGGCCGGTGTGGATGAGGACGATGTCGCCCTTCTCGACCCGCACGCCGTCGATCTTCATGATCGTCTCCAGCCGGTCGAAGCCGACCTCGACGCGCTCGTCGCCCAGGTGGTGGCGGAGATCGATCATCACTCCGCGTCCCTGCACGCCGGTCTCCGCCATCCCCTGGATGCCGAGCGCGACCGCGCCGAGCGCGCCCTGCGTCCCGCCGCCGGCGGCGTCCACGATCCGGTAGCCGTTGTAGAAGACCTTTTCGGCCACCTCGTCGCCGTCCGCGTCGAACTGCGACCCCTTGTGGGGAAATCCGTCCCAGTGCGTCGAGTACTGGGTGTAGAGCATGACCGCCTCGTCGGAGCCGACGTCGGTGAAGCGCGGGTCAAACTGGTCGAACGCGAGATTGAAATAGACCCGCCCATCGCGCTCGACTGGATGGAACACCGGCGGATAGCGGTGCGGGTTGAGGACGTTCCCGCCCGGGCGGTCGAGGGGGTGGCTCAGGCAGAAGGCGCGGCCGGTCTTTACCTCCTTCAGCGCGGCGAGCCGTCGCTGCTCCGTCAGGAGGTTCATCCGCCCCAGCGTATCCGCGTCTCCGAACTCGCCCCAGTTCGACCCCGGTGGGCGGTTCTTCCACCGCCTTGCCATGATCAGCGCCCCCGGAACACCGGCTTGCGCTTCTCCATGAACGCCTTCTGCCCCTCCTTGTAATCCTCGCTCGCGAAGCAGTCGTCCACCATCCTCTGGCAGGCCGCGAGGTCGCGCTCGGCGGGATCCTTGTGCAGCTCGATGAGCGAGCGCTTCACGGCGGCGATGGTGAGGGGCGCGTTGCCGGTAAGCGTGGCGGCGAAGTCCATGACGTATTTTTCCAGCTCCGCGACGGGCAACACGCGGTTGACGAGCCCCATCTGCAGCGCTTCCTGCGCGTTGAACTGGCGCCCGGTATAGAAGATTTCCGCGGTGAACGAGGGCCCGACCAGCTCCGCCAGCCGCCTGATCCCGGAGAAACGGTAGCCCACGCCGAGCTTGGCCGCCGGAATGCCGAAGCGCGAATCGTCCGCGGCGATGCGCAGATCGCACGCGACCGCGATGCCGAGCCCTCCTCCCATGCAGTAGCCGCGGATCATCGCGATGACGGGCCTCGGGCATTCGCGGATCGCCCGGTTGCAGCGCTCGGAGATCGCCTCGGCCGCCCGCACCTGCTCCGGGCTCGAGCGCCGGTTCTTGAACTGCGAGATGTCCGCGCCGGAGATGAACGCCTTGTCGCCCGCGCCTTTCAGGATCACGACGCGGACCTCCGGGTCCTTCGCGTAGCCCTCCATCGCCACCGCGGTCGCCTCGTACATCTCGAGCGACATGGCATTTCGCTTCTCCGGGTTGTTGAAGATGACCCAGCCGATTGCGCCGTCTTTCCGCGCGATGATCTTTTCAGTCTTGACCGGCGTATCCATTTATCTTCCTCATCACTTGCGTCGCGGATCAATACAATACTCCCCTCCCGCCCGGAATCATTCCCCTCCCCCTCAGGGGGAGGGATAGGGTGGGGGTGGTGGAAGATTCCGTCCCTGCAGCTAAAGGTTAAACGAAAAATCCCTCTGCAACGGAGTTTCTCAATACGTGGACGGATTTCTCGCTTTGATGCACTGAAGTTCCGCTTGGTCGGCAGCTCTCAGGGTTCCCTAACAGGCCGGCCGGTCGCTCACGACTTGGCCCTAGGCGAGGAGGCAAACGGCCGCGGGTCGTTATCCGGAGAGGCGGCTCATTGCCGTCTGGCTTGCCTTATTGCAAGGCATGAGGACGACGAAGAAGAGGCGCGGATTGTCAGGAATCGTTAGCGGTATAGCGTCGAACTGAAGTGTACCAACCTTTGGCACATCGAATTCGAAGTGTTCCTTTGTCGGGTCAAGGGTATCGACGTCTGCTTCGTTCCACAATCGACGAAAATCCGGGTCAGCATGCAGTTCGCTGAATAGCTGTTGGAACTCTGGTGATTGCGGCTTCGCCCCGTTGAGGTAACGAAGCTCGCACACAACCCGCCGTGCCACAGACTCCCAGTTTCGCCATCGCCTTCGGGTTTCCGGGTCGAGAAAAATCTTCCAGATTTTGTTCCGCTCCCTTGCCGTGCGAGCGGGTTTTTTCTCGAACATTCGCCTGTACAAAGCATTCGCGCAAAGAACATCGAATATATTTGAGTAGATTGCGGCCGGCATGTGACGCTGAGCATCCACAAGCTTCTGTAGAGGAGCGGGCACGACCACGGGGGTATCGACTCTCTGCGAATTCGCCCATCCGAGCAATGCAAAGAGGTGTTCGCGTTCAACGCTCGAAAGGCGCAGTACTGCTGACACGCGGTCCACGAATTTACGCGACACACCGCGCGCGTGCCCCGACTCGAAAAGTGAATACCACTTGTATGACACGCCTGCTAATTGAGCGACGTCTTCGCGGGTCAGCCCGCGCGATCGCCTGCGGCCCGCCGCAACGAGCCCGTAGTCGGAGGGCGCGATCTTCTCGCGGCGCACCTTCAGAAAGCGCTTCAGCTCCTGGTAGGTATCAGGCAAGTCGCGCTCCACGAAATCCGCACTTTTTATTCATGAAGACAAGTGGCATTGTGCGCGAATTTTCATCGGTCTAGTATAAATAATAATGTAGTTCGGGTGCTGGAAAATTGAACGCTGTCCGAGGGGAGGCGCGGATGCACGACGGACGAAAGGCAGGCCATAGGAGTTTCATCATCGTAGTGAGCCTGATAGCGGCGGTTGCCGCCATCGCGTGGTCCGGCGAGAGTGCGTGGAGTCAGGCGCGAAGCACCAGCAAAGCTGAAAGCCTAGCTGCATGGGAGAAAATCGCGATGGTGCTCCAGCACCCCCGTTGCCTAAACTGCCATCAACTTAACTCGCCCCTGCAAGGGGATAAACCGAGACCTCACGTTCCCCGCGTAGTTCGGGGGCCGGAAAATGACGGCGTGACCGCAATGCGTTGCGGAAATTGCCATAATGAAATGGGCAATAACCCGAGCTCTGGCGTGCCGGGTGCGCCCCACTGGGCGCTCGCGCCGGCGTCGATGCGTTGGCAGGGATTGTCCGGCGGACGTCTATGCCGGGGGCTCAAAGACCCGGCGCTTAACGGGAATCGTTCCCCGCAGGCTCTCCTGGAGCACGTGGAGAAGGATCCGCTTGTGCTTTGGGGCTGGAACCCTGGAGAGGGACGTGCGCCGGTCCCGATCGCCTACGATGAATTTGTGGGTCTCATGAAGATCTGGATCGCGGGCGGCAGCGTATGTCCGAGTTGACCCCTTTGACTTAATCGGTCTCGTTTGACACGACCTGAACAGGAGCGCGTCGGATGGTTACCCTCAATGTAAACGGCAAACCGCATCAGCTCGATGTGGACCCGCAGATGCCCTTGCTATGGGCGCTACGGGATACACTCAACCTTACCGGCACCAAATATGGTTGTGGTCGGGCGATGTGCGGTGCGTGCACGATTCATATCAACGGCCAAGCCGCGCGCTCATGCTCGATAATGGTCGGCGAAGCGATTGGAAAGAAGATCACCACGATCGAAGGCGTCTCGGGCCGGGTGGCGGACGCCGTGAAGAAGGCCTGGCACAGACTCGATGTCGCCCAGTGCGGATATTGCCAGTCGGGTCAAATCATGTCGGCGATCACGCTGCTCTCGGAGAAACCGAAGCCAACGGACGCGGATATCGATGACGGCATGGAAGGGAATATCTGCCGTTGCGGGACCTACGTCCGCATCCGTCGCGCGATCCACGAGGCATCGAAGTCGCTCGCATAGGAGACGGCCATGACAATGAGCACTTTCGAAAATGCCGATGCAATATCCCAGCCACGCCGGGAATTTCTCCAGCGTGCCGCTGCTGCCACCGGTGCATTCGTCCTCGGTTGTTACGTTCCATTGCCCAAGCCTGGATTCGCCGCAAGCGCCAGCCCTGTTGCAGGCGTCTTTGATCCGAACGTGTTCCTGAAGATCGGCGCGGACAACACGGTGACGGTCATTTGCAAGCATTTCGAAATGGGGCAAGGCGTCACTACCGGGCTGGCGACGCTGGTGGCCGAGGAGCTTGAGGCCGATTGGTCATCGATTCGCTTCGAGTTCGCACCGAATAACCCCAAGCTCTACCACAACCTGATTTTCGCGCCTTATATGGTAACCGGGGGGAGCACCTCTATCGCCAATTCGTGGGAACAAATGCGCAAGGCGGGGGCGGCGGCGCGAATGATGTTCGTCTCTGCGGCCGCGCAAAAGTGGAACGTACCGCCCGAAGAGATCAAAGTTGAGAAGGGAATCGTGAGCCATACGCGCTCGGGGCGGCGCGCAAGATTTGGCGAGCTTGCGCCCGACGCCATGCGTATGCCGGTGCCTGGCCAGGTTCGACTCAAGCAACCAAAGGATTGGAGGCTGATCGGCAGGCGCCTGCCACGACTCGACTCGCTCGGCAAGACCACCGGTACCGCAACCTTCGCGCTCGACATCCGACGTCCCGGAATGCTCACTGCGGTAATCAAACGCCCTGACCAGTTTGGCGCGACAGTCGCCTCTTTTGATGCCGTCGAGGCGAGAAAGGTCAAAGGTGTGGTGGACGTCGTCCAGATCGCATCGGGAGTAGCGGTGCTTGCTACCGACACTTGGGCCGCGCTGCGTGGACGTGAAGCTCTCAGGGTATCTTGGGATTCGAGCAAGGCGGAAAAGCGCTCGACGCCCGAAATCCTCGCTGAATACCGACAACTCGCCGAAGGCCGGGGCCTGAATGCCGCACGGCGTGGCGATGCTGCCCGCCGCCTCGCGGGCGCAGGGAAAGTGCTGGAGGCGGATTTCACATTTCCCTATCTCGCGCACGCGCCGATGGAGCCGCTGAATTGCGTTATCGAGCTTCGTCCAGACGGCGCCGAGATCTGGTCCGGCTGTCAGCTTCAGAGCATCGATACCTATGTCGCCTCGAAGGTATTAGGACTCAAGCCCGAGCAGATCAAGATCAACACGCTTTTGGGCGGCGGCAGCTTCGGGCGCCGCGGCAACCCGGTGGGCGATTGGACCGTGGAGCTGTGCGCGGTGACCAAGGCAATCAACGGCCGTGCACCTGTTCAAATGGTGTGGACGAGGGAGGACGACATTAAAGGGGGTTTCTATAGGCCCTTGGTGTTGCACCGCGTGAAGGCTGGCCTTGATGCCAACGGCCGCATCGCGGGATGGCAGCACAAGCTGGTGAGTCAATCGATTTTCACCGGTACCCCCTTCGAGCAATCGACTGTCAAGGAGGGGGTCGATCACAGCAGCGTCGAAGGGGTTGCGGACACGCCATACGCGATCAGCGACCTTGCAGTGGAATCCTACAATGCCAAGTCCGCCCTGCCAGTGCTCTGGTGGCGGTCGGTCGGCCACAGCCATACGGCTCACGTGATGGAAACAGTCATCGACGAGCTTGCCGGAATGGCGGGACGGGATCCGGTAGCTTTCCGCGTCGACCTCCTTGCCGGGCACCCGCGAGATGTTGCCGTCTTACGCCTTGCGGCCGAGAAGGCGGGCTGGGGCCGCAGCATGCCCAAGGGGCGGGGGCGCGGAGTCGCGTACCATTATTCCTTTAATACCCGAATCGCTATGGTCGCCGACGTTACTATCAATAAACATGGGCTGAAGGTCGACCGCGTCGTAGCCGCAGTGGACTGCGGCGTGCCGGTCAATCCTGACATTGTGGTGGCGCAAGTTGAAGGTGCGATTGGTTTTGCCCTCTCTTCGGTCCTGCGGAACCAGATCACGCTCCGTAAGGGGGTGGTCGAGCAAAGCAATTTCCATGATTACGAGCCCACACGTATTCGGGAGATGCCGAAAGTCGAGGTCCACATCGTCAAGTCGACGGCAGCGCCATCCGGGATCGGCGAGCCGGGCCTGCCCCCGCTTGCGCCGGCGATCGGAAACGCCATTTTCGCGGCAACCGGCAAGCGCATGCGCTCGCTCCCATTCGCTGCAGTCACCGGAACCATTTGAGGACGTCTCGCATTCCAGAAAAGGACACGCATGCGCACCGGACTTTTTCTCGTCGCGGGATTCTTGCTTCTGGCAGCTTCACTGCTGCTAGGCAGACTGTTTTCCGCGAACTATGCCGCTGCGACAATTGTGACGACCGTCGCGTACGTTGCTCTGTGGTTCGCCATCGCAGGCGCAAACATGTGGGTAGGGGTTGCGAAAGCCGGCTACTCAGTCGGTGAAGAACTGCCAATATTTGCACTTATCTTCGGTGTCCCTGTAGCTGTGGCCATCATTCTACACTGGAAGTTTCATTGAGCCTTCGCACGATAGTTGCCGTGACTGCGCGTCCGGTTTATCAAGCCGCACGCGGAATTTTCGTGATTCGACTCGCCGAATCGGGCCTGTGGCCTGTTGCGACGAGACTGTGCACGACCCGCTAGGAGGTGGGCGACTCCACCCTCGCGCATAATACATAGTCGGCGAGATGGGTGACTTCGAGACGAGCCTATTCGAAGCCAGTTTCCCCGCCCTCCTCAACTGATAGGCGGCGCGCAGTCAACTAGCGGAGTCGTTACCAGCGCATGAACGTCCGCTATGGGTTGCGTCGGTCGGTTGAATCCGCAGTCGAAAGCTGCCGTTAAGCGTTGCACACCCAACCGCATTATGGGGCGGGATCCCGAGCGGAGAGGGAGGGAAGGGTTTACGCGGGAGAGGAAGCTACTCCCACCACCCCCACCCTACCCTCCCCCTGAGGGGGAGGGAAATAAATCCGGGCAGGAGGGGAATCTTCACCCACCACCCCGGCTCTGCGCGCCCGGGCGCATCCCGAGCACGACCGGACCGCCGGTTGCGAGCGATTCCGTGATGGCCTCGAGCGCCGCGACGCCGTGGAGCATCTGGTCGAACGGGATCGGATAGGGCGCGCCGCTCGCGGCGCTGTGCGCGAACGCCTCCAGCTCCAGGCGCAGCGCCTCGACGCCCTCGAACGTCCGTCGTTCCGTGGGGGCGCCGGCCATTCGCACGACGAGTGCGGTGTCCTCCAGCGCTTCCGCTGAGCCGTTCCGGCCGAATGCGTGGACGCGCCAGAACTGCGGCGTGCTCCGGACACACGCGAGGACGCCGCTGGCGCGATTCGCGAACTCGAAGACGACCGTGAGCGTGTCGAGCGGCTCCGGGCCCGATCCGTGACCGAGCAATTGCGCCGACACGCGGCGCGCGGGACCCGCGAGGTCGATCAAGGCGTCCAGCACGTGCACGCCGGTCGCCGTCAGCCCGCCGGCCGGGGATTCGGCGTCCTCGCTGCGCCAGCCGGCATAGAAGCGGCCGGTGGTCTCGTTGCTGAAGTGCCCTTCCACGTGCAGGATCCCGCCGAGCGCGCCGCTTTCCACGATGCGCTTCATCTCCCGCATCGACGGCCAGAAGCGCTTGTTGTAGCCCAGCCCCAGCGCGACGCCGCTGCGCCGGCAGGCCTCGATCGCGCGCGCGGCATCCACACGTTTGAGCGCCAGCGGCTTTTCGCAGAACACGGCCTTGCCCGCCGCGGCAGCCGCGACGATCTGCCCGGCGTGCAGCGAATGCGGCGTGGCGAGCACGACCGCCTGGATGCGGGCATCCGACAGCACGCGGCCATAATCGGTCGATAGTTCGAGCCCGTGCTGTGCAGCGAAATCGCGGGCCGCGTCGGGGTGCCTGACCACGGCGTGCGTGAAGCGGAGCTGCTCGCTTCTGCCCTGCACGGAGCCGACGAGATTCCTGCCCCACCGCCCGAGGCCGACGATGGCTGCGTGGATCATCGGATAGCCAGCTAGAGAACCTTATGAAGCGTATGCTGCCGGTTCCGGGTGTACGGCCGCACCTGTGTCGGCCAGCGCCCCGCATCCACGGCCCGCGCCCAAGCTTCGCTGGTGAGCACGTCCGGGCTCGCGAGTTCGACATAGCACGCGTAATGCGGCCTGCCCTGCGCCCGGGGCTCGAGCGTCTTCGTCTCGCCGCCCATCGCGACGCGCAGCATATCGAGTCTCGCGCGCGTCACCGACAGCACCCCCGGGACTTTCCGGAGGTGCGGAACATGCTCGGCGTCGTACACCTCGTTGAAGAGCGCCTCCTTGTCGGGATCGACGTCCATGGCGGCGGTGAAGATCCATTTGCCGGTGACGGGCATGGGCCTGGTCTCCTTACTCAACCCTAGAAATACGCCTGCCCGGGCTTGATGGGCGGGGTCCACTCGCACTTGCCCCACGGTCCATCGCCGCCTTCGCGGATGTAGGCGATGCGGCCGCTCTTCGTCGGCACGCGCTTGCCGGAGAAGAGGCCCTTCAGCCAGTCCATGACGTAGTCGTGGGTGTCCATGCCGCCGAGATTGGAGATGCTCCACAGCGGGTGGTACTGGTTCTCGAACACCCACATCTCCCTCGGGACCTTGAGGTCGTGGTAGGCCTCCACCGCGTCTTCGAGCGGGCACAGGGGATCGAATTCGCCGGTGACGAGGAGTGTCGGGCACTTCACCTTCCCGAGGTAGCCGCGCACGGTCATGCCGCTCGCCACCTCCCGGTCAAACTTCGCCTCGTCCTCGTAGCCCGCCATGTACATGAACATCTGCTTGAAGCGGGGCGAGGACTGCGTGAAGATCGTGTTGTTCGGGTTGAAGCACGCGACTGCGCTCACCACCGCCGCCGCGCGGTGGTCGTAGCTCGAGAGCCGCAGCGACCAGTAGCTCCCCATGCTGATACCGTAGATCGCGATCTTGTCGGGATCCACCTCGGGCCGCTTCATGAGATAGCTGATCACCGCCGCGCCCGCGCGCTCGTAGTTGTCCTTCACCGCGCGGATCTTCTGCAGGTTCGAGGACCCCTGCCCCGGCCCGTCCATCGCGAGCACGTGGAAGCCGCGCGAGAGCGCGATGTTGTGGTAGGCCTTCGGGAACACTTCCTTGGTCTGGTCCATGCCCGGAACGTAGATGACGACCGGCGCCCGCCCGCGGCCCGGCAGCAGGTGCAGCAGGCAGGAAATGGTCTTGCCGCCGCCGAACGGCACTTCCACGCGCTCGATCGGGTAGGCCGCGACTTTCGAGCGGCGGTCCACCATCTCGGCGAGCTTGCGGTTCAGCGTGATCTTGACGGGGTGGTCGTCGAAGAAAATCGGGTGCTGCGCCATGCGATAGGCCTCGATCGCGTGGTCGTAGTGGTAGGTCGCCGTCTCGTTCGCTCCCGCCGCGTGCGCGTGCCGGGCGAGCTGCTCGTGGCGCTCCGCCGCCTCGCGCCACACCTTGGGCAGCATGCGGTAGTTGCGCGCGCGCTTGCCCGCGGGCACCTCGAGATCGTCGCGCTCGAAGTTCTGCACCCGCCCGCGCATGTTGAGCGCGAGGTCGAGCATCCACTGCTGGTTGTCGCGCTGCGTCCTCAGCTTGCGCATGAGGTCATCCGTCTGCCTTTTGCCTTCTGCCTTCAAGAGGCGGCTCTGCCGCTGCGCGTGGCGCTCCAGTCGCCGGTGCCGCCGCCGGACTTCACGGTGCCCTTGATGCCGTCGGCGGACACGCGCCCCCGGTACTCCGCTTCGCCGGCCTTGAAGCTGATCTGGTCGCCGCTCATGCGCCCCTTGATGGAGGTCGATTTGCCCCCCGCCTTGAGCGTGCCCGTAATCATCTGGAAGTTCTGCTTGATCGTGAGCTCGCCCTCCGGCAGCTTCCAGGCGCCTCCCACTTTCGCCGGCACGATCCACAGATAGGCCGTGCAATAGGACTGGCAGCCTTCCGCCTCGGTCGCCGCGACGCTGCGGTCGTGCTGCCATTCCCCCATGGTGAAGGAATTGGACACGATGCGGGTGCCCGGCTTCAGGTCTAGGATCTTCGGGCGGAGCTTGAGGTTGATATCGGGGAGCAGGAACATCGTGATCACCGTCGCCTGCGAAAAATCGGTCTCGAAGAGGTCGGCCTTCATGAACGTGGCCTTCTCGCCCATGCCTTCCTTCGCCGCGTTGCGCTGCGACAGCGCGACCATGTCCGGGTTGTACTCGATGCCGAGCGCGCGCGCGCCGCGCTTGGCGGCGGTGATGACGGTGCGCCCGTCGCCGGAGCCGAGGTCGATCACGTAGTCCGCCGGCGTGACCTTGGCGATATCGAGCATCTTGTCCACGAGCGACTGGGGGGTGGGCACCCAGACCACGTCCTTGCCGGACTGGCCGACCTCCGGATGGTAGTCGGTGCCCGCCGGCTTGTCCTGGGCGAAGGCGACCGCGGCGGCAAGAGTCAGCGCCAGCGTCAAAAAAGAGCGACGCAAAAAGAGTGATGCGATCATGCTGGTTCTCCGAATATGGGAATGGACCGAAACGGGTTCAGGGAATCGACTGCCGGGGCGCCATCATACCAAACAGCAAGGCAGAAGGCAGAAGGATGAAGGATGACCCGGTCTGCCTTCTGCCTTCCGACTTCCGCCTTGGCCGTCAGGCCGTCTCGCCCTCGGCGATGAACTGCAGGCGGGCGAGATGCGCGTAGAGGCCGTTGGCGCGCAGGAGCTCGGTGTGGGTGCCCACGGCGTGGACGCGCCCGCGGTCGAGGACGATGATGCGGTCGGCGTTGCGCACGGTCGCGAGGCGGTGCGCGATGACGAGGGTCGTGCGCCCGTGGGCGAGCCGCTCGAGCGCCTGCGCGACCTGCCGCTCGCTCTCGGCGTCAAGAGAGCTCGTCGCCTCGTCGAGCAGCAGCACCGGCCGGTCGGCGAGAATGGCGCGCGCGATCGAGATGCGCTGGCGCTGCCCGCCGGAGAGCTTCACGCCGCGCTCGCCGAGATCGGTGTCGATGCGTTGTGGCAGCCGCTCGATGAATTCCAGCGCATGCGCCGCGGCGCACGCCTCCCGCACCGCCTCGGTCGTCGCGTCCGGCCGGCCGAAGCGCACGTTCTCGGTCACGCTCGCCGCGAAGATCACCGGGTCCTGCGGCACGAGCGCCACCGCGCGGCGCAGATCCTCCGGCTCGCAGTGCCGGATGTCGGCGCCGTCGAGGAGAACGCGGCCCGCGACCGGATCGTAGAAGCGCAGCAAAAGCGAAAAGATGGTGGACTTGCCGGACCGGGAAGGACGGACCAGCGCCAGGGGCTCGCCGGCGCCGACCGGGAAGGACACCGGCCCGAGAGCGGGGATGTCCGGCCGGCCTGGATAGGCAAACACAACCTCGTCGAACCGGATCGCGCCCGCCACGCGCGGCGGCAGCTTGATGACGGGCGTCGCGGTGGCGAGGGCCGGCCGCGTGTCGATCAATTCCAGCAGCCGCTCGGTCGCGCCCGCGCCGCGCTGGATCTCGCCCCAGACTTCCGACACGGTGCCCGCGCCGGTGGCGACGATCGCGGCATAGAACACGAACGCCGAAAGCTCCCCCGCGGTCATCCGCCCGGCGAAGACGTCGTGGCCGCCGATCCAGAGAATGACGCCCACCGCGCAGAATCCGATCAGCATCACCAGCGAGATCAGCCACGCCTTGACCTCGACGCGATGCAGGCCGGCGGCAAGGGCGGCCGCGGTTGCGAAATTGAACCGCTCGCGCGTGCGGTCCTCGTGGCGATAGGCCTGGACCGTGCGGATCTCGTGCAGCGACTCATCGACGTGCGCAGACACGTCGGCCACCCGGTCCTGGTTGAGGCGCGAGAGCCGGCGCACGCGCCGGCCCATCAGCAGGATCGGGATGAGCGTCGCCGGGACTCCGAGCACGATCAGCGCCGCGAGCTTGGCGCTCGTGGCGAACAGCAACACCAGCGCGCCGACCATCATCAGCGTATTGCGCAGAAACATCGAGAATCCGAAGCCGATCACCTGCCGCAGCTGCTCGGAATCGTTGGTGAGGCGCGAGGCGATCTCCCCGGTCCGGGCCGAGTCGAAGAACGCGGGCGAGAGCGTGAGGACGTGCGCGAACACGGTCTTGCGCAGGTCGGCGATGATGCGCTCGCCGATGCTCATCATCAGGTAGAAGCGCGCCCAGGTCGCGCACGCCAGCACGACCGCGACGCCCACGACACCCGCGAGCGCGGCATTGAGGAGCCGCGGATCGCCGCTGCCGAAGCCGGCGTCGACGACGTGGCGCAGGCCCTGCCCCAGCACCAGCACGCAGCCTGCGGCGGTCACCAGCGCGGCGAGCGCGCCCGCGATGCGCCAGCGATACGGCAGGAGGAAGCGGCCAAGCCGCGTCAGGTGAACGAGATCGCCCTTGGGCGGGGGCGCGAAGCCGGGAGTCATTGCCACGCCGCTATCCTACCAGTGAACCCGTCATCCCCGCGCAGGCACGTCATCCCCGCGAAGGCGGGGATCCAGTAACGAACGGGAGTCTGGATTCCCGCCTCCGCGGGAATGACGATACTGCCGTCACGTCGGCGTTGACAGATGAGCATCGGTACCTCGAAACTCGCGGCGCGGAAAGAGAGGCTGCGGATGAAGCGCAACCGGATTCTCACCACGCACGCGGGCTCCCTGCCGCGCTCCGACGAGCTGAAGGAGCTTGTCTTCGCGCGCGCCGAAGGCCGGCCGTTCGACAGCGAGGCGCTCGCGGTCCGCCTGAAGGACGAAGTCGCCGGGATCGTGCGGACGCAGCTCACCTGCGGCGTGGACAGCGTCAACGACGGCGAGCTCGGCAAGACCAACTTCAACAATTACGTGCGCGAGCGCCTCGCCGGGTTCGAATCGCGCCCCTACGTCCCGGGCAGGAGCCCGAAGCCGCTGTCCATAGCGGGACGCGAGCTGACGAAGTTCCCGGAGTACTTCGCGGCGGGCGGCCGCGGCTACGGCGCCTTCGCCGGTGCGGGACCGAGCCGGCCGCAGGTATTCTGCGTCGCCCCGCTGCGGTATATCGGCCAGGCCGCGCTCAAGGCGGACCTCGATAACTTCCGCGCGGCGCTCCGCGGCGCGAAGGCGGCGGAGGCGTTCATGTCCGCGAACACGCCCGGAACGATCGAGCACTGGCTGCGCAACGAGCACTACCCGGACGAGGAGGCGTTCGTCTATGCGATCGCGGAGGCGATGCGCGAGGAATACAAGGCGATCGTGGACGCGGGCTTTCTCCTGCAGATCGACGACCCCGATCTTCCAGACGGCTGGCAGATGTATCCCGAGATGAGCTTCGCGGAGTACCGCCGCTACGCCACGATGCGGGTGGACGCATTGAACCACGCGCTACGCGCCATTCGGCGGGAGAAAATCCGCCTGCACGTCTGCTGGGGCAGCTTCCACGGGCCGCACGAGCACGACATCCCGCTCGGCCGCATCGTCGACGTCATTTTCCGGGTGCGCGCCTCGCAGTACTCGATCGAGGCCTCCAATCCCCGCCACCAGCACGAGTGGCGCGTGTTCGAGGACGTGAAGCTCCCCGAGGGCGCGGTGCTGATCCCCGGCGTCGTCGGCCACTATTCCGACTTCATCGAGCACCCCGAGCTCGTGGCCGAGCGCCTCGTGCGCTACGCGAATCTCGTCGGGCGCGAGAACGTGATGGGCGGAACCGATTGCGGGCTCGGGCCCCGCGTCGGGCACGCGAAGATCGCGTGGGCGAAACTCGAGGCGCTTGCGGAAGGCGCGCGTCTCGCGACGAAGCAGCTCTGGCCCCGCAGCGGCCGCCAGAGAACTGGAACAATGCGAAAAAACTAGAGCACGTCTGGACGATGACTTCCGGTCTACCTGATGGCTAGCGGGCAATCGCTGACGCCGCCGACTTCTTTTCGGCCATCAGGATCAGGTCACCCGGATATTTCGCCCCATACGGCGAGCAATCGAAATCCGAATAGACGTGCACCAGGTCGAAACCGCCGCGCACCAGGAGATGCTCCACCTCGAATCTGAAAATGCAGCGCATCTTGAAGGAATGGACCAGGCGCTCCGTTCGGCCGTCCGGGTGGGTGACGTAGTAAACAAGCTCTCCAGTATTGACTTGTGAAAACAAGTCCCGGTCGATCATCCTGTGTCGCCTGATGACGCTTCGTCCGTCCGGCAGCTTGAACGGAGGCTCCTCGTCGGTCTCCGAGTCGTCGTTGGGCTTGGCCAGATGGTGAATCGACGGATTGAACACGTCGAACACGAGACGTCCGTCATCTTCAAGATGGCGGTGTATTGCGGCCAAGCAAGCGAGCTGATCGTCTGTCGAGAGCAGATGTTGAAATGGCCGAAAAGGAATCGTCACCAGTCGAAACTTGCGTCCAAGATCAAAGCTACGCATGTCTCCGTGGAGCAGCTTCGCGCGATCGCGCACCTCTTTTGGCTCGATCTTCAATCGCGCCTGACATGCTTCAAGCATTCCAGCCGACGAGTCGAGCCCAACGATCTCGATTCCGGATCGGGCGGTCGGAACAAGCACTCGGCCGGTTCCGCAACCGAGTTCAAGCACCGGCCCGCCACTGTCGCGCGCGGCGGCCACGTAAAAACCTACGTCCTGGCGTGTCGCGTAGGGAATGACGTGGTCATAGAACTCCGGAATGAACGTCGCGTCAATGTAACCTCCCGGTTCCATTTCACCCGCCCGCTAACGTCGATGCCAACCGGCGCGCCCAGTCGATGCAAGCCCGATGAAGAGCAGCACCGCGCCGATCGTCCTCTCGGGGCTCATGTCAGCACCTGACCCGCATTGCCACCCGCCGGAGCGAGTTGCGGCCGGCTTTTCCTTGCGGCCGGCGGATCACGCGGAACCCCGCGCGGCGGAAAAGCGGCTCGGTTCCTATGTAGGCGTTGTCGTCGGCGCTACGCGCGCCGCCCGCGCGCGGATACGCCTCGACCGCGGGCGCACCCCACTTGGCCGCGTACGCCACCGCCGCGCGGATCAGCGCGAGGGCAATGCCCCGGCCGCGCGCGGACGGACGCACGGTGATGCACGGGATCACCCAGACGTCCTCGTCGTCGACACGCGGCGTCGCGCGCGAGATATCGATGCGCCCGAGCTCGGCCCGGGGTGCAATGGCGATCCAGCCCACCGGCTCGTCGCCCTCGAACGCGAGCAGGCCGGGAGCGCGGCGTCTGCGCGCGAGCTTCGTCATCGCTGCGCGCCGCTGCCGGCTCGGCGACGCTTGCATCTCGGCCCGGGTGAAGCGCGGATACATGCACCAGCATCCGGCGCCCCAGCTGCCGCGAAGCACTTGCCCCATGCAGTCCATAAGGCGCGGGGTCAGCGGCCGGAACGCAAGCTTCATCGAGCTTCAGGAAGAGGTCTGCGGCCGCATCCGGATCACGTTGTGAGCCATGACGAGCCGCTGGAATCCTTTCAGGGCGAGCTCGCCGACCGCCTCGACCTCCACGTGCTCCTCGACCTTGGAGAAGATGCGCGGCGAGATCAGGATCTGGTCTTGCTTCGCCTCGCCGCAGAGCCGCGCGGCGAGGTTGGTGACCGCGCCGATCGCGCCGTAATCGAGCCGGCCCTCGAAGCCGATGGTGCCGATAGTCGCGTAGCCGCCGGCGATGCCGACGCCGAAGCCGAGCGCGTGGCCGCGCTTCTTCCAGCCGCGCACCAGCGCGCTCACCGACTCGCGCATCGCGATCGCCATGCGGATCGCCTGCAGCTCGTGGTCCGGAACCGGCACCGGGTCGTTGAACAGGATCATCACGCCATCGCCGGCGAAGTGTTCGATGGTGCCGTCGTAGGCCATGATGGCGCGGCCGAGCTCGGCGTGGTACTCGCGCAGCACGCCCATCACCTCCTCCGGCTCGGCGGTCTCGGTGAGGCCGGTGAAGCCGCGCAGGTCGACGAACACCACCGTGATCTCGCGCCGGCGCGTCTTGAGCGGGTCGTCGGCGTCGCCCGACATGATGAGGTCGCTCACCTTCGGCGACAGGAAGCGCGTGAGCTTGTACATCTGCCCGATCTGCGCCACCTGCTCGGTCACCCGCGTCTCGAGCCGCGCGTTCCACTCGGCGATCTGCGCCGCCTGCTCCTCGAGCTGGACGTTCTTGTCGCGGATCTCGGCGTTGAGCGCCTCGAGGATGCGGTTTTTCTCGGTGATCTCCTTGTTCGCTTCCTCGGCGCGGCGCGTCGCCTCGATCAGGTCGCGCTCCGCCTGCTTCTGTACCGTGATGTCGGTGATCACCGTGACCGTGCCGCCTCCCGTTACGCGCCGGCGCAGGACGCGGTACCAGCGGCCGTCGGGCGTGTGGTCCTCCAAGCTCAGGCCCGATGGATTGCGCAGGCTCTCGACGCGCTTCGCGACGTGCGCCTCGACCTCGCCCGGCCCGTAGTAGCCGTTCTCCGCCAGGTACCGGAGCACATCAGCATAAGGGCGGCCGGGCTGCAGCAGCTCCGGCGGCACCTTGTACATCTCCCTGAAGCGCGTGTTGCAGAAGACGAAGTTCAGGTTCTCGTCGGTGTAGACCAGCGCGCCCGGCATGTTGTCGAGGGCGACCTGGAGTTGCCGGTCTACAACAGACGGCTGGTGAACAGCCATGTGTGCGTCAGACAATCGCCTCATGAGTATCCCTCTCACTCAACTTCAGGCGCTGCGATTCGCTGGCGAGCCGAAAGATTATGCCACGCCGGCCTCCGCGTCTCTTGTGCGTCGAACGTGTCCGCGTGAGGCGCGCGTGCGATTGCGGAGCGTCGCTCTCGACGCGGGGGTTAGAGCGCATGTTCACTTCACATCTTCCAATTTGACCCCCCGTCCAGCACGCAAGCTGCCACGGGCGGACTCAACGCGCTGGAGAAAGCGCGGGTCGTGCTCCAGGCGATAGTCGAACCAGTCGTCCTC
>Ga0187893_10003934_pt1 | contig 29134 bp, 27 predicted proteins | sample MA1701074metaG_FD_139574 | JGI IMG/M metagenome (GOLD analysis project Ga0187893, IMG submission 139574) | White microbial mat communities from a basaltic lava cave in the Kipuka Kanohina Cave System on the Island of Hawaii, USA - MA170107-4 metaG ...
AGGCGATGAACATGTCCACCATGCGGTGCTGCAGCGCCTGGAAGGTGCCGATCGGCACGCCGAACTGCTTGCGCGTCTTGAGGTATTCGAGCGTCGTGTCGCACGCGAACTTCATCGCGCCGACCGCCTCCGCGCAGATGAGCGCGGTCGCGAAATCGACCACTTCCTCGACGAGCGGCAGCGCCTCGCCTTCCTTGCCGATGAGGGCATCGGCGCCGACCGACACGCCCTTGAACGTGATGTCCGCGGCGCGCTGCTCGTCGAGCGTCACGTAGGGCTTAATGCCGAGGCCCTTGGCGCCGCGCTCGACGAGGAACAGGCTGATTCCCCTGTCGCTCTTTGCAGAGACGACGAGGTGCTCGGCCATCGGCGCGCCGAGCACCACGCGCTTCTCGCCCTCGAGCGTCCAGCCCGAGCCCGACTTGCGCGCCGCTGCACGCACGTGCGCAAGGTTGTAGCGCGCGCCCGCCTCGGTGTGCGCGAACGCGAGCCGGACCTTGCCTTCCACGACGCCGCGCAGGATGCGCTTTTTCTGCGCCTCGCTCCCGCCGCGCGCGATGAGCTGCGCGCCGAGGCCCACGGTGGCGAGGTACGGCTCGACGAGCAGCGCGTCGCCCGCGGCCTCCATCACGCCCATCAGGTCCACTGCGCCGCCGCCGAACCCGCCGTAGTCGGGCGAGATCGGCAGGCCGGTGAGGCCCATCTCGGCAAGCGTCGCCCAGACCGCCGCGCTCCAGCCCTCGGGCGAGGCGACGATCTTCTTGCGCGCTTCGAAGCCGTAGTCCTTGGCGAGGAAGCGCCGCACCGAATCGGCGAGCAGCTGCTGCTCTTCGTTGTAATCGAAATTCATGGCTTGCGCCTTTTCTGAAAGTCGCTCGGTGCGGTGCGGCGCGAAGTGCCGCTCCGCAGCGAATCGTGGTTCCTCATAACCCCAGCGTCGCCTTGGCGATGATGTTGCGCTGGATCTCGTTCGAGCCGGCGTAGATCGTGGTCTTGCGATAGCTGCAGTAGCGGGGCGCCAAGCCCGCGGTGTAGCGATCGAACCCCCCGTCGCCGTCGGTCGGGCGGCACGGCTGCGCCAGCGGACCCACGGCCTGCATCGCGAGCTCGGTCAGCCCTTGCTGGATCTCGGTGCCCTTGATCTTGAGCATCGAGACGTCCGCCCCCGGCGGCTGCCCGGTGCGGCGCATCTGGTCGAGGAACCGCAGGTTGGTGATCTCGAGCGCGGTCAGCTCGACCTCGAGTCGTGTCAGGCGGTCGCGGAAGCGCTGGTTCTCGATGAGCGGGCGGCCATCGTCGCCGGCCTGCTTCGCGGCGAACTCCTTCAGCTTCGCCAGCTCGCGCTTGGAGGCGCCGATGCGGCCGGTGTTCATGCGCTCGTGCCCGAGCAGGTATTTCGCCACGGTCCAGCCCTTGCCCTCCTCGTGCACCAGGTTGTCCGGCGGCACCTTGACGTCGTCAAAGAACACCTCGTTCACCTCGTGCCCGCCGTCCATGAGGATGAGCGGCCGCACCGTGATCCCGGGTGCCTTCATGTCGATCAGGAGGAACGAGATGCCCTCCTGCTTCTTGGCCATGTTCGAGTCGGTGCGCACCAGGCAGAAGATCCAGTCGGCGAAATGGCCGAGCGTGGTCCAGATCTTCTGGCCGTTGACCAAGTAGTGGTCGCCCTTGCTCTCGGCCTTGGTCTTGAGCGAGGCGAGGTCGGAGCCCGAGCCGGGCTCGGAGTATCCCTGGCACCAGAAGTCGTCACCGTTGTAGATGCGCGGCAGGAAGCGCTTCTTCTGGGCCTCGGTGCCGAACCGCAGCAGCACCGGGCCGCACATCGCGAGCCCGAACGGGATCAGCGGAGGCGTGCCGGCGTAGCCGCATTCCTCCTCGAAGATGTAGCGCTGCACCACGTTCCAGCCCGTGCCGCCCCATTCCTTGGGCCAGGAAGGCGCGACCCAGCCCTGCTTCGCCAGGATCCGGTGCCAGCGCAGCAGGTCCTCGCGGTCGAGCTCGGCGTAGGTCGCGACCTTCTCGCGCAGGTCCTTGGGCAGGTTGGCGTTGAGCCAGGAGCGCACCTCATCGCGGAACGCCAGCTCCTCGGCGGAATAGTTGAGATCCATGCAAACCTCCTCGCGGACTGCTACAGAATGGTAACTCCACCGTCGGCGACAATGCACTGCCCGGTGATGAACGCGGCGGCCTCGGAGGCGAGAAACACCGCGATGCCGGCGATGTCGCGCGGCTCGCCGAGGCGGCGCAGCGGGGTCGCCTGCTCGCGCTCGCGGCGCCGCGCACCGTCCTCCCACAGCGCCCTGGCGAAATCGGTCCGGATGAGGCCGGGCGCGATCGCGTTCACGCGCACGCCCTTCGGGCCCCACTCGGCGGCGAGGTTGCGCACCAGGTGGTGGTCGGCGGCCTTGGACATGCCGTAGGCCCCGATGACGGTGTTGGCGAGGAGCCCGCCGATCGAGCCCACCGTGATGAACGAGCCGCCGCCGCGCTCGGCCATCGCCGGGATGGTGAGCGAAGCGAGCCAGAGCACGCTCTTCACGTTGTTGGCGAAGATCTTGTCGAAGGCCTCGTCCGGGATCGCCGTAAGCGGCCCGTAGTAGGGGTTGCTCGCCGCGTTGGCGACCGCGATGTCGACGCGGCCCCAGGCCTTCACCGCGTGCTCGACCAGCGCCTGCAGCTCCTCCTTGCGCGAGACATTGCACGGCCGCGCGAGCACGGCGAGCCCCTGCTTCTCGAACTCAGCGCGCACTTCCTCGCAAGCCTCGGCCTTGCGGCTCGAGACCACCACTTTCGCTCCGGCGCGCGCCATCTCCTCGGCGATCGCCTTGCCGATGCCGCGCGTCGAGCCCGTGACGAGCGCCACCTTGCCGCCCAGATCGAACAGCGAGCTCTGCATGATGTTTCGCTATGTGAAATTAAATTCTGACAAGTTGACACGCCCGGGGGCCGGGTGGAATATCGAAATGCGAAACATCCTGCGGCACCCTCCCCGACCGATCGACGAGGCTCCTCCATGGGCGCACCCGACGCCGACGCATCCCTGCAGCCGGTCTACAGCTACGAGCACGAAGGCGATCGCCAGTTCGCGACCACGCTGGCGCGCGGGCTCGAGGTGCTGCGCTGTTTCACGCCGCCCGAGCCGATGCTCGGCAACAAGGAAATCTCGGCGCGCACCGGGCTGCCCAAGCCGACCGTCTCGCGTCTCACCTACACGCTGACCAAGCTCGGCTACCTGCGCCACAACATCCGGCTCGGCAAGTACCAGCTCGGCTCGGCGGTGCTCTCGATCGGCTACCCGCTGCTCGCCTCGATGAGCATACGCCAGATCGCGCGCCCGTTCATGAAGGAGCTCGCCGACTACGCGAGCGGCTCGGTCAACATGGGGATCCGCGACCGGCTCAACATGGTGTACGTCGAGTCCTGCCGCAGCGGCAGCGTGACGACCCTGCCGGACATCGGCACCGCGGTGCCGATCGCGCAAGCCAGCATCGGGCGCGCGTTCCTCGCCGCCTGCACGCCGGCCGAGCGCGAGGCGACGCTCAACCAGATGAAGGTGAAGGAGCCCGACATGCTGCGCAAGTTCCAGGCGGCAATCGCGAGAAGCCTCGACGAGATCCGCGCGCGCGGCTTCTGCGTCTCGACCGGCGAGCTGCGGCGCGAGGTGCACGCGGTCGGCGTGCCGATGCGCCGCACGGTGGACGGCGAGATCGTCGCCTTCAACTGCGGCGTGCCCGCGTTCCTGCTGAAGAAGGGCCAGCTCGAGGGCGACATCGGGCCACGCCTGGTCGCCATGGTGCGCAGCATCGAAGCCGCACTGGGGATGCACGCGTGAAGCGAGAAGGCGCGCCGCACGCCGCCGAGGCGCGCCACGGGCGCGTGCTCGAGCTCGTGATCCACGATCCGGCGCAGAAGAACGCGCTGACGCCGGACATCTCGAACCAGCTCGCGCGCGCGCGAATGCTTCGTCGAGTCCCTCTACGGCCCCGAGGGCGGCGAAGGGCCCGCGGCGTTCCTGGAAAAGCGCAAGCCCGAGTTCCACAAGTGATACGCTAGCGGCTCCCTTCAGGAGGGGGATGCCATGAGACGTGTCGCCGCCGCCCTCTGCGCGCTCGCGTTCGCCGCGCTCGCGCAGGCACAGACGTTCCCGATCCCCGGCAAGCCGGTGCGCATCGTCGTGCCGTTCCCGCCCGGCGGCCAGACCGACATCCAGGCCCGGGCCATCGCCCAGAAGATGAGCGAGTCGCTCGGCGGCCACGCGGTGATCGTCGAGAACAAGCCCGGCGGCTCGACGGTCATTGGCGCGCGCGACGTGCAGAAGGCGGCGCCAGATGGCCACGCGCTGCTCTACACGATCGCCATGCACGTGCAGCTGCCGCACCTGTACAAGACGCCGCCGTGGGACCCCTTCAAGGATTTCACGCCAATCACCGCGGGCGCGAAATCGGCGACGGTACTCACCGCGCACGTCTCGGCGCCGTTCAACTCCGTGCCAGAGCTCGTCGCGTACGCCAAGACGAACCCCGGCAAGCTCAACTACGCCTCTTTCGGCGCCGGCTCGACTTCGCACCTGAACGGCGAGAAGTTCAAGCGCCTCGCCGGACTCGACATCGTGCACGTGCCTTACAGGGGCAGCGGCGACGCGATGAAGGACCATCTCTCGGGCGTGGTGCAGCTCTTCTTCGACGGGCCGACCACGGCGATTGCCAACTCCAAGACCGGCAAGGTGAAGATGCTCGCGGCGGCCGCGGAGACGCGCTACGCGGCGCTGCCGGACCTGCCGACGATGCGCGAGCTCGGCTACGACGTCGGCATCTGGGGCTACCTCTGGTTCTGGGGGCCGCCGGGAATGACGCCGGCGACCGTGGACGCGGTATACCAGCATCTCTCCCGGGCGATCCTGCATCCCGAGGTGAAGGAGATCTTCGCCAAAGGCGGCTCCGAGGCTTCGGGCTTCCCGCCCGCCGAAATGTCGCGCGTCGCGAAGGACCTCTCCGAGCGCTGGGGCGCGGTGATCCGCGAGGTCGGGGTCAAGCTCGACCAGTAGGAACCGAGTGGCTGCGGCGCCGGGCACGGAGGCGAGCGGACCGCTGCGGGGCGTGAAGGTCCTCGAGTTCGAAGCGATCGGGCCCGGCCCCTTCGCCGGGATGCTGCTCGCCGACATGGGCGCCGACGTGATCCTGGTCGACCGCCCGGACTCCTCCGACCTGGGGCTGAAGCGCGAGCGCTGGATGGACGTCATGATGCGCGGCAAGCGCTCGGTGACGCTCGACCTCAAGTCGCAGAGCGGCGCCGCGGCGGCGCTCGAGCTCGCGGCGCGCGCCGATGCGCTGATCGAGGGCTTCCGGCCGGGCGTCATGGAGCGCCTCGGGCTCGCGCCGCAGACCGTGCTCGCGCACAACCCGCGGCTCGTCTACGGCCGCATGACCGGCTGGGGCCAGGACGGCCCGCTCAGCTCCCGCGCCGGCCACGATATCAACTACATCGCGCGCGCCGGAGTGCTCGGCGCGTTCGGGCGCAAGGGCGAGGCGCCGGTGCCGCCGCTCAACCTCGTGGGCGACTTCGGCGGCGGCGGCATGCTGCTCGGGTTCGGCGTCGCCTGCGCGCTGGTCGAGGCACAGCGCACCGGCGAAGGCCAGGTGGTGGACGCCGCCATGGTCGAAGGGGCGTCGCTGCTGGCGGCGATGTTCTCGGGGTTCCTCGCCGCGAAGCAGTGGAGCGAGGAGCGCGGCACGAACATCCTCGACACCGGTGCGCCGTGGTACGACGTCTACGAGACCAAGGACGGCGGCTATGTCTCGGTCGGCGCGATCGAGGCGCGCTTCTACGGCGAGCTGCTCGCGCGCCTCGGGCTCGACGGCGAGCCGCTGCCCGGCCAGAACGACCGCAAGGGCTGGCCCGAGCTGCGCGCGCGTTTCGCCGAGGTCTTCCGCTCCAGGACGCGCGACGAGTGGTGCGCGATCTTCGCGGGTTCGGACGCGTGCTTCGCTCCGGTGCTCACCTTCGCCGAAGCGCGGCGCGACCCGCACAACGCGGCGCGCCGCAACTTCGTCAAGGTCGCCGGCGTCGAGCAACCGGCGCCCGCGCCGCGCTTCTCGCGCACGCCGGGCGCGGTGCGGCACGCCCCACCCGAGCGCGGCGAGGGCGGCCGACAGGCACTCATGGACTGGGGCTTGGGCGAGGACGAGATCGCGCGGCTGCGCGCGCTCGGCCTCGGGTTCCGTACGTGACACAGGTGCAGCCGGCCGCGCCCGGCCGGGAAGGGGGGCCGCTGCGCGGTCTCAAGGTCCTCGACATCTCCAACGTCATCGCCGGGCCGTTCGCAGCGGCGCTGCTCGGCGACTTCGGCGCCGAGGTCGTCAAGGCGGAGCTGCCGGGCGGCGGCGATCCGGTGCGCGCCATGCCGCCGCACAAGGACGGCAAGTCGCTCCTGTGGAAGGCGATCAACCGCAACAAGCGCGCGATCACGCTCGACCTGCGAACGGCCGGGGGCCAGGCGCTCTTCAAGCGGCTGCTGCCGCGCTTCGACGTGCTGATCGAGAACTACCGGCCCGGCACGCTCGATCGCTGGGGGCTCGATCGCGCCACGCTCTGGGCGCTGCAGCCCAGGCTCGTCATCCTGCGCGTCACCGGGTTCGGCCAGACCGGACCGTACCGGAGCTACGCGGGTTTCGCGCGCCTCTTCGAAGCGTATTCGGGGCTCACCTACATCACCGGCGAGCCCGGCGGCACCCCGGTCCACCCGGGCTATCCCATCGGCGACCCGATCTCGGGCCTGTTCGGCGCGGTCGGGATCCTGATCGCGCTGCTGCACCGCGCGCGGCAGCCCGGCGCGCCAGGGCAGGAGATCGATCTCTCCTGCACCGAGGCGATGATGCGCATCCTCGAAGTGCTGCCGATCGAGTACGACCAGCTCGGCCAGGTGCACGAGCCCGCCGGCAGCGGCAGCCCTTACATCGCCCCCGGGGGAGTCTTCCGCAGCGCGGACGGTCAGTGGATCACGTTCGCCGCCGCTACGCAGAACCTGTTCGAGCGTTTCTGCGCGTTGATCGGCCGGAGCGACCTCACCGCCGATCCGCGCTTCGTCGACAACCCCGCGCGCATGGCGCACGCCGCGGAGCTGAACCCGATTGTCGCCGAATGGGTCGGCGCACGGCCTGCCGCGGAGGCGGTGGCGCTGCTCTCGGCGGCAGGGGTTGCGGCGGCGCCGATCTACACCAACCGGCAGGTCGCCGAGGATCCGCATGTCCTCGCGCGCGAGGCGCTGGTGCGGGTGAAGGACGACGATTTCGGCACGGTCGCGGTGCCGTGCGTCGTGCCGCGGCTCTCCGCCACGCCCGGCGAGGCGCGCAGCTCGGGCCCGGCGCCCGGCGCGCACAACGCCGAGGTCTACGGCGGCTGGCTCGGGCTCACCGAGAGCGAGCAGGACGCGCTGCGGCGATCGGGCGCGATCTAGCGCCCGCTAGGCGTAGGTCAGCGCGCTGCGCCGCTGCGGCCGCTCGAGGTGCGGCACGTTGTTGAAGCTCACGCACTGGATCCGGCTGGCGCCGGCTTGAAGCTCGCTGATGCCGGTATTGCGTGTCTGCAGGTTGAGGTCCACCACGCCGCGCGCCGGCATCCCCAGCACATCGGCGAGGATCGTGGAGATCGGCCCGCCGGAACTGACGACGAGGACGCGCTGCGCGCGCCCGGCGCGGATCGCCGCAAGCGCGGCGAGCACGCGCGAACGGAAGACGTCGAAGGGCACGTGCGAGGCGTCCGCACCTGTCTCCTGCAGCGTTCCTTCGGTCCAAGCGTAGAGCGCCTCGCGCAAGAGCCGGAAGTGCGCGCGGCGGTCGGCATCCTGCTCCAGCTCCTTCCCGGTGTGCGCGCGCAGCAGCGCGAGGCTGTCGTACTCGTCGAGCCGCGCATCGGCTTCGCCCTCGAGCGCGCGTCCCATGCCCTCGCCGATGCCGCGCAGAGTCTCTGCATGGCGCCGCAGCGACCCCCGCACCACGAGGTCGAACGAAAGCCGGTGCTCGGCGAAGTACCCGCCCAGCCAGCGCGCTTGCTGCCAGCCCAACTGCGAGAGCCGGTCGTAGTCGCCGCTGCCGTAGGAGGCCTGCGCATGGCGCACGAGCAGGAGTTCCGCCATGCTCAATGCTTGTGCGAGGGGGCGGACTCGCTGAGGCGCCCGACGTGGAACTCGGCGCCGATCTCGCCAGCGCGCTCGAACTTCAGCTTCACCCGTACCTTCTCGCCTTCCTTGAAGGGCCGCTTGATCTGCATGAACATGAGGTGCGCGCCGCCCGGCTTGAGCTCGAAGGCGCCGCCCGCGGGCACGTCGAAGCCCGCAACCTCGCGCATGCGCACCACTTCCCCCTCCTTGATGTGAACGTGGAGTTCGACGCGCGCCGCGGCGGGCGAGGAAGCGCCCACCAGGCGGTCGGGCGCGCTGCCCTTGTTGCGGATCGTCATGTAGCCGCCGGCGACCGCGGCGCCGGGAGCGGTGGCGCGCGCCCAGGGCTTCTCGATCTCGACCTGCGCCTGCGCCGGCAGCGCGAGCGCGCAAAGCGCGAATCGAAGGAACCTCACCTCGAGCGGTACTCCTCTTCCTGCAGCTTGCGCCAGAAGATCTTGCCGGTCGCGGTCTTGGGCAGCGCATCGACGAACTGCACCACGCGCGGGTACTTGTAGGCCGCCATTTTCTCGCGCGCCCAGGCGACGATGTCGTCGGGCTGCAGGCGCCCGCGCGCGCCGGCGCGCAGCACCACCACCGCCTTCACCGTCTCGCCGCGGTGCGGGTCGCGCGTGCCGATGACGCAGGCTTCCTCGATGTCGGGGTGCGCGTAGAGCATCGCCTCGACCTCCGCCGGCCAGACCTTGAAGCCGGAAGCGTTGATCATGCGCTTCAAGCGGTCGGTGATGAAGAAGTAGCCCTCCTCGTCGTAGTAGCCGAGGTCGCCGGTGCGGAAGAAGCGCTTGCCGTCGTGCTGGAGGAATGCTTCGGCGGTCGCCTGGGGCTGCTTCCAGTAGCCCCGGAACACCTGCGGCCCGTGCGTGATGATCTCGCCTACCTCGTTCGGCCCCAGTTCCTTGCGCGTCTCGGGGTCGATGACGCGCGAGTCGGTGTTGAAGTAAGGGATGCCGGCGCACTGGCGCTTGGGGCGGTGCGGCGGGTTGGCGTGCGAGGGCGCCGCGGTCTCGGTGAGGCCGTAGCCCTCGAGGAACGGCAGCCCGGTGTGCGCCTCGAGGCGCGCCGCCACTGCCTCGGGCATCGCGGCGCCGCCGCCGCCGATGCGCTGCAGCGACGAGAGGTCGTAGCGCGCGAGGTCCGGGTTGGCGAGAAAGTCGACGATCATGGTCGTGATCCCGGTGATGCCGGTGACGCGGCGGCGCTGGATCAGCTCGGCGGCCGTGTCGCGATCCCAGCGCGTCATCATGGCGACGCTCGCGCCGAGCTGGATCGGGACGTTCATGTTCGCTTGCATCCCGGTCAGGTGGAACAGCGGCAGTACGCCCAGCACCACCGACTCGCTCGAGGCCTCGATCCAGACGCAATGGCCGGTGCTCGTGGCGAGCAGGTTCGAATGCGACAGCATGCTGCCCTTGGGCCGGCCCGTCGTCCCGGAGGTATAGGGCAGCACGGCGAGATCGTCCGGCCCCGCCTCGTGGGGCCCCGGCGCGTGGCCGGCGGCGAGCGCTTCGCCCCAGGGCGTCACACCGGCGCGCACCGGCGCGGCGCGCGGCGCGCGCACGATCTCGGGCACCTTGAGATCGGTCGGCGCGCGCAGGTGGTCGGAGTAGGCGCCGAGCACGCAGTGCTCGAGGCCGTGCGCCAGGCTCGGCTCGAGCTCGGGATAGAGCTCCTGGGTGCAGATCGCCACCCGTGCGTCCGAGTCCCCGATGTAGTGCGGCAGCTCATCGCGCTTGTTCATCGGGTTGACCGGCACCACCACGGCGTCGGCGCGCAGGATGCCGTAATAGCCGATCACGAACTGCGGGCTGTTCTGGGCGAGCAGCAGCACGCGGTCGCCGCGGCGCACGCCGCAGGCGCGCTGCAGGTAGCCCGCCAGCGCCTCGGCCGAGCGCAGCAGCTCGCCGTAGCTCAGCTCGGTGCCGTAGAAGTAGAGCGCGCACTTGTCCGGGTAGCGGCGCGCGCTCACCTCGAGGTTGTAGTAGAGGCTGGTGCGCGGCACGGTGAGGGTTCTGGGCACCCTCGGCGGCCAGTGCGGGTAGTGGCGGGTGAAGTCGGCCATCTCAGAGCGCGTAGCGCCGCGCCGCCTTCTCGTTCCAGCGCATTCCCAGGCCCGGCCGCGCCGGCGCGAGCACCTGGCCCTGCCTCACTTCGAGCGGATCGGTGAGCACGGGGTCCGCCCAGTCCACATATTCAAGCCAGTGGCAGGTCGGCGTCACGGCGAGCAGGTGGCAGCTTGCTTCCGGGAACAGGCGGCTCGACATCTCGAGCCCGGCACCCTGCGCGAGCGCCGCGGCGCGCATCCAGCCGCTGACGCCGCCGATGCGCTGCGCATCGGGCATCACGTAGTCGCAGGCGCCCGCGGCGAGCGCCTGCGCCATGTGCTCGGGTCCCATGAAGTTCTCGCCGATCTGGATCGGGGTCGCGAGCTCGCGCGCGACCGTGGCGCAGCCGGAGAAATCGTCCGCCCGCACCGGCTCCTCGATCCAGGCGACACCGCCCTCCGCGTCGATCATGCGCCCGCGCTTCAGCGCCTCGGCGACCGTGAGCGCCTGGTTGAAGTCCACCATCAGCGTGATCCGCGGGCCGATGGCCTTCCTTACCGCGCGCAGCGCCTGCAGGTCCGCGGCGGCATCGGCCCGGCCGAGCCGCAGCTTGACCGCCGTGAAGCCCTCCGCGACGAGCGCTTCCGCTTCCCGCGCCAGCTGCGCCAGCGGCAGGATGCCGAGGCCCTTGGAGTTGTACGCCGGCACGGCGCGCGGCGCACCCCCGAGCAGGCGCGCGAGCGGCTGGCCGAGCGCCTGGCCGAGCGCGTCCCACGCCGCCATGTCGATGCCCGACATCGCGAACAGCACGATGTTGTGCACGCCGAGCAGCGTGTAGCGCGCGCGCAGCTTCTTCTCGATCGAGAACGGGGCGAGCTCGTCTCCCTGCAGCATCTCGCCCATCGCCTCGACCAGCTTCGCGATCGGCGCGAGGTTGTGCTGCCCGATGCCGAAGAGATACGCGCGGCCCGTGATCGCGGCGCTCGTGCGCAGGTCGAGCAGCAGCAGCGGCGCCACGCGGATCGCGCCGCTGCTGGTCGCGAGCGGTCGCCTGAGCGGGGCGGCGACCGCGCGCACCGTGACGGACCGGACCGTGAGCCTCGCCGCTGCGGCCATTCCGCGCCCTCCTCCCGAGATGCGAAACTGTGCGATGATAACCGCGGCCAAACTTCCCGCGTCATGAAACTGCCGTGGCTCGTCTTCCGGGCCGTCGCGCTCGGACTGCTGCTCGCCGGGTCCGCCCTGGGCCAGACCAACCGCGCCGCGGGCTTCAGCGCGCTGCCGCAGGGCGCGAAGATCGCGCTCATGCCGGTGAACATCGAGCTGTTCGAGATCGGCGCCGGCGGGGTGCCGGAGCCGCGCGCGGACTGGACCACGACGGCGGTGCGCCATCTGAGGGACCTCTTGCGGGAGCGCAAGGCGAAGATCGGCGCCCGGGTCGTCGAGCTGGAGGAGGATGGCGACGAGCAGGTGGCCGAGCTCAATCGCCTGCACGGCGCGGTCGCGACCGCGATCTCGGGCCATCACTTCGGCATGCTGCCGCTCGCCACCAAGGAGGGCCGGCTCGACTGGACGCTGGGCACCGATGCCGACGTCCTGCGCCAGCGCAGCGGCGCTGACTACGCCCTGTTCACGTTCCTGCGCGACAGCTACGCCTCGGGCGAGCGGGTCGCCGCCATGATCGTCGGCGCCTTCTTCGGCGTCGGGCTCCCCGGCGGCATCCAGCAGGGATACGCGTCGCTGGTCGACCTGCGCACCGGGCAGGTGCTCTGGTTCAACCGGCTGTTGCGCGCCCAGGGCGATCTGCGGCAGCGCGACCGGGCGGCCGAGACCATCGACGCCCTGCTCAGCGGCTTCCCACAGTGATCGCGCCGCGCCGCCGCCGTATCGTGCTCGGCTGCGGCTGTCTTGCGCTCGGCGCCCTTGCGCCGGGCGCGGCGGCTTCCGGCGCGTGGCATCCGCCGGCGCGCTTCGCGCGGCCCGACGAAGCGAGCGAGGAAGGCGGCCTTTGGGGCATGTTCGACCGCGAGGAGGCGCGGCTCAGGCGCAGCGCGTTCCTGGTGCGCGACAAGGCGCTCAACGACTACGTCACCGGCCTCGCCTGCCGTCTCGCCGGCGAGCACTGCGCGGACCTGCGCGTCTACCTCGTGCGCACCCCGCACTTCAACGCCTCGATGGCACCCAACGGCATGATGCAAGTCTGGTCGGGGCTGCTGCTGCGCGCGGCCAACGAGGCGCAGCTCGCCGCCGTGCTCGGCCACGAGATCGGCCATTTCCTCGCGCGCCACAGCCTGGAGCGCCTGCGCGACGTCAAGTCGCGCGCGGCGTTCGCCAACTTCCTGGCCATCTTCTTCGCCGCGGCGCGCGCCGGCAACGTCGGCCAGTTCGCCCAGCTAGGGGTGCTGGCGAGCCTGTTCGCCTTCACGCGTGAGCAGGAGCGCGAGGCCGACCGCATCGGGCTCGAGCTGATGACGCGCAACGGTTACGCCCCGGGGGAAGCCGGCGCGATCTGGTCGCAGCTGCTCGAGGAAATCAAGGGCGATGCCGTGACCTACGAGGAGTACGCGAGCCGCAGCGTGCTGTTCGCGACCCATCCGCCGATCGAGGAGCGCCAGCAGATGCTGAGCGACACTGCGCGCGAGATCGGGCGAGCCGAGGCCACCAGGGTGGGCGCCGACAGCTATCGCGCGGCGCTCGCCCGGCACCGCACCGAGTTCTTCGGCGACGAGCTGCGCCGCCGCAGGTACGGCGAGACGCTCGTGCTGCTCGAGCGCATGCGCAAGGCGGCCGCGGATGACGGCGAGCTCGAGTTCTACCGCGGCGAGGTCTTCCGCATGCGCGGCGAGAAGGACGATCTCGATCAGGCGCTCAGCGCCTACCGCCATGCCGAAGCCCTGCGCGGCGCCCCGCCCGAGCTGTTCCGCTCCGAGGGGCTGGTGCTGCGCCAGCTCAACCAGGAGACCGAGTCGCGCATCGCTTTCCGCCGCTACCTCGAGCTCAAGCCCGCCGCCGAGGACGCGGAACTGATCCGCACCTATCTGCCGAGGGACTAGGGGTGGGCCTGCGCGGCGCGATCCTCGCAGCGGCGGTGCTGCTGCTCAGCTCGTGCTTCGCGATGGTCCGGATGGGGCCCGGCACGGTGACCGTGCGCGACGCGATCACCGTGAGCTCGGACGGCGGCTGGAACCGCCTCGACGTTCCCGGCGGCGGCGGCGGCGAAGTCTGGACTTCCGACGGGCTGAGCCTCGACGTGCTGACGTTCTTCGTCGCTATCAAGGACGGCGATCCGCTCGTGCCCGCGCCCATGGGGACCAGGCGCACGCCGCCCGCCTTTCGCGCGGCAATGCTGCCGCACCAGATCGTGGAGCTGTTCGAGGCGTCGGCAACCCAGGACGGCTCGACCTTCCGGCTCGAGCGCCTGGCGCCGAGCGCGTTCGCCAGCGCCGACGGGTTCCGCTTCGAGTTCAGCATGACGCGCAAGCGCGACGACGTCGCGCTGCGCGGCTTTGCCTATGGCGCGGTGGTGAAAGGAAAGCTCTACCTAGTGACGTTCCGCGCGCCGCGCATCCACTATTACGCCAAGCACCTGCCGCGCGCCGAGGCGACGGTGCGCTCGGCGCTGATCAAGCCCTGAGCCCCGCCGTAAGCCGATAAACGGTCTTTTGGCGCGCTATTTTGTCGCAGGCGGTCGCGCTGCCTCCCCGGTATGATTTCCGCATGGCGCCGCCCGGCTACAACGAGGCCGACACCCGCGCGAAGCTCATCGACCCGGCTCTGCACGGGCAGGGGTGGATCGAGATCGTCAAGGAGGAGCAGCGGTCCACGCACGGCGAGATCCATCGCGAGCAAAGCGCCGTCCGCATAGACATTCTCGACGGCAAGCCGATCAAACGCGGTCGCGGCCGGGTCGATTACCTGCTCCGCGCGTACGTCGGGGAACACGAGCACCCTCTCACCCTTGCGTTCGTGGAGGCCAAGAAGGAGAAACTTCCGCCTACGCAGGGACTGGAGCAGGTCAAGGAATACGCCCGGCGCCACGCCGTGAAGTTTGTCTACTCGACCAACGGTCACCAGTTCGTCGAATACGACGCCACCACCGGCAGGACTACCGAGCCGCAGCCGATGGCGGCGTTTCCAACGCCGTCAGACCTGCGAAAACGCTACATTGAGGCCACCGGGCTCGATCTTGGTTCACCGGAGTCGACCGCTCTCCTCACCCCCTACAGCGTGGCGGGGGACAAGCCGCGCTATTACCAAGATGCCGCGGTGCGCGCCGTGCTCGAACGTACGGCGCTCGCTGTGCTCGGCAAGGAAAAAAAGCGTGCGCTCCTTTCCCTTGCCACCGGCGCCGGCAAGACCAGCATTGCCGTCGGGGTCATGCAACGGCTCTCGGACGCCGGTCAGCTAAAACGGGCACTCTTCGTCGTGGGCCGGGACGAGCTGCGGGAGCAGGCGCACACGCGCTTTCACAACGTGTTCGGCTCGGACGCGAAGGTCGTGCGCGAAGCGTTCGATGGATCGAACGAGGCCAAGAACGCCCGAATCCACATCGCCACCTATCAGTCCCTGGGCATCCACGAGGAGGGAGATGCTTCATTCCTGCGCAAGCATTATCCGGAGAACCACTTCAGCCACATCCTGATCGACGAGTGCCATCGGTCGGCGTGGGGCACTTGGTCGGAGGTGCTGACACGCAACCCTGACGCGTTCCAGATCGGCCTGACGGCGACGCCGCGCGAGCTGACCGGCACACGGGAGGATCGGCAGATCAGCGCGGACAACCTCAAGCATTTCGGCGAACCGGTGTACGAGTACTCGCTCGCGCAAGGCATCGAGGACGGCTACCTCGCGCCTTGCGAGATCAAGCTGGGCCGCGTGTCGATCGATGAAAAGATGCTGATCAAGAAAGAAGTTATCGAGCACAAGGCGAGGCGCACCGACACCGGACAGAGGGCCAAGGATCACGAGATCCGCGACGTGTATCACGCCAAGGACTACGACGCGAAGCTGCAGATTCCAGAGCGCGTTGCAGCGATGTGCGAGGACCTGTTCAAGTATCTGCTCGAGACCGGCGGGCCGGAGCAGAAGACCATCGTGTTCTGCGCCGCGGACGCGCACGCAGATCGCGTCGCCTCCCATCTCAACAACCTCTATGCGGACTGGTGCAGGACGAACGGCCGCGCGCGCGCGGAGCCTTACGCCTTCAAGTGCACCGCGATGAGCGGCGGCAACGACATGGTCGAGGATTTCCGCGGCACGATGTCCGCCTGGTTCGTTGCCACTACGGTCGAGCTGCTTTCGACGGGGGTGGACGTGCCGTGCGCGCGGAACATCGTGTTTTTCCGCTATCTCGAGTCGGCCATCCTCTTCCACCAGATGGTCGGACGCGGCACGCGCATTGACGAGGCGAGCGGCAAGCTCATGTTCCGGCTCTACGACTACACCAACATGATTCGCCTCTTCGGCCGGGATTTCGTCACTCCGCCGCCGCGTCCAGGAAAAGGCGAAGGCGGTGACGAGGAGGATGCCGAGCCAACGCTGGTCGCAGGCGGCTTCAGCGTGCAGGTGAAGCGCGACGGCCACTTCGTGCTCGGCGAGAAGGACGGCAAGCTCGTTCCGGTGGCATACGAGGACTACAAGCGTGAGCTCGCCCTTCGGCTGAAACGCGAAGCGGCGAACCTCGGGGAGTTCCGCGAGCGGTGGATCCAGCCGGCCGAGCGCCAAGCGCTGATGGACGCGCTCGTCACCGCGCACGGCTCGCCTAGGGTGATGCAGATGGTTGACGCGATGCAGGACTACGATCTGTACGATGTGCTCGCTTCGCTGGGCTACGCGCTCAAGCCGCGTACTCGACTGGATCGAAGTCTTGCTTTTCGCTTCAAGAACGAGCCTTGGCTTGAGACGATGCCTCCGCCTGCAAAGGCGGTCATCCTCGGCATCGCGGGCCAGTTCGAGAAAAGCGGCACCGAGGCGCTCGAGAACCGCGAGATCTGGCGCGTGCCTCTAATCGAGAAGGCCGGCGGACTTAGCGCGCTGCGTGCGCTTGGCAAACCGTTGGATGCGCTACAGAACACGAAGACGCGCTTGTTCTCCGCCTAAGAGATGGGTCATCTTAAGGATGTGTGCATGGTTGTACACGGAACTGCCTTTCCGCTCACGCGACAAGGCGGAAAGAAAGACGCTATCCCGTTCTTTAAGGTGAGCGACATGAATAGGCCAGGAAACGAGGAAGAGTTGACCCGCGCCGAGAACTACGTAGACGAGGGCACCGCCAGACTGTTGGGAGCGAAGATCTGCCCACCAGGTACCGTTGTCTTTCCCAAAGTCGGTGGTGCGCTACTTACAAATAAGAAGCGGGTCCTTGGTGTTACCGGGACGTTCGATAACAACGTCATGGGCTTGGTGCCCAACACAAGCGTCATTGATCCAGATTGGCTTCGACTGTGGTTTGAGAGGATCGACATTGCCAAATTCGCCAACACTCAAGCATTGCCCTAGATCAGGCAGTCGGTAATAGCGAATCTCAGAATTGATCCGCCGAAAATCGAAGTTCAGCGAGAGATAGCGGCCCGTGAAAAGATCAAACTCGTGGCCTTAGCCAAAGCGCGGGCTGGGTGCGAGGCGCAACTCAGCGATGCAGAGGCGCTTTCGAGTTCAACACTGCAGGAAGCCTTTTCTGGGAGGACCCCGCTTAGCACGAGGGTTTCAGCCGGCGGCGTACCATCAGGTTGGAAACAGTTTCTTCTTCAAGGCGTTGCCCGCCTCGAATCCGGTCACACGCCGAGCCGCCGCCATCCGGAGTGGTGGGGTGGAAATGTGCCGTGGCTCGCGCTCCCGGATATCCGGAACCTCCACGGGAAATACGCGTACGAAACCAGCGAGTACACGAACGGTGCGGGTCTTGCGAATTCCGCGGCGCGCCTGCTCCCGACTGGCACCGTCTGCCTTTCCCGTACCGCCTCGATCGGCTTTGTCACCGTCCTCGGCAAACCGATGGCGACCAGCCAGGACTTTGCCAACTGGGTCTGCGACCAAGAGAGACTCGATCCAGAGTTCCTGATGTATGTCTTCATGGCGTCGCAGGAGCACTTGCGAGAGCTCGGCAGCGGCGCCGTGCACAAAACCATTTACATGCCGACCATCGAATCGTTCCACATCTGCGCGCCGGAGATCGGCGAGCAGCGGCGCATCGCGCGTGTGTTGCGCGAGCGCCTTGCCTCCGCGGAGACGCTCGCGAATAACCTTCAGGAGCGCCTCGCGGAGATCGAGCGTCTGCCGCAAAAGCTACTCGCCGCTGTTTTCGGCGAGGGCGCATAGTCCATTGCCAAGAATGAAAAAGCAGAACGCCGCGGTTGCTCCAGCGCCGGTGCTCTCTGGCCCGCAGGCGCTCAACCAGGCGGTGTGGCAGATCTGCGACGTGCTGCGCCGCTCGAACTGCGCGAGCGCGCTGCAGTACGTGCCGGAACTCACCTGGATCCTTTTCCTGCGCGTGCTGGACGAGCAGGAAGCAATCGAGCAGGAAGAGGCCGAGGCGCTCGGTCTCGCCTACACACCGTCGCTTGTTCAACCTTATCGCTGGCAGGACTGGGCCGCCCCGTGGTCGGACAAGCCCGATGCGCGGAAGACGTCGGACGGCAACCCCCTCGGGTGGAAGCGCCGCGAACTCCAAGAGGGCAAGCGTGGCGAATACTTCACCTTCGTGAACGGCGAGCTGCTGCCGCACTTGCGCAAGCTCAAAGACCAGGCGGGCGCGACCCGCAAGCAGAAGGTCATCAGCGAGATCCTCTCCTCGATCGAACGGGTGCGCGTGGACACCGAGAGCAACTTTGCCGACGTCCTCGATCGCGTGCACGCGCTGCGCCTCGCGGCCACTGACACACAGCATCAGTTCATGCTCTCGCAGGTGTACGAGGGGCTGCTGCTCAAGATGGGAGAGAAGAATTCGGACGGCGGACAGTTCTACACGCCCAGGGAACTCATCCGCGCCATGGTGCGTACGGTGGCCCCCAGGATCGGCGAGACGGTGTGCGATCCCTGCTGCGGCACCGGCGGATTCCTCGCCGAGTCGGCAGAACACATGCGCACGCGAGGCGGAGAGCTCGGCGCGGAGCAAATCGACGTTCTCAAGCACCGCACGTTCTACGGCCGCGAGAAGGACAACCTCGCTTACCCGATCGCACTCGCCAACCTGATTCTGCATGGCATCGACGAGCCGCACCTGTGGCACGGCAACACGCTCTCGCGGCAGACAGTTTACGGCGGGCTCTGGGAGGGCGCGCCTGAGCGCTTCCACGTCGTGCTCACCAATCCGCCCTTCGGCGGCAAGGAAGGCAAGGAGGCGCAAGGCCCCTTCCCTTCAAGACGCGCGCGACTCAAGTGCTGTTTTTGCAGTACGTAATGCAGATTCTCGAGCCGGGTGGTCGCTGCGGCATCGTGATGGACGAAGGGTTGCTCTATCGCACCAACGAGGACGCCTTCGTCAAGACGAAGCGCAAACTCCTCGACGAGTGCGACGTCGAGTGCATCGTGAGCCTGCCGGGCGGCGCGTTCACGGGCTCTGGCGCGGGCGTGAAGACGAACTTTGTGTTCTTTACGCGAGGCCGCAAAACCGCGCGCATCTGGTACTACGACCTCTCGCACGTCAAGGTTGGCAAGAAGACGCCGCTCACCCTGCACCAATTTGCGCGCTTCTTCGAACTGCTCGACAAACGCGGCACGCCGGAGGCCGAAACGGAGCACAGCTGGATGGTGGATTTCGCCGAAAGGAGGCGAGCGGCTATGGAGGGGGCGGCGCCGCATCGCCGCGAGGCTGATGCTCAGCGCGAGCGCGCCGCATCGCTCCGTGAGAAAGCGAGAGCGCTGCGCAACAATGGAAAGACGGCGGACGCGGATGCATTGTTGCCGGAGATCGAAGCAGCTGACAGGACCGGGCGCGAGGCAAGCGGCAAGGCGCAAGCGATCGAGGACGCCGTCTATGACCTGAAGGCGGTCAATCCGCGGGAGAAAAAGGCGGCCGACACGCGCACGCCCGCGCAACTGCTCGAGGCGATTGCCGAGAGGGGAAAAGAAGTGGACGAAGCACTGGAGCGGTTACGCGCGCTCCTGTAGTGCTTATTGCACGCGGTAGGTCGCGACGAACGTCTCTATGTCCTGCGGGCTGCAACCGCACATGCGCAACGTCGCGCGGACATAGTCCTCGTCAACTAGGTCGCGGCGCGGGACCGTGGCGAAGGACGGGTTGCCCGGCTTCTTGTAGAGATAGACCCGGTCGGTTTCCCGCTTGTAGCGGTACCCGAGGTCGTTGAGCTTATTGCAGAAGTGTTCTCGCCGAATCACGGCCGGCCCGCACCAGCAGCTCGAACGGAACGTCGAATTCGACTTCGCCCTGCTGCCGAACTGCCTGCGATGCGAGCCGCCAGCCGTGGTTCCGAAGGAAAGCGTCCAGCTCTCCCGACTCCATGAGGTCCGTGAGTAGGAGCTGGAACGAGTCGTTGATGCTTGCGTAGAGCTCGTCGAGCGTCGCGCCTTCCATGGTCAACCCCAACGGGCGACATACGCCGATCCACCGGCCGGCACTGCTTCTGGCCACTTCCCAGGTGATCTGGCCGTTCACGTCAATTCGGATGATTTGGCGCATGGGATCCCTCGCCTGACCCCTACCAACTATTGGACAACGATTATAACCCGTTGTTTCAAGGGCGCTAGGTAGCCCGATCCCGTCTGTCGGGAGAAGAAAGTCGGCAGGTCTAGGGTCTGCCGTTCGGCCCCCAGATCGAGGGCGGCGCGGCGCGCGGGTCGCGCGCGCCCCAGCGCCCGGCCTCGACCTGGTGCAGGTAGTCGTCCAGGAGCCGGTTGAAGAGCACCGGCTCCTCCAGGTTGACGGCGTGGCCGCTCTTGGGCAGCAGCGCCAGCCCGGCGCGCGGGATGCAGCGCTTCATCAGCAGGCACGCCTCGAGGCAGGGCTCCTCTTCGTCGCCGGCGATGATCAGGGTCGGCACGTCGATGCGCTTCATTTCCTCCGTGAGGTCGTAGAGCGAGGGCCTGCGCGCCTGGTAGCCGAGCATGGTGTTCGCCGAGCCGGGCGCCGAATGCCCGGCGAGCTGGCGCAGGTATTCGGCGAAGCCGCGCGGATCCTTCTCCTCGAGCTGCACCCGCGTCGGGCCATGCCCGTAGGTCGCCGCGAAGCGCTCCATTCCCTTCTCGCGAATGACGCGGGCGTTCTCTCTCGCGTCGCCCTGGAACTGCCCGTACTGGGCCGGGTGCGCGCCGTAGCCGCCGCCCGCGATCGTCAGGGACAGGGCGCGCGCGCCGTGCTTCATGCCGAAGTGCAGCGTGGCGAATGCGCCCATCGAAAGACCGACCACGTGCGCGCGCTCGATGCCGAGGCCGTCGAGCACGCAGCGGATGTCCTCGCGCGCGCGCTCCTGCGAGTAGCGCTCGAAGTCCTCGGGCACGTCCGAAGGAGGATAGCCGCGCGCGTTGTAGGCGATCGCGCGGTAGCGGCGCGAGAAGTGGCGCAGCTGCGGCTCCCAGCTGCGCGCGTCGCCCGCGAACTCGTGCACGAACACGAGCGGCCTGCCGCTGCCCGCTTCCTCGCAGTGGAGCCTGACGCCGTCGTCGGTGACGATGAAGGGCATGTTGCTAGACTAGCAAACCATGGACCTCGGGCTCAAAGGCAGGCGCGCGCTCGTCACCGGGGGATCGAAGGGCATCGGCGCCGCGTGCGCGGCTGCGCTTGCCGCGGAGGGCTGCACGGTGCTGATCGCGGCGCGCAATCCGGGCCCCGGCGCTTCCGCCAAGGCGATCGATCTTTCGCGGCGCGGCGCGGCCGAGGAACTCGCGGCATGGGCGGGCGATCTCGACATCCTGGTCAACAACGCGGGCGCGATCCCGGGCGGCGATCTGGCACGGGTGGACGAGGAAACCTGGCGGCGTGCCTGGGACCTCAAGGTCTTCGGCTACATCAACTTGACGCGCGCCGTGTACGCGGCGATGAGGCGCAAGGGCCGTGGCGCCATCGTCAACATCCTCGGCAATGCGGGCGAGAAGCTGAACGCTGCCTATATTGCGGGCAGCTCGGCGAACGCCGGCCTGATGGCGTTCACGCGCACGCTCGGCGGCGTTTCGCACGCCGACGGCATCCGTGTCGTGGGAATCAACCCCGGACCGGTGGCGACCGATCGGCTGCTGGGCCTCTACCGGCAGATGGCGCAGGCGAAGCTCGGCGACGCGGCCCGCTACGAGGAGCTTTTCAAGGACCTGTCGTTCGGCCGGCCGGCGAGCCCCGAGGAAATCGCGAGCGCGGTCGCGTTCCTCGCTTCGGACCGCTCCTCCTACACCTCGGGCTGCATCCTGACGATCGACGGCGGGCTCGCCAGCCGCTCAGGCTGAGGCACGGCTCAGCTGGAAGCCGAAGCGCGGGAAGTGCACGTGCACCGTGCCCGCGCGCTCGTCGGAGCGCCGCACGACGATCTCGTCGGCGGAGGCTTCGAGCAGCTCGCCTTTGACCGGATCGAAGGCATAGTCCACAGGCATCACCTGCACGCGCTCGCCGAGCGCGATGCCGTCGGTCTCGACCGCGAGCGCGCCGCGCACCGGCGCGGGCTTGGCGGAGCGCGCGATCCCGATCGCCTCGGCGCTCGCCATCTCGCGCGGCTCGCCGTGCCCGATGGCGTTCATGCGGGTCATCCAGCGCTCGGTCGCCGGGAAAGCGCCGATCGCCGCGGCAAGCGCCGGAACCCGACCGAGCGGCCAGAGCGGGTGGAAGACCGCGAAGTCGGCGGCGCACGGCGCGTTCCCGAGCACGAAGCGGCGCCCGTCGGCGAATTGCGACTCCAGCATCGGCGCGAGGTGCGCGTACACGGCGCGGCATTCGGCGAGAGGGCCGCGCCGCACCGTGCCGCCCTTGCGCATCGCGACCCGGTCCTCGCGGAAGCGCTCGAGGAACGATCCGTCCGCCTCGGGAAAGAACACGCGCAGATTGTCAGGCTGGAACGCGATCGGCACCGAGACGTTGAACAGGACGGTCTCGGCCAGATGCGCCAGGGCGCGCACGGCGAGCGTCTGGCCGTAGGGGTAAAGGGTCGGCGCCGGCGCGGCGCGTTCCAGCGCGCGCTCGATGAGCGCGGTATCGCAGTAGATGTCGGCGCCGAGCTGCAGGATCGGCGTGCGGCGATAGCCCCCGGTCAGCGCGACCACGTCGGGCTTGGGCAGCATCACCGGGATCAGCACCGAGCGCCACTTGAGCCGCTTGAAGCCCAGCATGAGCCGGATCTTCTCGGCGTAGGGCGATGCCGGATAGTGATGCAGAATGGGCTCGTTCATGCGAGCATTCTAAGCGCCTCGCCTCGCGAGGAACGCCCTGAGGAGGAATTCGTGAAAGCGGTCCTGTGCAAGCAGTTCGGCCCGCCCGAGTCGCTCGTCGTCGAGGAGCTGCCCTCGCCGCGCCCCGGCGAGGACGAGGTGGTCGTCTCGGTGAAGGCGGCGAGCGTCAATTTCCCGGACGTGCTCATCATCCAGAACAAGTACCAGTTCAAGCCGCCGCTGCCGTTCTCCCCGGGGAGCGAGCTCGCCGGCGTGATCAAGGAGATCGGCGCAGGGGTGCGCGGCGCCAAGGCGGGTGACCGCGTCATCGCCTACACGACCTACGGCGCCTTCGCCGAGGAGGTGAAGGTGGAGGCGGCGCGGCTGCTGCCGATTCCCGACGGCATGGATTTCGCGAGCGCGGCGGCGTTTCTGCTCACCTACGGCACGTCGGACCACGCGCTGCGCGATCGCGGCGCGCTCAGGGCCGGCGAGACGCTGCTCGTGCTCGGCGCGGCCGGAGGCGTGGGGATCGCCGCGATCGAGATCGGCAAGGCGCTCGGCGCGCGCGTCATCGCGTGCGCCTCGAGCGCCGACAAGCTCGAGGTCTGCCGCCAGCACGGCGCGGACGCGGTCGTCGACTACACCAAGGAGGATCTGCGCGAGCGCATCAAGGAGCTGACGGCGGGGAACGGCGCCGACGTGGTATACGACCCGGTGGGCGGTCCGTATACGGAGCTTGCGCTGCGCTCGACGGCGTGGCGCGGCCGGCTGCTCGTGGTCGGGTTCGCCGCCGGCGAGATCCCGAAAATCCCGCTCAATCTCGCGTTGCTCAAGGGCTGCGCGATCGTGGGCGTGTTCTGGGGCGACTGGGCGCGGCGCGAGCCGCAGCCGTTTGCCGCGAGCCTGCGCCAGATCATGGCCTGGTTCCGCGAGGGCAAGCTCAAGCCCCACGTGTCGGCGACCTTTCCGCTCGCCCAGGCCGCCGAGGCGCTCAAGCTCATGGCGGCACGCAAGGTGAAGGGCAAGGTCGTGCTCACGGTCTGAGGCCGGCGTACACTAGCCGGGTCCTGCCCTTCGGGAGGGGAGCCTGAGCCGAATCTGCGGAAGCCTGGCGATGCGCGCGTGCGCGGCCGCTGTTTGTGGCGCCTTCGCGCTGGCCGCCGTCGCGCAGGAGGCGACGCGGCTGCGGCAAGCCGAAGTCGGCCTGGAGCGCGCGACCCAGGTGCCGCACGAGATCGTTTGGCTGCGCGACGAAGTCCTGGCGGAGATCTGGCGCCAGAACCCCGGCCTCGGCCAGGCGCTGCGCAGCTGCGCGACGGGCGCGCTCGGCAAGGAAGCCTGCGCCGTCGGTGCGAAGCCCCCTTCTCGCAACGCGTTCGGCGCGGGCTGGTTCGCCGGGGCTGGCTCCCGGGCCGTCGGCGGCGGCGTGTTCCTGGTTGCGCCGCGCGCCCAGGGTGCCGCGCTGGTGCGCGTGCCCTCGGGGGAGATCCTGCTCGCTGCCGGAAGCTCGGTGCAGCTGGTCGACGCCGCTTTCCCCGACATCCGGATCGAGCTGCGTGCGCCGGATGACAGGGCGCTGCCGCTCGGCAACCTCGTGACAGCCGAGCCCGGCAAGGTGTTCGGCCTGCTGGCGCGACCGGCCGAAGCGGTGAGCGCGAGCGCCGCATCCTTCATCGATGGCGGGCGCGTCGCGCTCAAGGCATCCGGCGAGGTGCAGCTTGCCGCGCTCTCGCGACCCGACGAGCGGCGTGCGCCGGAGTCCGCCCGCGCGGCGCAGATCGCGGCCCGGGCGCCGCTTGCCGAGTATCCCGATATCGATCAGGGCTCGCGCGCGCTCGCCTACTCGAGCGGCGAAGGCCTCGGCACCGAGGTCGCGCTCTACGGCGCACCCTCGGTAGAGCCATCGCTCACAACGGTGCTCGCCTACAGTGGAACGATCACCCTGCCTGGCGCCGTGAGGGCCGGCGACGCTCCATTGGCGGGCGAGTCGACCGTGCCGGCGCCCGCGCCAGCCGTTGCCGAGCATGTCGATATCGACCAGGGTTCGCGTGCCCTGGCCTACGCCACCGGAGAAGGGCTCGGCCGCGAGGTCGCGTTCCACGGCGCGGCGCCGATCGCTACGCCGCCCGAGGCGCTCGCCTTGCGCGGGACGATCGAGCTGCCGCTGCGGCCGGCTGCAGAGACGATCATCGTGGCGAGTGCGCCGCTCGACCCTGGCGCCGCTCCGATCGTGAAGCCCGCACCCGCGGTCGCCGCGGCGCCGGCGCCGCAAGCACCGGCCGCTGCGCCCGCCGCGAAAATCGTGAATGCCGCTACCGCGCGGCTGCGCGCCGAGGTCGAGGCCGAGATCGAGCGCGACCGCGCGCGGCTCGTCGCGGCCTCGCAGCAGGCTTGCGCGAGCCCGGCGAGCGTGCGCCAGGGCTGCGCGGTCAATCCGCCACGGCGTTTCTCCTTCGCCGGCTGATCAGGCCGGCGGGCGGGCCTCGATCTCGCCCGGCGGCGTCATGTCGCCCGCCGCGAGCGGCCGCTGCATGAACACAGTGTCCACCCAGCGGTCAAACTTGTAGCCGACCGAGCGCAGCGTGCCGACGCGCACGAACCCTGCGCTCGCGTGCACCGCGATCGAGGCCGCGTTGGCGCTGTCGCCGATCACTGCCACGACCTGCCGGTAGCCGAGGCTCTCGCAGGCGCGGATGAGCGCGGCAAGCAGCGCCTTGCCGATGCCCTTGCCCTGCTGTCCCTCCCTCACGTAGACCGAATCCTCGAGCGCGAAGCGGTATGCGGAGCGCGGCCGGTAGGGCGCGCAGTAGCCGAAACCGAGCACCTCGCCCGACGTCTCGGCGGCAAGGTACGGCAGGCCGCGCGCCGTCACCTCGTCGTAGCGGCGCCGGATCTCCTCGAGCGGCGGCGGCTGCTCCTCGAACGAGGCGAGCCCGTGCCGCACGTGGTGCGCGTAGATCGCCCGGATCGCGGCGAGGTCCTGCGGCGTGGCGGGCCGGACCAGCATGGATCGATTATAGTTGCGGCGTGAAGCCCGCCGCGCTCGCGCTCGCCGCGCTGCTGCTCGCCGCATGCTCCAAGGTCACCGAGGAGAACTACGCGAAGATTCGCGACGGCATGACCGAGCAGGAGGTGATCGCGGTTCTCGGCAAGCCCACCGAATCCTCGAGCATGAGCCTTCCGGGGATGAGCGGTACCGGCGCGAAGTGGGTCGGCGGCAACGTCATGATCAGCGTCACGTTCGTGAACGGCAAGGTGCTCTCGTCGAGCTTCAAGCGCTCGCCCGCCGGCGCCAAGTAGCGCGCTGCGGAAAAAAGAAGGGCGCCTCGCGGCGCCCCGTGCGATGCGCCCGCCGCGGCGGGCAGTCGCCGCCTAGTTGCCTCCCGCGGTCGCTTCGGCCGGCGCTTCCACGCCCGCTGGCGTCTCGGGCAGTGGCGGCTCTGCGGCCTGTGCCTTGCGGATGTTGTGGTACGCGAGGCCCGTGCCCGCTGGGATCAGGCGCCCGACGATCACGTTCTCCTTCAGGCCGCGCAGCTCGTCCTTCTTGCCCATGATCGCCGCCTCGGTCAGCACGCGCGTGGTTTCCTGGAACGAGGCCGCCGAGATGAACGAGTCGGTGGAGAGCGACGCCTTGGTGATGCCGAGCAGCATGTAGGAGTACGTGGCCGGCTTCTTGCCGTCCTTCTCCGCCTTCTCGTTCTCTTCCAGCAGCTCTGCGCGCTCGACCTGCTCCCCCTGGATGAACGTCGTGTCGCCCGGGTCCTCGATCTGGATCCGGCGCAGCATCTGCCGCACGATCACCTCGATGTGCTTGTCGTTGATCTTGACGCCCTGCAGCCGGTAGACGTCCTGCACCTCGTCGATGATGTAGCGCGCGAGCGACTCCACCCCGAGCAGGCGCAGCAGGTCGTGCGGGTCGGTCGAGCCATCCACGATCAGCTCGCCCTTGTTGACCACCTGGCCGTCGTGCACCAGCACGTGCTTGTCCTTCGGGATCAGGTACTCGTGCTGCTGGTTGTCGGTGTCGGTGATCACCAGGCGCTGCTTGCCCTTGGTGTCCTTGCCGAAGCTCACCGTTCCGGTGACTTCGGCGAGGGTGCCGGCGTCCTTCGGCGAGCGTGCCTCGAACAGCTCCGCCACGCGCGGCAGGCCGCCCGTGATGTCGCGCGTCTTCGAGGTCTCCTGCGGGATGCGCGCCAGCACCTCGCCTACCGCGACCTGCTGACCGTCGCGCACCGCGATCACCGCCCCCACCGGGAAGCTGATGTTCACGGCATGGTCGGTGCCGGCGATGCGCACCTCCTCGCCCTGCTCGTTGATCAGCTTCACCGACGGCCGCACGCCCTTTGCCGCCGCCCCGGCACGGCGCTTGGGATCGATGACGACCAGCGTGGCAAGGCCGGTCACCTCGTCGATCTGCCTCGCCACCGTCTGGTTCTCCTCCACGTTCTCGAACTTCACCGTGCCGGCGTACTCGGTGACGATCGGGCGGTGGTGCGGGTCCCACATGGCGATGCCGCTGCCCGGCTTGACCGCCTTGCCGTCGGTCACCGAGAGCAGCGCGCCGTAGGGCACCTTGTGGCGCTCGCGCTCGCGGTGGTTGTCGTCCACGATCACCACCTCGCCCGAGCGCGAGATCACCACCTTGTCGCCCTTGGCGTTGGTGACGTAGCGCATGGTCGGCGCGAAGCGCACCGTGCCGGCCGACTTCGCCTCGACGTGGCTCTGCACCGCGGTGCGCGACGCCGCGCCGCCGATGTGGAAGGTGCGCATCGTGAGCTGCGTGCCCGGCTCGCCGATCGATTGCGCGGCGATCACCCCGATCGCCTCGCCGACGTTGACCAGCGACCCTCGGCCGAGGTCGCGCCCGTAGCACTTGGCGCACACCCCCCAGCGCGTGTCGCAGGTGAGCGGCGTGCGCACTTTCACCTCGTCAATGCCGAGATTGTCGATCGCGTCGACGCCTTCCTCGTCGAGCAGCGTCCCCGCAGGGTAGAGCAAGTCCTGCGTCTCGGGGTGCAGGATGTCCACGGCGAGCACGCGTCCGAGGATGCGCTCCTTGAGCGCCTCGACCACCTCGCCCCCCTCGACCAGCGCCTTCATCGAGACGCCGTTCTGGGTGCTGCAGTCGTCCTCGGTCACCACCAGGTCCTGGGTGACGTCGACCAGCCGCCGCGTCAGGTAGCCCGAGTTGGCGGTCTTGAGCGCCGTGTCGGCGAGGCCCTTGCGCGCGCCGTGCGTCGAGATGAAGTACTGCAGCACGTTCAGGCCCTCGCGGAAGTTGGCGGTGATCGGCGTCTCGATGATCGAGCCGTCGGGCTTGGCCATGAGTCCGCGCATGCCGGCGAGCTGGCGGATCTGCGCCGCCGATCCCCGCGCGCCCGAGTCGGCCATCATGTAGATCGAGTTGAACGCCTCCTGGCGCAGCTTCTTGCCGTGGCGGTCGCTCACCTCCTCGGCGCCGAGCTGGTCCATCATGACCTTGCCGACCTGCTCGCCGCAGCGCGACCAGATGTCGACCACCTTGTTGTAGCGCTCGCCGACGGTCACGAGGCCCGAGGTGTACTGCGACTCGATCTCCTTCACCTCGGTCTCGGCCGACCGGATCAGCTCGTGCTTCTGGCCCGGGATGCGCATGTCGTGTACGCCGAACGAGATCCCGGCCCGCGTCGCGATGCCGAAGCCCGCCTGCATCAGCTTGTCGGCGAAGATCACCGTCTCGCGCAGCCCGCAGCGGCGGAAGGCGGCGTTGATGAGGCGCGAGATCTCCTTCTTCTTCAGCGGCTTGTTGAGCAGATCGAACGGCAGCCCGTCCGGCAGGATCTCGGACAGCAGGGCGCGGCCGACGGTGGTCTCGTAGCGGGTCACCTTCGGGGCGATCTCGCCGTCGGCACCGACCAGGTTCTCGCGGATCCGCACCCAGATGCGGGCGTGCAGGTCGAGCTGGCGCGATTCGTAGGCGCGCGAGACCTCGGCGATGTCGCTGAAGCTCATGCCCTCGCCCCTGGCGCCGATGCGCTCGCGCGTGCCGTAGTAGAGGCCGAGCACGATGTCCTGCGAGGGCACGATGATCGGCTCGCCGTTCGCCGGCGACAGGACGTTGTTGGAAGCGAGCATGAGCGTGCGCGCCTCCATCTGCGCCTCGAGCGACAGCGGCACGTGCACGGCCATCTGGTCGCCGTCGAAGTCGGCGTTGAACGCCGCGCACACCAGCGGGTGCAGCTGGATCGCCTTGCCCTCGACGAGCTGGGGCTCGAACGCCTGGATGCCCAGCCGGTGCAGCGTCGGCGCGCGGTTGAGCATCACGGGATGCTCGCGGATCACCTCCTCGAGGATGTCCCACACCTCGGGCACTTCCTGCTCGACCAGGCGCTTGGCGGCCTTGATGGTGGTGGCGAGGCCGAGGAGCTCCAGCTTGTTGAAAATGAACGGCTTGAAGAGCTCGAGCGCCATCTTCTTCGGCAGGCCGCACTGGTGCAGCTTCAACTGCGGGCCGACCACGATCACCGAGCGGCCCGAGTAGTCGACGCGCTTGCCGAGCAGGTTCTGGCGGAAGCGCCCGCCCTTGCCCTTGATCATGTCGGCGAGCGACTTGAGCGGGCGCTTG
>Ga0187893_10003935_pt1 | contig 29134 bp, 27 predicted proteins | sample MA1701074metaG_FD_139574 | JGI IMG/M metagenome (GOLD analysis project Ga0187893, IMG submission 139574) | White microbial mat communities from a basaltic lava cave in the Kipuka Kanohina Cave System on the Island of Hawaii, USA - MA170107-4 metaG ...
ATGTTGGTCATGCCGGCGGAGGGAGCACAGCCCGCCCCGCCGCGTCAACGTTCTTGAGCGCCTATCCCCTATGGCCGGTTTTGAGGTGTCGACCTATGGCCGGTTTTGGGTGTCGACCGAGGCCTGCTGGGCCAGGGCCATGATGGCCGGTACGTGCTCGCGCGCAAACGTTTTGAGATCGATGTCGGACGCCACGAAGATCACGTTGCCGATCCGGTAGCGCTTGGCTCGGTCCTGTTCGGGATGGCGGGCTCGCAGCTGCGCCAGCGCGTTGGCGAGCACCGGGGAGCCGCAGCTGTAAGCCAGCAAGTTGACGTACCTTGCTTTGGTCTCGGCGAGGAGCGCGATCATGCGCGCGACGTCGGGCGCGTAGCCTTCCGCCCGAGGACAGTCGGTGAGGTAGTCCCAGAAGCGCTGGCCGGTCGGCCATGCGAACGCCACCACCGCTCCGTTCTGGAGATAGGCCGAGAGCGACCCCATCATCACCACGACCTCGTCGAAGGTAGCGCGATAGCCGTGAACGTACATCACGACCTCGGGATTGTTCGTCCGGGCGATGTGCGCATCGATCCGCACGACGAACTCGCGTTCGGCGTCGGTGCGGGCCGGGCCCGCCCCCACCGTGCCAAGCTCCTCCACCGTCTCCACCTGACCCAGCAGCGGTTTCTTGGCGGTACTGGTGACCGCCGCCGCCGACAGCTGCTGATAGGTCCAGCCGGGTTCGCCGAGCTGGACGCGCGCCACACCGAGGCGCATCGCCTCGGCCTCATCGTTGCCGTAGTGTCCCGCCCCGCCCTGCGGCACGGGTGCGCGCCGGGTGGCAAAGAAATCGGTGAGGCGAGTCGAGCGCTCCGATTCCGGTATCTGGGAGACGATATCCAGACGGGGATCCTTGTACACGACCGGCGTCGCCATCAGGTGATACGTGGTGGTAGCGCACCCACCGAGAGCGCCCACCACCGCAAGCAATCCGGCTAGTCCGCCCAGTCTCATCATGACGGATCTCCGACGCACGGTGTTGCGGCTGGCGGCCGAGTATAGCGGAAATGATGGTGGTGTTCCCAGGGGGCTTCGGGCGGCGCTGGTCCAGGATGCGCCACCTCTACCTCATCGAGGGCCTTGACCAGGTTGAGCAAGGTGTCGTCGTCAAGCTCCGAGAGGACGCGGCCCGCGTGCTCCGCGTCGAAGCTGGGGAGCAGTCGTACCTGATCCTCAAGGGGCAAGTGGCGCAGCACGCTCACGAGGTCGGCGGGGGCTATCACCCGCCAGTGGCCTGACATCAACCTGGCCGATCGGGAGATCCGAGTGGAGCGCGGGTTTTCCGCGCGCCAGATCGAGACGCCGAAGACGGGACATGGGCGAACCGTCGACATGCCCCAGCAGCTCGCGCGCGTCCTCAGGCGCCTCCAGGTCGACCGCAAGTCCGAGACGCTCCGGCGGGGATGGCCGGAGGTGCCGCCGTGGGTCTTCTGCAACGCCGCCGGTAAGCCCCTTGATTTGAGCCGTCTCCGGAGGAACTTCCGGCGCGTGCTCAGGGCCGCTGGCCCCCCAGTCAGTTCCACCCTCATTGCCTTCGGCACACGTTCTCAAGCCTTCTGCTCCAGCAGGGAGTCAGCAGCCTGCTAGTGTCCTGTCTCTGAAATAGATTGACAATTAGGCACGCCCGCGATATGCTGTCGGGCATGTGGACGCCTGCGCCCGCGCTGCGTGTGAGCCGAGAAGATCGGGAGTGGTTGGAGGCATTGGTCCGGAGTGGTAAGACCCCCCAGCGGGTCGCGCTGCGGGCGCACGTGGTGCTGCGCGCGGCGGAAGGGCGGCCGAATCATGCGCTGGCGAAGGAGCTGGGGATCAGTCGACCGACGGTGCTGCTGTGGCGGCAGCGGTACGTTGAGGCCGGCGTGGCCGGCCTGCTGAAGGATGCGCCGCGGCCGGGGCGTAAGCGGCGCATAGGGCCGGAGAAGGTGGAAGCGATCGTGAATGCGACGTTGCAGACGACCCCCGTGGACGCGACGCACTGGAGCGTCCGCACGTTGGCGAAGCGCCAGCGGGTCAGTTCCGCGACGGTGCATCGGATCTGGCAGGCGCACAATCTGCAGCCCCACCGGGTCGAGACCTTCAAGCTCAGCCGCGATCCGGAGTTCGTGCGCAAACTGCGGGACATTGTCGGGCTCTATCTGAATCCGCCGGCGCGAGCCCTGGTGTTGAGCGTCGATGAGAAGAGCCAGATTCAAGCGCTGGATCGTACCCAGCCGATCCTGCCCCTGCGGCCGGGGGTGCCGGCGCGGCAGACGCACGATTATGAGCGGCACGGCACGACCACCCTGTTTGCGGCGCTGAATATCGTCGAGGGCCATGTGATCGAGCGATGTATGGCGCGCCACACCCATACCGAGTTCATCGCCTTCTTGGACATGATCGATCAGCAAACGCCCCGCCGGCAGGACCTCCATCTCATTCTGGACAACTACGGCACGCATAAGCATCCCGCGGTGAAGACGTGGCTCGCGGCGCACCCGCGGGTTCACTTCCACTTCACCCCGACTGGGGCCTCCTGGCTGAATCTCGTCGAGCGCTTCTTCGCCGAGATCACGCGCAAGCGGCTGCGCCGGGGCACGTTCCGCAGCGTGCCGGCCCTGATCGCCGCTATTCGCCGCTACGTCCGCGCCCACAACCAGGATCCCCGTCCTTTCATGTGGACGGCCACGGCCTCATCGATCTTGCGCAAGATCAAACGTTGTAAAGAAGCGTTAGAGACAGGACACTAGTGTCCTGAGTTGAAGATCATGGAACAAACTGGTCCGCGACGAGGTTCTTCGTGTAAACCCGGAGGACGTCGATGCGCATTGGTCGCCCCACGCCGCCCGTCGTGCTGACCGCCGAAGAACGGCTGACACTGGAACAGTGGGCGCGTCGCCCGACGACCGCCCAGGACTTGGCGCAGCGCGCGCGGCTCGTCTTGGCGTGTGCGTCGAGCAAGACGAACGGTGAGATCGACGCGGTCGCTGGCGTCACGCGAGAAACCGTGGGCCGCTGGCGGCATCGCTTCGTGCGCAAGCGGCTGCCCGGTCTGTTGGACGAGCCGCGCCCCGGGGCGCCGCGCAAGATTACCGATGCCGAGGTCGAGCGCGTTATCGCGCTCACGCTAGAACACACGCCGCGGGGCGCTTCGCACTGGAGTACGCGCGCGATGGCGAAGCGCAGTGGTCTGAGTCAGCCGGCGGTGAGTCGGATTTGGCGCGCCTTCGGGCTGCAGCCGCATCGCAGCGAGACGTTCAAGCTGTCGAAAGACCCGCTGTTCATCGACAAAGTGCGCGACATCGTCGGGCTCTATCTCGACCCGCCGGACAAAGCGCTGGCGCTGTGCGCCGACGAAAAGTCCCAGATCCAGGCGCTCGATCGGACGCAACCGGTGTTGCCGATGCGCCCTGGGCAAGTCGAGCGGGGCACGCACGACTACACGCGGCATGGAACCACCACGCTCTTCGCAGCCTTGGATGCCAAGAGCGGTGAAATCATCGGCGAATTTCATCAGCGCCACCGCGCGCGGGAGTTCCGGCACTTCCTGGTGACCATCGACCGCGCGGTCCCGAAGGATCTCGACATCCATCTGGTCGTCGACAATGCGAGCACGCACAAGACGCCGATGATTCATCGGTGGCTACTCCGGCATCCGCGATTTCACGTCCACTTCACACCGACCAGCGGGTCGTGGATGAACCTGGTCGAGCGGTGGTTTGCCGCACTCACCGACAAGCAGCTGCGCCGTGGCGTGCATCGCAGCACGCGTGAACTCGAGACGGCCATCCGGCGCTACATTGACATCACCAACGAGCGACCGAAGCCGTTCAAGTGGACGAAGACGGCCGACGAGATCCTGGCGAGCGTCGCACGCTTTTGTCATCGAATCTCTAATTCAGGACACTAGGCCCCCTCAACCCCCCTTCCCCTATCCCCCTCACCCACGCCCTCTCCCCCAACTGGGGAGAGGGGAATCAACTGTTGCTCCTCTCCCCGACGCGTGGGGAGAGGAGAAAGGTGAGGGGACTGGAATCATCAAATGACTCAAATCACCGAATCACTGAGGATCGACCCCCTGTCCACCGCGCACACACCAGACATGGAGCGTGAGTTCCTTAAAGCCGCCGCCCATGAAGCCATCTCTGAAGTCCACGACCCACGCGTTGAGGCTATCGAGGGCGAGGGTAGTCGCCGACCAGTAGAAGGACGACTGCACATTGCTGAAGGGGTGGCCAGGCGGTAGATCCGGATTTCCGCCCGGGTTGTTCGGGTCCACCAGGCTCGCCAGCTCCTGGACCGTGGGGAGCCGCCACCCCTTCCGCCCGCCCGCGGTCCTCGTGTTGCAACTCGATTGCGCGTCGAGCCAGGTTTGGGTCGGCGTGGGGTTCGGCGCCGTCTCGGGCGACTGCTCCCAGACGAGGCCCGTCTCCTTATCGAGCACGGCCTGGTTATTGAACTCCCTCAGCACCTTGAAACGGGTCGGCTTGTTGATTTGCTCGTCCCACGACGGCGGTCCGGCCACCGCCAGGGAGGCCACCATCAGCGCGAGCACTGTCACGATCCCGATCAGAGTCCCGTAGAGTATCCTCATTGCACTCCTCCTCTTCATCGGTCTGCCGTTCCGCCCCCGGCCTCCTATCGACGAGCTAAGCCCCAGCGCTGCTGCTGGCTGACCAGCAAGGGCGTGCGAGGCGGGAGGTCCCAACGCCTCGACGGCGCATAGATTCTTCCGTCGTTGCTTCTTTGCCTTTTGCGATGAAATTTCTGGCGCTCTTCACGCCGCCTCGGCATTCAACGCGGGAAAGTGCAGCTGACGCAGTCGGACAAAAGCGCCGCCCATGACCCGATGGCCAAAGGCGAAGCTGGCCTGTGGGCTTGGCGCGGAGGTCGCCCAACTAAGATCGAAGGAAAGTTTTTAGGTTCTCATCTTGGTGGATGCGCATACCTATGCGTGGGTTGATAGCAGAGTGGTAGCAAGCGATCCAATCGCCCTTCGCCGACCCTCCAGTATGAAGGGTGTCGGTGCGGGTGCCGGGTTGACTCTGGGGCGGCCGATCCGAGGCGGCCAGAAGCCCAAGGTGTTGCGGACAACGAGTGTCCTCGACGGTGATGCCCGCGCGCAGGTGCGCGCGGGGCTAGCGGTCGGGACGGCGCAGCTCTCAGCCGGCTGCCGCTGTGAGCTCGGTCTCGACGGCCAAGATGGGCTCCCCTTTGATCGTGACCGAGGGGCGCCCGTCCACTCCCATAGGCACATCCCCCACGAGCGTTATCCGGTAGAGCTGGCGATCGAAGTCCGAATCGAAGATGTCGATCGGCGCGAGGTGCGATGTCGCCCTGTTGTCCCACATGGCGATGTCGCCTGCCTCCCACTTAAACCGCACCGTGTACTCGGGGCGCACGACATGCTCCCAGAGCAGCTCAAGCATCACCTCGCTCTCGCGTGCCGTGAGGCCGACGATCGTCTTCAGGAATGACGGACTGACGAACAGGACGCGCTCGCCCGTCTCGGGGTGCACGCGCACGATCGGATGCTCGGTCTCCAGCTCCCGGCGGCGGACCCTCTCGTCGTAGGCCTGGCTCTTGGCGGTACCGGTGGGCGCCTGGAACCGATGGACGCCGCGCAGCCCGTCAACGATGCCGCGCATCGTCTCCGAGAGACCCTGGTAGGCTACCGCGAGATTGGTCCAGAACGTGTCGCCGCCGTAGGGCGGAATGGTCACGCCGCGGAGGATAGAAGCCTTGGGAGGGTTCAACGCGGCGGTGATGTCCGTATGCCATCCGGTCCACGGTCGCTGCGGGCGCGCGCCACGATAGGTCTGAGCCGTGCGGAACTTAGCGACCGAGTAGATCTCGGGGAAATCGTCGATATGGCCGAAGACGGCGTGCCCGATGGTCGGCTCGCCCATCTGTCGCGCAAAGGCGACGTGGGCCCGGTGATCGAGGTGCTGACCGCGGAAGAAGACGACCTTCCAGCGCAGGAGCGCGTCGTTGATTGCCTTCCGGGTCGCCACGTCGAGCGGCCGCCCGAGATCGACGTCCGAGATCTCGGCACCGATGTGCAACGCGAGAGGCTTCACCTCGATCGTGCGCGTCAGGTCCGCCATGGTCGGCTCCTCGACGATATGTCGTGAGGGCTGCAATCTAGCACAAAAGCTGCTGCATCGAGACGTCCACGACCGACCGGTCGCATGGTTCGCGTCGCGTCTCGCTCGTCAGACGCGGAGCGCGGCCTCTGCAGCTGATCGCGACGGTCGAGGACCCCCAAGGCGATCGGCGCGATTCTGGCGGCCGCCTCGCGCGAGGAGGCGGGGCGGGCGCCGCCCCGCGCGGCTGCGCGGACTCCCAACCGCATGGCGGCGCTCGGGTTCTCGGGGCACCCGGACGCGGCGGTCGCTGGGGTCTGCTCGCTGGCGTGCTCGGGCGGGTCCATGCCTCTGGACCAACGCTCCGTTCCCGGAGAGCAACTCCAGGGACCCCCTGGTTGTCCGCCCTGTGCCGGGGGGTGGCGATTCGCCGATGGCACGACCGCGCGGAGCTCCACCGGAAGATCGGCGCGCGAATGGCGGCCCTGTTCTCGACGGACCCGCCCGCCGCCGGTCCGGAGGCGTTGCTCGATGCCGCGCTCGACGACGGCAGCGGCGCCGTCAAGCTCGACCGTTTCCAGGTCCTGTCTCCCTACCGGACCGGCTTTGCCGGAGCGGGAGGGCTGAATCTCTTCTTCCAGACGGAATACCGGAGCAGTCGTGAATTCGCCGGCGGCACCGCCGACAGCCTCTTCAAGCTCGACGACAAGGTCATGCGCACGCAGAACGAGTACGACCTGACGAGCTCGTCGTGTCCAACGGCTCGCTGGGGGTGATCAGCGGCTTCAAACGCGTGCGCTTCGAGGGGCAGGACGCGGGGGGGATGTCGCTCTCCGCGCTGCGGAACCGCGACGCCCTGGAGCTGGCGTATGCCATCACCATCCACAAGGCCCAGGGCAGCGGATTCTCGCACGTGTTCGTGGTGATCCCCGAGCGTTACGGCCTGCTCACGCGCGAGCTGATGTACACGGCGCTCAGCCGCGCCCGGGAGTCCGTGACCCTCTTCGTTCAGGTCGACGACGAGCGGAAAGGGGCGGCCAGGCTCCTGGATCACATCCGGCGACGCAGCGCCATCGAGGGTCGGCGATCGAGCGTCCTGCACTCGGACGCGCTGCAGTACGCCGACATCCCGGAGGCCGACGTCAAGGTGAAGTCGCGGGTCGAGTACATCATCTTCAAGAAGCTGCGGGAGATAGCAGCCCTTGTGGGCGGCTTCGCGTTCGCCTACGAGCAGGTCTATCCATTGCCGGGACGCACGTTCGAGCTGCACCCCGACTTCACCATCCGGCTGGCCTCAGGCGAGACGGTGTACTGGGAGCACCTCGGCGGCCTCGGCAGCGCCGCCTACGTGAGGGACTGGGACGAACGGCGAGCGATCTACGAGGCGAACGGAGACGGACCGCGACTGCTGACGACCGACGAGCGTCGCGGCATCAGCGACGTCAAGATCGAGGCGCTGATCGAAGCGCTCGTCGCCGGGAGCGTGCCGTCCGAGGATGCCTCGGACCGCTACTCGCGACGTCACGTCTCGCTGCGGTGACCCTCTACGCGGATGGCGGGCTCCCCGATGCCGCGCTCGAGCGGGACAGGAACACGGTGCGCGGATACAGGCAGAATCTCGAGACCCACGTGCTTCCCGCTCTGGGCCATCTCCGGCTGCGCAGCCTGCAGCGCCAGCACATCAAGGCGTTCCTACTGGGCAAGCGTCGCGAGGGCTACGCGAGGAACAGCGTTCGGCTGATGAAGGCCGCGCTCTCATCCATGCTCACCGACGCTGTCGATGACGAGCTGATCGAGGCCAACCCTGCCCTCCAGGTGGGGCGCAAGAAACGCCGCGCCGGCCTGGCCACCCCCGCCGATCGTGTGCGCGCGATCAAGCCCATGACCTGGGAGCAGCGCACACTCCTGCTGGACGCCGCGATGCAGGAGCCGCGCTGGGGCGCACTCCTCGCGACGCTCGCGAAGGCCGGCCTGCGTCCCGGCGAGGCATTCGCCCTCCGCCCCGACGACATCGACTTCCGAGAGAAGACGATCTCGGTCGAGCGTGCCGCCAGCTATGGACGCATCAAGGCCACGAAAACCTACGAGCGGAGCCTGACCTCCTCTTCCCTAACGACCACGGCCGCGTCCAGGACAAGTGGGCCGCGGGCAAAGCCTTCCGTCGGACGCTGAGGAAGGCCAAGCTACCAGCGTTCAGGCTGTGCGACCTCCGCCATACCTTCGCGAGCCTCCTCCTCGCCGCGGGTGCGCCCATCACGTACGTGAGCGCCCAGCTCGGCCACGCCACCCCGACGACGACCCTACGCTTCTACGCAAAGTGGATTCCGAGCAAGGGCCGGCGCTGGGTGGAAGTGCTGGACCAGGCGGAGCTGCGGTCGGAGATCAATTTTGGAACCAGAATCTGGAACCAGACTGGACATAACGCGCAGGTCGTCGCGCAAGCCCTGGAAAAGCTTGGTGAGCCGTCCGGGACTCGAACCCGGGACCCCCTGATTAAAAGCGAGTCCGCGGACCGGTGCATTCCGGGCAATGACGAGCTAAGCGCACGAGATTCCCCGGGACGGTTTTGGCCGACGTCTCGATATGTCGCCTGAATCCGCCTGTGTTGGAACCACAGAGGAACCAGCGTCGCAACCCCGCTTCACTGCCCAGGCTCTCGATCAGAACTGGGGCGCCCAGCGGCCCGCTGATTGCGAATCCCCACCGTCACCTGCGCACAACGGCTCAAGCGGGGCATCCTAGCTCAGCCCCAATCAGGCCACCGCCCGCGTCGGCCGGTGCGAGCTACATCCTGGTTAACAGTCTCGAGCCAGGCGGGCGCGCAAGCTGGAACAGGGGGGCAGCCCAGCACCAGCGAGAAGTCGTACGGGTCCGCGCGGCTTCGCTCCCTCCGCCGCTGTATTGCTCATGAGGCCGACCTAGGATTCAACGACCGCTTTGACGCGTCCCTCTCTGATCGCTTTCACGAGCGCCTTGTGATCACGCTCGGACTGATCGGCATAGTCGCCCGCAAAGTCGCAGATCGCCTCGTCAAAGGTGCGGCCCGAACCCATGTAGCCCGAAATCATGGCGGCATCGCCCGAGCGCGCGTGTGCTCGGGCCAGCGCCCACCCGCACGTGGCCGCGTATCGTCGCAGTAGTTCATCGTCCATGCCGTCAATGTCCGCCGAAATCTTCATGTCGCGGAGCTGGCGCACGTAGAAGTGGCGCCCTAGGTGTCCTTGCGCCCACCCCAGGAAGATGTCGCTCGCCGCCTGCATCAGGCGCTGGCCGACGACGACGCGCTGACCGTGGTTGCTGTGGTTGGGATCGGGTCGTACGACGCCGGCCGATCTACTGGCTCTGGGAGAACCACCTTTTGTACATCTTCTCGTAAGTTCCGAGCACCCACAATGGTCTGCAACCACCAATGCAGAGGGTGTGGGCAGACGGGGGAGCGAGGCCGGGGGGCCGGGCAAGGGACTTCGGAGTAGGATGTCCACCAGTACGGGGTGAATGTTCCGCAGTGACAGTGGCTCCGGCGAGCGTCGCGCGGACTAGCGGAAACGAACGAAGGGCCAAGACGTCGAGAGTCGAAGGAGGCCACGGATGGACGCCGAGCATCGTCGTTTGGAGGAGGCACGCGCCGGGGACGTGCCGTGGCGGAAATGGGGACCGTATCTGTCGGAGCGGCAGTGGGGGACGGTGCGCGAGGACTACAGCGAGTCGGGCGATGCGTGGAACTACTTCAGCCACGACCAAGCCCGCTCCCGCGCCTACCGGTGGGGCGAGGACGGGCTGGCGGGCCTCTCCGACGAGCAGCAACGGCTCTGTTTCGCGCTGGCCCTGTGGAACGGCACGGATCCGATCCTCAAGGAGCGGCTGTTCGGGCTGACCAACAGCGAGGGGAACCACGGCGAGGACGTCAAGGAGTACTACTTCTACCTCGACTCGACGCCGACCCACTCCTACATGAAGTACCTCTACAAGTACCCCCAGGCGGCCTATCCGTACGGCAACCTGATCGAGACCAACCGCGGCCGCAACCGCCAGGAGTTCGAGTACGAGTTGCTCGACACGGGTGTGTTCGACCACGACCGCTACTTCGACGTGTTCGTCGAATACGCCAAGGCGTCGGCGGAAGACATCCTCATCCAGATCACCGTCGAGAACCGGGGCCCCGAGCCGGCCACGCTGCACGTGCTGCCGACGGTGTGGTTCCGCCGGGTGTGGTCACCGAACGGCAAGGTGCCCCGGCCGGCGCTCCGGCAGGCGGCCGACGGCGTGATCGCCGCCTCGCATCCGGATCTCGGCGAGCAGGTCCTCTCCTGCGAGGGCGCTCCTGCGCTGCTGTTCACCGAGAACGAGACCAACACCGAGCGTCTCTTCGGGACGCCCAATCGGACCCCCTTCGTGAAGGACGGCATCAACAACTACATCGTCCACGGCCGCCGGGACGCGGTGAATGCCGAGCAGACGGGGACGAAGGCGTCGGCCCATTATCCGCTCACCGTGGGGGCGGGGGAATCCCGGACCGTTCGCTTGCGGCTCCACGACGTGGCGCTGGCCGCGCCCGCTCCGCCAAAGGATGGGCCGGCCGGCCCGTTCGGAAGCGGCTTCGACGCCGTGATAAAGGCTCGCCGGCAGGAGGCGGACGAGTTCTACGCCTCGGTCATCCCGGCCTCGCTCGGTGCCGATACGGCCAACGTGATGCGCCAGGCGCTGGCCGGCATGCTCTGGTCCAAACAGTTCTACTACTACGATGTCGACCGGTGGCTCACCGAGCGCGGCGCCGACCCCTTCAAGGCGAGCCGGCGCGCCGCCCCCCGCAACGACCACTGGCACCACATGCACAATGCCCATATCCTCTCGATGCCGGACAAGTGGGAATACCCTTGGTATGCGGCCTGGGACCTGGCCTTCCACGTCCTCGCGCTCACGCTCGTCGATGAGGACTTCGGCAAGCAGCAGCTCGACTTGATGCTCCACGAGCACTTCCTGCACCCGAGCGGGCAACTTCCCGCGTACGAGTGGAACTTCGGCGACGTCAACCCGCCCGTGCATGCCTGGTCCACCATTTTCACGTACCGTCTGGAGCAGGCCCGGCGCGGCCAGGGCGACCTCGAATGGCTCGAGCGCGCCTTCCACAAGCTGGTGCTCAACTTCACCTGGTGGGTGAACCGCAAGGACCGAGCCGGCAACAACGCCTTCGAGGGCGGTTTCCTGGGACTCGACAACATCGGCGTCTTCGACCGTAGCGCGCCGCTGCCGACCGGCGGGTACCTGGAGCAGGCCGACGGCACCGCCTGGATGGCGCTCTTCTGCCAGAACATGCTCGAGATCGCCGTGGAGCTGGCGCTCGAACGACCAGCCTATCAGGACATGTGCGTCAAGTTCGTCGAACATTTCCTGTGGATCGCCTCGGCGATGGTCCACGCCGGCGAGGACGTGGGGATGTGGGACGAGGAGGACGGGTTCTTCTACGACGTGCTCCGCCTGCCGGACGGCCGGGCGCAGCGTCTGAAGGTGCGCTCCATGGTGGGTCTGCTCCCCCTGTGCGCGGTGACCGTCTTCGAAGGGGGGCTCATGGCCAAGTATCCGGAATTGCGCCACCGCTTCCGCAGTTTCCTCGAGGCGCGCCCGGAGCTGACGGCGTTCATCCACGACCCGGCCAAGCCCGGTCATGCGGGTCGGTTGCTCGCCGCGGTCCTGAACGAAACCAAGCTCCGGCGGGTGCTGGCAACGATGCTCCACGAGAAGGAGTTCCTGAGCCCCTACGGCCTCCGGTCCCTCTCCCGCTACCACGCCGAGCATCCCTATGTGTTCCGCGTGGGAGACCAGGAGTACCAGGTGTCCTACCTGCCGGCGGAGTCCGACACCGGCATGTTCGGCGGCAACTCCAACTGGCGTGGGCCGATCTGGATGCCCGTCAACCTCCTGATCTCCCACGGGCTCCGGGCGGCAGATGACCCTGTACCAGGTCGCCGAGGAGATCACGCGCCGGCTGGCCAGTGTCTTCCTGCGGGACAAGGATGGCCGGCGTGCGGTCTATGGGGGGATCCCGAAGTTTCAGGAGGACCCGCACTGGCGCGATTACCTCCTGTTCTACGAGTACTTCCACGGCGACAACGGGGCCGGGCTCGGCGCGAGCCACCAGACCGGATGGACCGGCAGCATCGCCCGAGCCATGCATCTGTTTGCGACCCTCAAGCCGGAGCTCCTCCTCGAAGGGGGCAGGAGAGCCGCTTTCGAGAGACAGGTTGAGGCGCAAAGTGGCCGGACCGGGGACGCGGCTCGCCGCCGCGGGCGCTGACATGCGGCGCTGGCCCGACTAGAGTGAACGACACATTCAGCTTTCGGGCCGGTGACCTCGGCGCCCCGCGCGCCCCAGCGGGAGATCAGACACCGCCGCAGGATCCCTACGACTTCTCTGTTGTCCTGGGCGGACCCTTGTATCAGATCGTCCGGCGGATCCACCTGTCCGGCGACACGCTGGAGCTCTTGCGTCGCCGGATCGTCGTCATCTCGCTGTTCGCGTGGCTGCCGCTGCTGATCCTCTCGGCGCTGGGGGGGCGCGCGTGGGGCGATGCGATCAGGGTGCCCTTCCTGGCGGACATCGAGGTCCATGCCCGGTTCCTGCTAGCGTTGCCCCTGCTCATCGTGGCGGAGCTGGTGGTACATCAGCGGATGCGCCCGGTGGTCCGGTTGTTTCTGGAGCGCGGCCTGATTCCCGACACGTCCAGGGCGAGGTTCGACGCGGCCTTGCCCTCGGCCCTGCGACTGCGGAACTCAGTGGTGGCGGAGGTGCTGCTCATCGCGTTCGTGTACTTCGTCGGCATCGTTTACATCTGGCCTCTCTACCACGTCCTGGACGTGGCGACCTGGCATACGATTCCGGTTGGCGGTGGCCACCGGCTATCCCCAGCCGGGTGGTGGTTCGTGTATGTGAGCATCCCGCTCTTCCAGTTCATCCTGGTCCGCTGGTATTTCCGGCTGTTCATCTGGATGCGCTTCCTCTGGCAGGTGGCGCGGTGTGAGCTGAGCCTGGTGCCCACGCACCCGGATCGCGCGGGCGGCCTCGGCTTCCTGTCGGCCATCGTGGTCGCGTTCGCGCCGATCCTGGCGGCCCACGGAGTGGTGGTCGCCGGGACGATCGCCAATCAGATCTTCTTCCAGGGGGCGGCGCTGCCGGACTTCAAGGTCGAGCTCGCCGTGCTCCCCGCGTTCCTCCTGCTCGTTGTGCTGGGCCCGCTCCTCCTGTTCATGCCGCACCTGGCCGATGTGCGCCGCGTGGGCCTGCGGGAGTACGGCACTCTGGCCCAGCGCTATGTGCGGGAGTTCGACCAGAAGTGGCTCCGCGGCGGTGCCCCCGCTGACGAGCCGCTGGTGGGCAGTGGCGACATCCAGTCCCTCGCGGATCTGGGCAACAGCTTCGAGATCGTCCAACGCATGCGCCTGGTGCCCTTCACGAGGAACACGGTGCTCCAGCTCGCGGTAATCACCCTCCTGCCGGTCGCCCCGCTGGTCCTCACCATGGTGCCGCTGGAGGAGCTGCTGAAGCGGCTGCTGCAGATGGTGTTCTGACGACATATGCTTGCCGGGACGCGGCTCGCCCGCGGCGCTGACGAGGTGAGACGCCGCCGCAGGATCCATATTGACTTCTCGGCCCCTGGAATCGTCGTGCGCGTCGCGGTTAGCCAACCAGCTCGAGGAGGCCTTCGACGACGCGATCAACCTCGTCGGCGCTCAGGGTACCGATCCTACGCCCAAGCCGGTCGACCGACAGCGTACGGATCTGGCTCATCTTGATCCAGGAGGTCTTGAGCAGGCGCAGGGTCTCCGCGGGATGGGTGAGGGGAAAGCCGGCGCGCTGCGCCTGACTCGTGATGGCAAGCGCGATGACGGTGCCGGAGTGCCGGCTCAGGGCCTCGTGACTGATCACGAGGACCGGGCGGCGGCCGGGGCGCTGGCGGCCACGGACGGGATTGAGATCAGCCCAGTACACGTCTCCTCTCAGGACTCGGGCCATGTCGTCTCCTCACCCCTCATCCCCTCCTCCGCGAGGGCCTGCTCCTCGGTGCGATCAAGCTTCCTGGCCTCGATGGACAGTCGCCGACGTCCCTGGCGGTCGAGCTTTTCCCGCACGGCCTCCTCGATGGCCCGGCTGCGATTGCGATAGAGGCCGGCCCTCACCCCGCGATCGATCTCTTTGACAAGTTCGCGGTCGAGCGTGATGGCGATCTTGTCGGCCGGCATCGTTCACCCCCATGGATAGGTATGATATTACATCATACCAGACCTGGGGGGGTGCGTAAGCTGTCTCGTTGCTCATGCTAAGGTGGGCCCGGGTAGCGGACATGGCCGAGGACGGGCGCGCACGACACGACGATCCGACACCCCCCGCGGAGATACCCGGGGAGCCACACGACAGCATCGCCAGGTCGCTGCTCGAGGCGCGCCTCCCGGAGCTGATCGCCCTCTATCGGTTCGGATCGTCCGTGGAGGGGAGCCTGCGCCCCGACAGCGATCTCGACTATGCCGTCCTCGCCCGGAACCGTCTGGATCCCGTGCAGCGCTTCGAGATCCAGGAGGATCTCGCGGCTCGCCTGCGCCGCCCCGTGGACCTCGTCGATCTGCGGAGCGCGTCCACGGTGATGCGAGCGCAGGTGATCTCTCGGGGAGTGGCCCTCGTCGTTCGCGATCCGGTGGCGGCAGAACGCTTCGAGGTAACGGTCTATGCCTCCTACGCGCGGCTCAACGAGGAGCGGCGCGAGATCCTGGCCCAGATCGCCCGCGAGGGGACGGTCTATGGTCGATGACGTCCTCCTGAACAAGGTGGCCATCGTGGAGCGGTGCCTGGCCCGGATCCACGAGGAATACGCGGGCGACGAGCGCAACCTGCGCGAAAACCTCACGCGGCAGGACTCCATCATTCTCAATCTGCACCGCGCCTGCGAGGCGGCGATCGACCTGGCCATGGCGCTCGTGAAGGCGCGGCATCTCGGGCTGCCCCAGGAGAGCCGTCACGCCTTCGAATTGCTGCGCGATGCGGGCCTGCTCGATGGGGAGCTGGCCAGGCGCATGGCCAGAATGGTGGGATTTCGCAACGTGGCCGTGCACGACTACCAGCGCCTGAACCTCGACGTCGTCAAGGCCATCGTGACGGAGCGTCTCGACGACTTCCGGGACTTTGCCCGGCGCGCCGTGGAGTTGGGCGGACCCGCGGCGAGAGGGACATGACTCCAACCCGCACTGTTTCGCAGCCTGGAGGAATCTCGTGGAGACAGTGCTCTCGAAGGACGGCACGCCCATCGCATACGGGCGCACTGGCATGGGGGCGCCGGTGTTACTCGTGCATGGCACCACGCACGACCAGCATAACTGGGCCCCGGTCCTGCCCGCGCTGGAGCGGGAGCATCGCGTGCATTTCATGGACCGAAGGGGGCGCGGTCACAGCGGTGATGCCCCCGCCTACGCGCTCGCCCGTGAAGCGGAGGACATCGCCGCGGTCGTCGACGCCATCGGTGGCGTCGTGGACGTCGTGGGGCATTCCTTCGGAGGGCTGTGCGCGCTGGAGGCCGCGCGCCTGACTCCCAACGTGCGCCGGCTGGTCCTGTACGAGCCGACCCTGCCGTTGGGGCCGCCGCGGTCCGAAATCGTTGAGCGCATGCAGACCCTCATCGACGCGGGGGAACGAGAGCAGGCCCTGCTCCTCTTCTATCGCGACGTCCTCAGGATGCCGCCCGCTGACCTCGCCGCTCTGCAGGCATCGCCTCGCTGGACCGCGAGAGTCGCCGCCGCCCACACGATTGCTCGCGAGCTGCAGAGCCTGGACGCCTACCGGTTCGATCCCGAGCCGTTTCGCGCCATGCAGGCGCCGACACTGGTCCTCGTGGGCGGCGACAGTCCCCCCTTCCGGAGGACCGTGGCGGAGACACTCCGGGCAGCATTGCCCAACAGCCAGATCGGGGTACTCCCCGGCCAAGGACACGGCGCGATCGAGGCCGCCCCGGACGTGTTCGCGCGAGCAGTGATTCCCTTTCTCGCGCGGGAGATTCCCGGTTGATCGTGGGACGGCCCCCAACCGCGAGAAGCGCTGGGAGCCGATCGACGTCGTCGTCCGGCTCGTCACCGAATTCGACCGCGCGCAAGGACCTCCCGGGCATCTTGCCGAAAGAGAGGCGAGGCGAAGCCACGACCGACGAGAATCGTCGGGTTGCTGAGCGTCTCGTGGACCTCTTGCAGCATCTCGGTATCGAGCGGACGCATGTCGCTGGTGCCGTGCCGGGCGACTGGCGGGCCCTCGCGACCAGCCATCCGAATCGCATTTTCGCTCGCTCGAATCGCCAACGCGGTCACGCGAATCAGCAACGGGCGCCCCCGAATCGAAATCGCCGCCGCCGAAATCGACATTTGTGCGTCCCGAAATCATCGGGCGGTTGCCCGGGGGCCCGCGCCCGTCCGATTCGGCTGCGTTTGCAACGACTTCGGGGCCGGCGCGGCACTTGGCAGGGCCGTTGCCTAGTACCTCTCACCATGACGACCTCGCTGAACCTGCACCCGGACGCCCTCGCCGATCTGCGAGCCTCCGGCCTCTCCGACGACACGATCAGAGCGGCCGGGCTCTTCACACCGGCTCCCGGAGACCTGCCGCGCCTGCTGAGCCCTCGCCTGGCCCATCACGTGCGCCACATCCTCGTCTTCCCGTATCCGGGCGCCGGGCCCTTCTATCGCGCCAAGCTCTTTCCGCCCCAGCCCGACGGGCACGGGCACACCATGCGCTACTACCAGCCGGCCGGGACGGCGCCGCGGCTCTACCTGCCGCCGAGAGTGCAGGCCGCCCTCACCACGCCCTCGGTGGCCATTCACCTCACCGAGGGCGAGAAGAAGGCGCTGCGTGCCGATCAGGAGGGGCTGGCCTGCATCGGCCTCGGCGGCCTCTGGAGCTGGCGCCATGACGGCCGCGCCATCGGCGATCTGGACCGCGTGGACTGGTACGGCCGCGACGCGATTCTCGTCCCCGACTCCGACGTGTGGACGCGGGCCGATCTGCTCCAGCCCGTCTATGCGCTCGGCCAGGAGCTCGCCTCGCGCGGCGCCCGGGTCGAGGTGCTGAAGCTACCGGCAGGAGCGACGGGCGCCAAGATGGGTCTCGACGACTACCTGTGCGCCCATTGCATCGAGCAGCTGGCGGGAGAGCCGCGCCTGGCCCTGAAGCACTCGCTCTTCAGCCGCGCGGCCGCGTGGTGGAAGGACTGGGTGAAGCGAAAGGAGGCGGCCCCCGTGGAGCGAGCGCCCGGGGTGCTGGAGCTCTTGACCAGGGCGCAGTCGGTGCGGGTGCTTCATCCGGCCCAGGATGTGGTGGACGGCGTGCTCTGGTACGGCCTGCCCGTGGAGCGCGAGCTCATTCTTCTGAACTCGTCGCGCCAGGCCTACCGCGCGGCCGAGCTGCCGGACGGCATCGCCCTGCGCCACACCGACCCTGGCCTCTCCACCGTCAGCCGCGGCGCGGCTGTCGGCTGGCTCGACGGCAGCGCCACGGGCTCCATGGCCACCGCCATCGATCGGCTCACCGCCTACTTCCTGCGCTACGTGGTCTTGCCCGAGCGGCGCACGGCCCTATGGGTGGCCGCCTGGACGCTCGCCACCTGGTGCTATCGGGCCTTTCCCGTCTTTCCCTATCTCTCCATCCGCTCGGCGGAGAAGCGGTGCGGCAAGAGCCGCATGCTGGGGTTACTTCAACGGGTGGGATTCAACTGCTCGCCGGTGACCGCCCACCCGACCGAGGCCCAGCTCTACCGGGCGGCCGCTCGTACGGGCGGCGTCCAGCTCTTCGACGAAGTCGAGACGCTCAAGGGCGACAAGGACCGCTTCGACGCGCTCATCACTGTCCTCAACGTCGGCTTCGAGCGCGGGGGTGTCGTCACGCGGCTCGAGAAGCGGGGCGACCGCTTCGTGCAGGAGGCCTATGAGGTCTACGTCCCGCGCGTGCTCACCGGGCTGGCCGGGCTCAAGGACACCCTGGAGGATCGGGCGCTCAGCCTGGTGATGCTCCGCCGCCGCCTGACCGAAGACGTGGCCCGCCTCGGCCGCGCCATCGAGGCCGAAGCCCAGGCCCTGCGCGACGACTGCGCGCTGGCCTGCCTCGCCCATATGAGCGACATCGCGACTACCTACGAGCTGGCCCTGACCACCCTGGAGCGTGAAGCCATCGACGACCGGGCGGTGGACCTCTGGTCGCCGCTGCTGGCCGTGGCCTTCGCCGCCGACGCCCAGGACAACGGGAACCGCGGCCAGGCCATCCTCGACACGGCGAAAGAGCAAGCGATTGCCCGGGAAGCCGACGCCGAGGGCGGCCGCACGGTCGGCCTTGTGGAAGCGCTGCTGTCGATCCGCGAGGAGCGAGGCGAAGTCCTGACCCCGGCCGATCTGTTGGCGGCCCTGAGATCCCGCCCGGCCTGGGACTGGGTCAAGTATCCCCGGCGGCTGGCTGCGCTGCTGGCTCCCCTCGGCATCGTCCGCCACCAGCGGAGGGATGGGACCGGGCGGCGGTGGGTCTACGTCCTGAACAAGGCCCAGCTGGCCGACCTGCTGGCCCGCTACGGCGCCGCCGAGCCTTCCACCCCTGCTGTATCCGGTGACACCCGTTGACACGGTGACAAGCCGCATGAACAGCGGGGATTCGCGGTGTCGGGCCTGGAGCGCGTATCCGGTGACGAGCTGTGTGTCACCGGATGTCACCGGATAGGGGCAAAAGGCGTGGTCTGGAAGTGAACCGCTCCTCCTTTTGCGGATGTTCGCGCTGTAACCAGGTTGAGGAGCCCACCGAAGAGAAGGCTGATGCTGAGGGCGAGCCTGATCTTCGCCGATTTCACACGTTCAGCTCCTTTCTGCGCGCCGCCGCCCACGAAGAGTGGCGCGTCCGGTCAGCGACGGGCGCGGGCCCGACGCGCCCACCCGATGAGAGGCGGCAGGACGAGGACGGCGACGGTGACGGCGATCAGCGCGGCCGAGATGGGGCGGGTCAGGAATACCCGCGGGTCGCCCTGACTGAGCGCCAGCGCGCGGCGCAGCTGCTGCTCGGCAAGGGGGCCGAGGATCATCCCCACTAGGACCGGCGCTGCCGGGAAGTCGTAGAGCCGCATGACGTACCCGACGAGGCCGATCCCGAGCATGATGACCAGGTCGGCGACCGAGGCGTTCGCGGCGTACGCCCCGAGGAAAGCGAAGACGAGGATGCCCGAGTAGAGATAAGCGCGCGGGATCATCAGCAGGCGCGCCCAGAGCGGAGCCAGGGGAAGATTCAGGATCAAGAGCATCACGTTGCCGATGTAGAGGCTCGCGATCACGCCCCAGACCAGGTCGGGTCGCTGCTCGAACAGCAAGGGCCCCGGCTGCAGCCCGTACCCCTGAAAGGCAGCCAGGAGGATGGCCGCCGTCGCGGAGGTCGGAAGCCCGAGCGTCAAGAGCGGCACCAGGACCCCCGCCGCCGCCGCGTTGTTGGCGGCTTCCGGCCCCGCCACGCCCTCGATCGCGCCCCGGCCGAACTCCTCGGGATGCTTGGTCAGCCGCTTCTCGGTCAGGTAGGAGAGAAACGTCGGGATCTCGGCACCGCCGGCCGGCAACGCGCCGATCGGAAATCCAAAGAGGGTGCCGCGGAGCCACGGCTTCCAGGAGCGACGCCACTCCTCTCGGGACATCCACATCGCGCCGCTCAGGCGCACGACCTCCCCCTCGGGCTCGCGGGCCGCCGCGTACAGGGTCTCTCCCACGGCGAAGAGCCCGACCACGACGATCACGACCCCGATCCCGTCCAGCAGCGGGGCCAGGCCCAGCGTGAAGCGCGCCTGACCCGTCTGGGTGTCGATCCCGATGAGCCCGAGACCGAGCCCGAAGAACAGGCTGATCAGACCCCGTAAGCGTGACGCGCCCAGGACGGCCGAGACGGTCGTGAAGGCGAGCAGCATGAGGCCGAAGTACTCGGCCGGTCCGAACGCGAGCGCGACCCTCACCATCAGCGGGGCCACGAAGGTCAGGCCGATCGTGGCCAGCGTGCCGGCCACGAATGAGCCGATGGCCGCCGTCGCGAGCGCGGCCGCGGCCCGTCCGCGGCGCGCCATCAGGTTGCCCTCGAGCGAGGTGACGATGGACGCCGACTCTCCCGGCGTCTTGATGAGGATGGCGGTGGTCGAGCCGCCGTACATCGCGCCGTAGTAGAGGCCGGCGAACATGATGAAGCTCGCCGTCGGCGCCAGATTGTAGGTGACCGGCAGGAGCAGCGCGACCGTGAGCGCCGGTCCGATGCCGGGCAGCACGCCGACCGCTGTCCCGAGCGCGGCGCCCACGAAGGCGAAGAGCAGGTTCACGGGCTGGAGCGCGACCGCGAAGCCCTGCGCGAGCGCCGCCAGCGTGTCCACGCCTACGTCCGGGGCCAGAAGGTCTCGATCGGGCCGCCCGGCAACGTGACGCCGAGCGCGCGAGCGAAGACCACGTAGACGAGCACGCCCAGCGCCACGCCGATCAGGGCGTTGTGCGCCCAGCGGCGCGATCCGAATCCACGCGTGCTCAGGGTGAACACCCAGGCCGCGGCGAGCGGAAAGCCGAGCGGCTCGACGATCGCGATGCCGCCCACGAGCCCGCCCAGGATCCACGGCAGCACGCCGCGCCGGGCCGGCCCCTCCGTCGCCGGGAGCTCGAGCCCCCGCCACGCCGCGATCACGAACGCGACGCCGAGGACGACGAGCCCGGCGCCGATCAGCATCGGAAATGTCCGAGGCCCGACGCCCGTGTGGGCGGCCTCGCCCGCGAGCGTGCCCGCCCCGATTAGGACGAAGAGGCCGAGACCAACGACGCCCACGCCGAGGAGCAGTGGCCCGATCTTCTCGCCCATCGCTACTTGACCAGACCGGCCTCCTTCAGGACCCGGCCCGTCTGGTCGCTGGACACCTTGAGGAACGCCCCGAAGGCGTCACCGGCGAGATAGGTGTCTTCCCAGTTCTGCTTCTTCAGCTCGGCTTTCCACGAGGCCGACCTGGCCAGCGCGTCGATCGCATCGAGCAGGGCCTTCCGGTCGGGCACGCTCACTCCCGCCGGCGCCACGACGCCGCGCCAATTCCCCAACTCGACGTTGACGCCCTGCTCCTTGAGGGTAGGGACGTTGATGCCGGCGATCCGCGTGGGCGCGCTGAGACCGATCGCGCGGAGCTTGCCGGAATCGATGTGCGCCTGGAATTCGCCATAACCGCTGATCCCGGCTGCGGCCTGCGCGCCGAGGAGCGCAGCCACCGCCTCGCCGCCCCCCGCGTACGCGACGTAGTTGACCTTCGAGCCCGGCACGCCCACGGCTTCGGCGACCAGCGCCGCCAGGATGTGGTCGACGCCTCCGCGCGAGCCGCCCACGATGGAGGTCGCTCCCGGGTCCTTCTTGAGCGCGTCCGTGAAGTCCTTCATGTTCTGGAGCTTCGAGGACGCCGGTACCGCCACGACGAGGTACTCGGAGGTCAGCCGCGCGATCGGCGTCACCGCCTCGAGCGTCACCGGCGACTTGTTGGTGAGGATCGCACCGACCATGACGAGCCCCATCACCATGAGGTGCTTGCCCTCGCCCTTGGCCCGCGCGAAGTCGGCCAGGCCTATGGTGCCGCCGGCGCCGCCCTTGTTCGTGAGCTGGACCGCGCCGGTGACAATCTTCTCGGCCCGGAGCGCACGCTCCATGGCGCGGCCGGTCTGGTCCCAGCCGCCGCCGGGGTTCGCCGGGACCAGGACCTTCAGCGACGGCAGGGTTTGGGCGACTGCGGAAACGGGGGCGACGAGGGCGACCGCGGTCAACACGAGCGCCGCGACGACACGACTGGCCATGAGAGAGCCTCCTCCGGGTGCCGTTGGGACTGTCGCAAGGTGCGGAGGAATCTGCGGCAGTCCATCGCTGAGGGCCTGATGATAGCTCAACCGCGGACCTCCGATCACGATGGTCAGATCGCTTCCGCCGGCACTGAAGGCCGGTGGCTCACGGACCCGGATTCACCGCCTGGAAGACCTGCTCATAGCATTCGCGCAGAATTGTCGCCTCGCTCTTGAGTGGCGGATTCGGACCGGTACCGCCCCGCGTGTTGACGAACAGCGTGGCATCGATCCCGAGGGGGAAGCGCGTGATCGTCCCGTTGAAGCCCTTGGGGCACTCGTTGTTCCCGGTCGCCTCGTTGTAACAGCCGTTCTTGATCCAGTCGCCGCTGTGCGACAGGTAGGTACCGACGGCGCCGTTGGCCTTTGTCCAGCCGAGGCAGTACTCGCCGGGGCCGGGTTTGTCGAAGCACTCACCGAACATCTGGTCGGTGGATGCGGCCGAGATCGCGGCGTGGCTGCGGACGCCGACGAGGAACTGCGTTAGGTGTCGGGCCGAGGCATACCAGCCGTACGCGCTGCAGCTGCTGACATAGTCGCCCCAGAGGAAGCCGGGGTCACCGATCGTGTTGTAGTAGAGCGCGGGGTTCGTTTGGTCGCGCTCGCACGACATGGTCAGGATCCCCATCGGCTGGAGCACCTTTTGCTGGACGTACGCGATGTAGTCCACGCCCGATACCTGCTCGATGACTTCGCGGAGCAGGCAGTAGTTCGAGTTCTCGTAGTCGTGCACGGTGCCGGGAGGATGGATCGCCCCCAGGCCCAGCAGCAGTGGCAGCTGGCCGCAACCGAGCCCGGGCTTGAGACCGCTGGTGTGCGTGAGCAGATGTCGAATGGTGACGGCGCCGACACCGGGCCCTGGGATAGTGTAGAGGGTCAAGTCACCCGAGGTGGACAGGCCGTTGAACTTCGCGCTGACGAGCGGATAGAAGGGATCGTCTAGCCCAACTGGATGCTCTTCAAGCAGTCGCATGATAGCCACGGCCGTGACTGGCTTCGAGACGCTCGCGATGGTCATGCGCGTGTCGGGGGTCATCGTCGCGCCGGAAGCCTCACTCTCCCACGGCGCCCGCGCGAATCCGCCGGCGCCGCTCACCTGGAGGACGGCGTCCCGAGCGAGGGCGTACGAGAAGCCGACCTCCGGTTCCTGCGCGAACGCCTGCTCGATGCACCGTCCCATGGCTACCGTCGGCGGCGGAACCGAGGTCAGATCGCCGAGCGGTGGCGCCGAGCCACGGTCTGGTAGCGCCAGGAGGGCGATCTCCTCCGCGTTCTCACTCTCGAGAATCAGCCGGCCCAGCGTGTAGGCCGCGTCGTCGCATGAGAAGCCCCGGCGACCGGGATCACACGCGTCGTCCGGCGCCCGACACGGGCCGGGTCGATCGCCGTGACCCAGGTGGGCCGCCGCGGCGGCCGCCGGCAAGTGCAGCGTGACCGCCGCCTGCGGCCGGCCCGGAGGAATGTGGCAAAGGGTGACGGTCTGTCCACCCGGGGCCGCCGCGGCGGCGGATGACGCATACAGCAGGAGGGCCGTACCCGTGACGCGAAATGATAAGCCGCGCATAGGATCCTCCTAGGCCAGAATCTGGCGAGCATAGATGGAATGAAGCGGCTGACCCCTCACTCAACCGTGGGTGGCGTAGAGTCGCCCCCAGCACGACAGGATCTGGGCGTGATCGCCTTTCCGGAAGCCGTCCATGTACCGCTCGACCACCTGCTTGTTCGGTGTCATGTCCGCCCTCGACCCCTGGTCGGTACGCGGCGCCCGAGCGAGCGCCCCGCTCTCAGCGCGGCCCGGCCTGACCGCCGTCCGTGACGTACGTGGTCCGCCACGGACCAATCCCGTGCGCCTGGATGAGGGTGTCCTCCTCGATCATGCCGAAGTGTGGCAGCTCGGCCGGGATGAGGATAAAGCTGCCGACGGGCAGGCGTCGGAGCTTCTCGGTTTCGAAAGCCTGCCCGATGCCGAAATACACCGTGCCCGAGAGCACCGTAGCGTGCTCGATGGCGGGATGAAGGTGTGGGTCAACACGGGTCCCAGCCGGGAACAACAGCCGCATGGTGAACGCGCCCGCCTCGCTCGGATTACCCTCGAGGACTGCCACCCGGATCCCGGCCGGAAGGGTCGGGGGGCCAGCGGTCCAGCTCATCGCGGCCGGCGTCAGCATCGCGTATCCCGTACCTGCTGTGCACATGATCGACTCCGTCGTCCGAGGGTTTGCGCGGCGTCTGCGTGCAAGGAGTCCGATCCATGATCGGGGCGGTGCGATCCTGCCGACCACAGTTCCCCCTCGTGGATCCCCAGGCACCGGTTGCAGCACGACCGTCTCGGCCTGTTCCGGGAAGAACCCGAGAGGCCCAGCGGTCAGCGCGTGCGTCACCAGCACAAGCGTGCCCGGCCCACGCCACGAGGACACCAGCTCCTTCAATCCCACCACGCGGACCGCGCTCCCCCGCGTATCAGGAAGGAGATTCCACGACGTCTCGACCGAGCCAACCGCCATCAGTTCGGCCGTTTCCAAGCAGCGGCAGACCGGCGAGGACGCGATCCGGTCCACGCGCACCCCGTTTTTGCGAAATGCCTCGCCGAGCGCCTTGGCTTGCGCCCGGCCCATGTCATCCAGGTTCCGTTGCGTCGTGCAGTCGTCGAACCGGAAGCCGGGCGGGTCGCCGCCGTAGCCCGGCGGCGCGTTGCCATGGCGAATCACCGCGACGTGGCCGCCTTTGACCAGCGCCGCCCACGCGTCGGCCTCGTCGGCGGCGAGCGCCGGCACGGCCGTCAGGATGATGGCCAGAACGGCCAGGGCCAACCGAGCGATCCGCTGTGGGAACCGCGCTGCCATCATGGCCATTCCCTCCGGCTCACGAATCGTCCGCGATGAACATGGATCTTCTGTGCCGCCGGCCCTGCCCTCCGGATTCCGCGCCGGCCTCCATATACTCTCTCATCCCGCACGTCACGGGCAGCCGGCTCTGCGCGGCGAGGTCGTCGGCATCCCGGCGCGGGTATCCGGTCACTCGATGACGTGATCCGCCCGAAGGAGGATGGCCCGGCCAGGAGGTCCTCGCCTGGCTTCCAGTTCAGCTGTTCCCCGGATAGCCGGCCGAACACACGCTGCGTCCCCTCGGCGACGAGCGCGGCTTCCGCCAAGACGGTGGGGAGGTCGCTGTCCTTTGAGATCGTAGTTCATCCGGGCTTCACTTGATGACCTTCGTGGCCTGCAGCAGCACCGAGGGGGGGATGGTAAGACCGAGCGCGGTGGCGGTCTTGAGGTTGATCACCAGGTCGAATCGCGCGGGCTGCTCGATCGGCAGATCACCGGCGCGGGCTCCCTTGAGGATCCGGTCGACGTAGACGGCGACCCGACGGAAATTGTCCGCAACGCTCGTTCCATAGCAGGCGAGGGCGCTGGTGTCGGCGAATCCCAGCTCGAACATACCGGGGAGACGGTATTTGAGGGCCCGTTCCGCAATTGAGCGTCGGTTATCGAACAGCATCCGCGAGGCCAGCTGGAGCAGCGCGCCGGCCTGCTGGCCACGGGCCGCCTTGAACGCGGCCTCGAAGTCCGCGGGGCCGCGCACGGGCAGCGACACGAGCCGCACGCCGAGCGACGGCGCCGCTGATTCCGCTGCGGTCAGCTGCGCGTTGGTTGGTCCGGCGGCCTGATCCCAGAGAACGCCCAGGCGGGTGGCGGCCGGAACTATCTCTTTGAGGAGCTGGAAGCGCTTGGCGGCGATGTCGATGTAAGGGGTGGTGAATCCAGTGATATTTCCGCCCGGCCGCGCGAGACTGGCCACCAGGCCGCTCGCGACCGGGTCGCCGGAGGTCGCCATCACGATCGGGATCGTTTTCGTCGCGTTCAAGGCCGCGCGACTGACGAGATCGCCGCCGTCCGTCACGATGACATCGACTGGTAAGCGGACCAGGTCGACGGCCAGTGCCGGCAGCCGGTCGTAGTTTCCCGCGGCAAGCCGAAACTCCAGCACGATGCTCTTTCCCTCGAGGTAACCGAGATCACGTAACGCCTCGCGGAGAGCATCGTATGCCGGAGAGGCTGTTGCGGTGGGCGCCAGGGTGAGGATGCCGATCCGGGGAACCCGGGCCGCAGGCTGGGCACCACCGGCCACCGGCAGGAGGAGAAGCCCCAGCGCCAGCATGTGTGCCGTCGGCCGGAATCTCATTGCACGGTTCGTTGGCGCGTCGTGTTGGATGGTTCCGATCGCCGAGCAATCATTCAATGACCTCATCGGCTCGCAGCAGCACCTGTAGGCGGCCGCCGCGCGATCCCAGTGCCGCAAGGCGCTCACGGATTCAGGGTCGAGCGTGCTCACTGGATAACATGATCCGCTCGCTGCAGGAGCGCCGGGGGGATCGTCAACCCCAGCGCCCTCGCGGTGTTCAGATTGCCGATTGACAGACCGTGATAGCGCGAGTAGCGCAACGCCTCCGGGCAGCCTAGCACGCCAGGGTATGGCAGCGCGGCGTCGAAGGAGTGCTACCCCGCGATGTCCCCCACCACGCGCACCCGCGTGCGCAGCGAGTTCCCCGGCAGGTAGGCGAGCGGCAGATCCTCCACCTCCACCACGGTCAAGGTGTTGCGGTCGGCGCCGGCCGCCACCGCCTTGCCCTCGGCGAGCTGGCGGGCGCGGGTAATCGCCTCGTCGCGAGAGAGATCCTGGAAGATCTGGTCTACCTCGCCGCTGACCTGGGCGATGGCGGCCCCGACCGCGTTGGCCACGGCCTGGTGGGGCACATTGAGGATCTCGGAGACCCCGGCCAGGCGCTCGGGCACCAGGAACGAGCCGCCGCCCACCGCAATCAGAGGCGCGTCGCTGGCCTCGGTCTTCATCCGGTCGACGCCTTCTTCCAGCATGGCGCGGATGCGGGCGAGAGCCTCCTTGACCAGCGCGGCGGGCAGCGCGGCCACGCGCGCGCGGTCGCCGAGGTCGATGAGCCCGGCGGCCACGGCGATGTCGGTCACGGTGAGGACGTCACCGCCGAACACGAGCGCCTGCTCGGTGAGGCGATAGCCCACGCTGGCCGGCCCGAGGGCGAGCGACGCGGCCCCCGTGGACACCCGCGTCCCCCCGCCGAGGCCCAGCGACAGCAGATCGGGCATCCGGAAGAGCGTGCGGACGCCGCCGATCTCGACCACGTTGTTGGCCTCGCGCGGGAAGCCGTGCCGGAGGCTGCCGATGTCGGTGGTGGTCCCCCCGACGTCGACCACGAGCGCCTCGCCGCGCGTGGAGAGGAAAGCGGCCCCGCGCATCGAGTTGGTCGGTCCCGAGGCGAAGGAATAGACGGGATAGGCTTCCGCCGCCTCCGCCAGCATGACGGTGCCGTCGTTCTGGGTGAGATAGAGCGGCGCCCGGATGCCGCTCTGGTGCAGGGCCTCCGTGAACGCGCGTGTCGTCCGGCGGGCCAGCTCCACCAGGCAGGCGTTGAGCAGGGCCGCGTTCTCGCGCTCGAGCAGGCCAATGCGGCCGAGCCGGTGGGACAGGGTGACGGCGACGTCGGGGCATTCCTCACGGAGCACGGCGGCCGCCTCCTCCTCGCCGGAGGCGTTCAGGGGCGAGAAGACGGCGGCGACCGCGACCGAGCGGATGCCGGAGACGCGGATGCGCCGGGCCGCCTCGCGCATGCCCTTCTCGTCGAAGGGCACGAGCGGGCGGCCGTCGAACTCGTGGCCGCCCTCCAGCAGCACGACCTCGCCGCGCACGAGATCGGCCAGATCCTCGGGCCAGTCCACGAAGGGAGGCAGCGAGGCCCCGGAAGGTAGCCCGATGCGCACGGCGGCCACCCGCCCGAGGTCGCGCCGCTGCACGACCGCGTTGGTGAAATGGGTGGTCCCGATCATGGCCGCCTGGGCGTCGCGGGTGGCCGGCGCTCGCTCGACGAGCGCGGCCAGCGCGCGGGTGATGCCGGTCGTCACGTCCGCCGTGGTGGGGGTCTTCACCGCGGCGGCGACCGCGTCGTCCTCCAGGAGGACGGCGTCGGTGTTGGTGCCGCCGACGTCGATGCCGATCCGCCGTCTCACCCGAACACCGAGCGGAAGTCGAGGTCGTAGCCGAAGGCGCGCGGGCCCACGTGCTCGATTCCCTTTGGGGTGAGGAGAATCGGCGGCGCGGGCAGGGCGATGACGGTCACCCGCTGGCCGTAGCGCAGGGTCTCGGTGCCGATGGCGTCGCCGGATACCGTGTCGAGCACGCAGATCAGGTCGGGGGTCATGACCCGCGGCTGGCCATCGAGCCAGCCGACGGCGAACTCGTTCTGGAAGGCGAGGGAGAACGTGTGGCCTCGATAATCGTCCAGGCCCTCGATGGCCGCCGTCCCGCGCAGGAAGCCCTCAGTGGTCCGCCGCGCGATGTCGCTGATCTTGCCGGTGAAGAGCGTGACCCCGTCCGCCACCTCCAGCACGGCGTCGATCGGGTCGCGGTGGGCCCGCCGCGCGGCCTGGACGGCCCGGCCGATGCCGATGGCCTTGGTGGTCGAGCCGAGGATGGCGCAGTCCTTGATCTCGCGGCCGGTGCGCGGCGCCTTGCAGGTCGACGCGATGGAGCCGACCTCCACGCAGGCCTTGCGGCTGATGCGCTCCATCCACTTCCAGCTCGCCGCACGCGCGACGACCACCGCGTTGTCGCGCACATCGGCCAGGGTCAGCGGGTACATCTTGAGATCGTGGATGGCGAAGCTGGTCATCTGGGCTTCCGGAAACGCGCGCCCCATGCAGTCGCCGTCCACGACCGGCCGATCGAGCACGGCCGCCGCCATGAAGGGCTGGATGGAGTTGCCGCCGCCGATCTCGAGGGACATCACCGCGCGGAACGTCCGGCCGAGGTACTCCTCCATCATGGTGACGGCGAGGGCCATGGTCTTCGGGTCGGTGAGGCGCTCCTGGCCGACGAGGGGAGCGCCCATGTTGGAGACGACGGCTACCAGGTCGTCGTCGGCCAGCTCGGCGGCATCCATGAGCTGGCATACCACCCCCTGACGGTAGAGCTGGCGCATGTTCAGCAGGGCCAGGTAGGGGCTGCCGCCGCCTCCGGTGCCAAGGATCCAGGCGCCGATGGCCAGGCTCTCGATTTCCTCGGCGGCCACCGGTCGCATCAGAACCCGGTGAACTCCTCGAGCCCCATGAAGCGCGCGATGCCGA